>VFSW01015349.1_pt1 | contig 10534 bp, 8 predicted proteins | sample 5358111 | NCBI WGS metagenome assembly VFSW01 (sample SAMN11554181, study PRJNA540505) | mine drainage metagenome | isolation source: sediment from site ElyBrook_90M | place: USA: Ely Copper Mine, Vershire, VT | collected 2017
GACGGTGAAGGCTCTCAATCCCCAGAAAGGAGTGCTCGTCCACAGTGAAGCGATAATAGAAATCGCGCACCACGAGCGAGTCGATCACCTTCAGCTCCGGCAAGAGCAGTGTCAGCAGACGAAGGGAATGCATGGCCCGCAGCGCGTCGGCGGCGTAGGGCTGCAATAGGGTCTCCTGGAGATACAGCCAGAGTTCCGCTCCCCGCGGTGGGGTCGCGGCCAGCGCCGGAAGCGCCTGTTCGATACGGTATTCTGTGGTCGCACTCAGCTTCAAGCCGTGATGTGCCATGAAGTGGAACAGTCGGAGCAGCACCTCGGGGTCCTGCAGCGCTGACGGCTGTTGCAGAAAAATCAACCCATCCACAACGGAAAAGTCAGCCGTTGTGAGGCGTGAACGCCAGCTCTGTACTTGCCGGTACAGCGCCGACCAGGCTTCCGGAATTTCTTCCAGTAGCTGGGTAACGGTACGCTGCACGGCGCGGGCGTGGCTGAAATAGGTCCGCATCCAGTCGGCGGCGGAGAGTTCGTCGGCATCCGTCGCGCCGATCTTGCGCGCAGCGGCTTCGTCCTGCGCTTCCCAGCTCAACGTGTTGTCGTCCCGCCCGTGACGAAAGTGCAGAAAACATCGCGCCGACATCAGAAAATCCAATGCAGCTTCCAGTTGCTTGCGCACGGGTGCCCGCAGCGAACTGGCATCAGGCCAGTCGTGCAGCTTGTCCATGGCCGAGATAAGAGCGAGCCAGTTGGCCACGTTGCAGTCGCGGATGCCGCCCGGCGCTTCTTTCAGATTTGGCTCGAGATGGTACAGGGTCAAGCCGTGTTTCGCATGCCGTTCGCGCGTCACCTCCGCAAGTCCCTGTAACAGAGACTTCGATTCCCGCATCACCAGCTTCGGGATGATCTTGTCGTGAAGACGCCGGAACAGATCGCGATCGCCGGCAAGATAACGGCAATCCAGCAGCGAGATGGTGAACTCGGTGTTGTTCGCCTCATAGCGATCGCATTCGGCCAGCGTCCGGGAGGCAGGGCTCAGTTTCAGCCGCAGATCCCAAAGTTCTTGGGAATAGCGCCGCACTCGATCCTTGAAGGCTTGCTCCGCGTCGCGGTCGCCAAAAAGAAAGAGAAGGTCGATATCGGAATAAGCGAATAACCAGCCACGGCCAAAGCCTCCGGGAGCCACCAGGGAGAAGTTGGCAGGCTTGGCCTCGTCCGGCGAAACGATGTCACGCCAGAGGCGTGAGAGTATCTATTCCGCCAGCCGTGTGCGCTGCATAACGGCTGCCCGGCCGTCTCCGGTCACCTCAAATTCGCGCTGGATGCGGGCTGACTCGTCGTTGATGGAACCCCGCAGCTCTCCGATCAATGAGGACGCCGCCATCATGAAAGTAGGTTTCCCTGCGGCCTCGGCCGCTGGGGGAGGCAGCATTCAGCGCTGCCTCTCAGATGCTTTCCGGTCGCGTCCCGGTACGAACTCTCGCGCCGCTCCCAGAAACCTTGGCCGCGCGACAAGACTGCGCCCTCTATAACGCCCCCTCACCGCGTTCATCGTTGCGGATGCGGATTGCGTCATCGATGCGGGACAGGAAAATCTTGCCATCGCCGATCTTTCCCGTCCGCGCGGCACCGAGAATGGCCTGCACGGTCTTGTCCACCATCGCGTCCGCTAGAACCATCTCGATTTTTGTCTTGGGAATCAGATCCACGCTGTACTCACGGCCACGGTAGACCTCGGTGTGTCCCTTCTGGCGTCCGTGACCGCGCACCTCAAGCACAGTCATGCCTTCCACGCCGATTTCCTGGAGCGCGGTTTTTACCGCTTCCAGCTTGGAGTTTTGAATGACCGCTTCGATCTTCGTCATGATATTTGCGGGTCCTGTTTCACTTTTTTCCAGCTGCGAGCGCCCGCGCTGGGCCATACCTCGAGTCCAGCGTTATGCCGACGCTTCCCAATAGTAACCCTCTTCGCCGTGTTGCGAGAGGTCCAGGCCTTGCACTTCTTCCTCCTCGGAAACTCGTAAGCCGAGCGTCACATCCACTAACTTCAAGATCGCCAGCGTGCCTACAATCGCAAGCACCCAGGCAATCGCGACCCCTACGAACTGATTGAGCAGTTGATGCGCGTTGCCTTCCAATAGTCCAGACGCCAAGGTGTTGCTCTGGGCGTCTTTGAAGATTGGATTGACAGCGCTAGCGGCAAAGATGCCGGTCAGGAGTGCCCCCAGTGTTCCCCCGGCGCCATGTACTCCAAAAGCGTCGAGCGAATCGTCGTAGCCGAACTTCGCCTTCACTTTGGCCACCATCCAGTAACAGAACACTCCCGCGATTAAACCGATGACTAAAGCCGGCATCGGTTTTACAAAGCCTGAAGCCGGAGTGATTGCCACCAGCCCGGCAACTGCCCCGGAAATTCCGCCCAGAACGCTGGGCTTTCCATTGCGAATCCATTCAGCGCCAGCCCATCCGATCGCCGCCGCTGCGGCCGCGAAGTGGGTTGCCACGAATGCGCTGGTTGCCAGACTGCCGGCGGCCAGTGCGCTGCCTGCGTTGAATCCGAACCACCCTACCCAGAGCAAGCAAGCACCAATAAAGCTGAGCACCACGCTGTGCGGAGGCATCGGCTCTTTCGGATATCCGACGCGCTTGCCCATATACAGCGCGCATACCAGGGCAGAAACTCCGGAAGTGATGTGTACCACCGTCCCGCCGGCAAAATCGAGTGTCGGGAAGCGACCTCCGAGCGAGGCGTTCAGCAATCCGCCCTTGCCCCATACCATGTGGGCCATCGGGTCATATACAACGATCGACCACAACACCATGAAAACCAGCATGGCGCTGAACTTCATTCGTTCGGCGAAGGCTCCAGCGATGAGCCCGGGCGTGATAATGGCAAACATCAGTTGATAGACCATGAATGTCTGCGCCGGAATCGTAGCGGCATAGTCGGCATCCGGCGCGGCTCCTACGCCCTTCAGGAACAGATTCTGAAGTCCCCCGATGAAACTGTTGCCCGGACCGAATGACAGGCTGTAGCTGAACAGCCCCCACAGAACTGTTACCACCGCCATGAGGGCAAAGCTTTGCATCATGGTGCCGAGGACGTTCTTCTTGCGCACCAGGCCGCAATAGAACAGAGCCAGTCCCGGCCCAGTCATCATGAGGACCAAGGCGGTACTCGTCAGCATCCAGGCGTTGTCGGCGGAACTCTTGGCATCGGCGGCCTGTTGTTCGAGTTTCGTCAGGCGGGCGCTTATGTCGGTCGTCGGACTCGGCGCACTCGTCTGCGCGCAGACCATCTGCGCGAATGTCAGAACCAATAACGCCGTCACCATCCAGGTGATCAGCCTTTTTCCGATAGGCACTTAGGAGTGACTCCCGTCGAGCGGATTCGCGTCCGAACGCTTTGAACGACGCCCCACTGTAACGTCCGCCAAAGCTTCGCGGAAATCGAAACTATTTATCGTGCCTATCAGGTTTTGTTATCGAAATTGGCGAGGTGACCGGAGGAACCTCGGGCTACAGGGTTTCCCCTATGATGCATGCATGAAAATGCGGAGATACGCACAATTCCGTCCTTGCCCAAGTCCACACCTGTGCAGAGACAACGTGATTACTTTGCTGGCCCTTTGGGCGGCTCAGGCGATGGAGGCTTCACAAACTTGGCATCGTCCACTGGAACGTTCTGCTTCATTTCGCTGACCTGAATCGTAAATCGCCCGCTTGGCCGCGCCAGAGTCCATCGGTACGGAACCTTTACACCGTTCGCATCACGATAATCGGCATAGTCGATCTGCGTGGGAAGCCAACCGAGGGCTGTTTCGCCGTAGCGCACAAGCCGAACCAGCAGTCCGGATTGTTTGTCGAAATAGAGGATGATTGGGGGCTTCGCCTCGCGTTGTCCGAGCACTTTATAGGCTTCTCGGTCGCCAATCTTTTCCGTGCCCGCAACGCGCGTCTGGCTGAACATTTGCTTCAAATGCGTGGCCAGATGAAGATCGGCATCGATTGAGGCGGCATCGAGATCACTGCCATGCATTTCGCGCACTGGACGCCCCGGCATACCCAGCCAACCCTCCTGGCCGTTGAATGCCGTCACGCTATCGCCATCGGGCATGTGAGTGAATGAAATGCGCTTGTCCGGATCTTTGGAGTAGATATCGATCGGCAATGACTTTCCGCCAAAATCGATGGTGCCCTTCATCACGCGGCTGGTGATCTTGTCGATGGCCGGGGCTCCCCCTGCCGCTTGCACATATTTATCGAGCAACTGATCTGCCGTGGGGCCAGCACTCTCCTTCGCTTCTTCTTTTTTTGCTCCAGCGTCGGGTCCATGCGGCTCTGCCATGCCCTCTTTTGGCTCTTCAGTCATGACCACGGGAATCGCGACCGGATGAGTGCTGCCGCGGTGGCAGGAATAACACGTAACTTCGCGGTGGCCCTCGAAATTGTCCTTGTTGATGGCAAACATCATTTCCATCATCTTCCGCGCCGTTTGCTTCGGCTTTTTGTCGTCTTTCTCAAATGCACCGTGCACGTGGCAGAACTCGCACTCTACCCCCAGAGATGCGGTGATGAACTGCATGGTCGGAAATAGTTCGTCTGCGGGTATTCCCTTGAGCACCTGAATGTTTTTGAACTGCTCCTCGGCTTTTTTCGGTGCCGGCTCGCTTACGGATGCCCGATTGGCGGACGTTTGTACCGCCATTTTCGAATGCGCCTGGACTCCACCGGTTGAGAATCCACCTGCCACGATCAGCAGTCCAGCGGACACCAGCGGCACTAGCCTCCAATTCATCATTCCTTTGCCCCCATTTAGAGACTGAAAGTTTAGCAGAGCAACCGGTCACGGCCGGTTGCTGTACACGTACTTCCCGGAAACCTCGGCGATCGCTACCCGGTTCGGCAATAGTGAGTCAACCTGCGCCCTGAGATGATCCGGCACGAATAGGAATACTCGGCCCTTTCCGGCCCAATCCCGCAGCAAGTCTGCATCGGTCAGATAAATCTTCGGAGCATCGGGAAATGTTGATCCGAACCACATGGAAGTGGTACGTCCATTGACGAGTTCCACCGGCCGTTGCATATAAAACAATAGCGATGAGCCGAAAGCCTGGTCACCGTAAATCATGACGCGATCCTCCGGCCGCGCCCGCGAGGCAATCTGTTGCGCCAGGTCCTTCGAAGACAGGTATGGCCCGAATCTGCCGAGAGCAATATGCGCGGCTACCAAGAAGACCGCCATGCCCGCAGCCAGTGCCCACGTGGCCGCGTAATGCTGGCGCCGAACTCGCAGCAGGAATGAGAGTAGCGGTGCGGCTGACAGTGCGACCGCCGCTAGCGCTGCCGGAAGCCGCAACGCCGCAAAGGATGCATAACTCAAATCCAGCATGTGCGAGGTTGAGAGCGTATCCTCGCTCATGTTGTGCTTGGCGAGCACATTTCCGATATCGGGCTCGAATGGCAGATTTCGAGATTCCCATAGCAGCGTCAGCAGGGTCACTCCTGCAACCACTCCGATCAGCGACAGCACTCCCGCCGATGTCCTCAGCCATCCCTTCCGAATGTCCGCATTGCAATCGCTCCATTCGCAGCGCGCGACTCCATCTGCGATCAGCATCAGAACCGGCAGATAAGCCGGGAAGGTGTAGTACTCCTGATTGGTGGAGATCGCAAAAAAGACAAGGACGAGGCCCGCCAAAATCCAGCAGAGCAATCGCGTGCGGTCGCCAAAATCAGTTTGTCGGGGAGTTCTGCGAAGGTCGACAATCGTCCGAATGGCCGCCGGTAGATAGAGACTCCACGGAAACAGCCACACCAGGTGCAACGACCAGTAGAGCGCCCAGGGCAGCTTGTTGTAATCGCGAGGGTAGCGTTTTCCCAGGAATCGCAGAAAATGTTCGTTGACGAAGTAGAACCAGAAGAATCCGTGGCCTCCCTGCCCGCCTGTGTTTCGTAGTCCTGCCAGAATGTGCCACGGCGCTGCGATCAGCAGAAATAACGCAAGGCCCGAGGCCAGCCGGAACTCGCGCCACCCGCGCCATTCGCCAGTCATAGCCAAATAAAGAAACGCTGCGCCGCCCGGAAACGCCAAGGCGATCAGTCCCTTAGTCAGCACCCCCAGAGCCATGCACGCGTATCCCGCATACCAGCGCCACGCGGCTCCTCGCGGTTCCAGAGCTGTTAAGAAGAAGTAAAGCGACGCGGCGATCAGCAGACTCAGGAGCACGTCGGGAATGAGAATTCGCGTGAACAGAAACACCCCGGCCGCGGTGTAGACGGACAGTCCCGCGTAAATTCCTGCCCTCTCGCCGAATGCGCGTCGGCTCCAGACGAACGCTAGTACTCCCAGCAGCAACACCGACAACGCCATTGGCAGCCGCGCGGCAAATTCATTGACGCCGAACAGGTGATAGCTGGTTGCGACCAGCCAATACGGCAGCGGAGCTTTTTCCAGGTACCGGACGCCATTTACGTGCAGCGTGACGTAATCGCCGGTCACGAACATTTCCCGCGCTGCCTCGGCGTGGGTGCTGTCGGCGTCATCGAGCAGGGCTGGCGAGAACAGCGATCCGAAATACACCGCAGCAAAGACCGCCGCCAGAGCAAGGTAGGACCCGGCCCGCAACCGGTGCGGCAGGCCATTTTGGTCTTCAGAAATTGATCGCGTGGAAATAGTGCTCAATCGGGGTAAACCCATTCAAGTGTTACAGAGAAGGGCAACCCCTGCAAGCCCGCCGGTCGGTAGAGAAAGCCGCGACTTAATGCTGCGGTTGCCCTGTAGTTGCGTCACCCCGCCGCTCGAATAATTTCGATTTATCCATCCCCGAGGGGACGGCTACATCGAAAAAGCCCACCATCATCTCGTCGGACGTTTGATCTCCCCAGGTAACGGTCTTTGTGGAATCCGGATTGTGCGGATTGTTCTTCGAATTGTCATACCAGGCAATCGCGCGCAGTTTCGTCCCGGCCTTCATCATGCGAGGTTCCGCCAGTCTGTAACTCAGCTGCCAATGGAAGTGGTAATTCACCCGCAACAAGACTTCGACGCCTCCGTCATCGTGCACAATGTCATACTCAAACCGCTTTCCCCGAAGATGCATATGGGGAAACACGCTAAGCAAAGTCGCGTCATGCGGCAGCGTCCCCTGCACCTCGACGCGAAAATTATCAGCTCCTGGCGGAATGATCAGTGCATGGTTGTTCAACTGCAGTGTAATCACCCGCTTAGCTGGCGAAGCCTTGGCAAACACCAGGCCGATGCTTGTCTGATCCTGATCCGCCGCGCCGTTGGTCGTGTAGTGCATCTGAAACACAAGGTCGGCCCCTGCGGGAACGAACTTCGCCATTCCGTCCGGCCACTGGTCGGGCGAACTGCCCGGCGCATAAACCAGCAACAGATCACTCGTAGTCTCATGCGCCTGGCGCTGTTCCAGCGGATCGGTCAACATCGAGGCCGTGAACGGCTCTCCAACCGGCGCATGCCGCAGCCACTGCGAATCCGGCAGACGAATGTAAACCACTGCATGATGCACGTGCGCCGGACTTCCCGGACGAAACTCCGACATCTGTACCCAGCGATCCGCAGTGAAATGTGTAGGGACAATCTCGTAGGTGTACTCGACCTCACCTCGAGCCGGAATCTGCACCGGCTTGGGCATCTTCACGACCAGATCGGGCTGAGGAATATTCCATCCCTCGGCCCACTTTCGTGGTGGCGGCGCGTCGTCGGAGTCGCCGGCAGGTGCACTCGCTTTAGCCCATGCAGAAATCGTAGCGATCTGCTGTTCTGACAGGGAGGGATCATTCGCGAAATGCCCATACCGCGGATCGGCAAACCACGGCGGCATCATCCTCATCTCGACTACATGTGCGATAGCGCCTGCCCAGGGCCTGGTCTGCTCGCAGGTCACAAGCGGCATCGGAGCCACCTCTCCCGGTCGATGACAACTCTGACAGTGATCCTGCAGGATGGGCAGCACATCGCGATAGAAAGTAGGCGTCGGCGCTTTGGCGGCCTGACCAGTAGCTGCGCCGTTGGTACGCCAGGCCGCAGACATAAACGTACAACAGACCGCCAGGGTAGCAATCCCGATCGCCCTCACGAGCGCAGAAACTCCAGCGTCAAAGCCCATGACTGACGCGCCGCATTCGGCTCATAAGCCGCACGCTCATCGCAGAAGAACGCATGATCGGCATTTGAAAATTCAACATTGACATAAGTCTTGCGCTGCGCAGTCAAGGCGTCGGCAACGGCCTTCCGATGGTCTGCCGTAATGTGCTTATCGAGCCCACCCCAGATAAGCAAGGAGGGTCCGTGAAGCTTTGCGGCGCGGTCGAGCAGGCCGGGAGCAATTCCGCCTCCGTAGAATGAAACCGCGCCCCGCAGCGGAACAACACTATTCGCAAGAAATGACACGCGGCCACCCATGCAAAATCCGACAGAAGAGATCCGATCCTGCTTAACTTGTGAGTTCGAATGCAGCCAGTCATAGGTCGCTCGGACGTCGGCCTCAGCGGCCTCATTCGTCAAAGCTTGATAGTGCGGCATCACAGAAGGGAAATCCTTGTAATTGCCCTCGAATCCCAGCGGCGCAGTGCGATGGAACAGCTCCGGCGCGATGGCCACATATCCTTCGTGCGCAAACCTCTCGGTGACATTGCGGATGTGGGAATTGACGCCGAATGCTTCCTGAAACACGAGCAGTCCGGGATGCGGGCCGCCGCCGGCAGGACGCGCAACGTGGGCCCCCATAGGAGTACTGCCTTCCACTTTCAGCTCAATGCTTTCCGCCACGATTGAGGTTTGGCTCACGCTACGCTCCTGAGGGCACTTACGGTCTGTCCAGTCTCGCATAGAACTTCGGGCCTGATCGGGCGAAAGCAGCAAAATCTCGCCCAAAATGCTACATTCATCAGTTCATGTCTGCCCCGAATTCCAGCTTTGTTCGCGCCTGCAAATCCCAACCAGTCGATCGTACTCCGGTCTGGTTCATGCGGCAGGCAGGACGATACATGCCCGAATACCGCGCGGGCCGCAAGCAGCATTCGTTGCTTGAAATCTGCAAGAAACCGGCCCTTGCTGCCGAGGTCACCATCACCGCCGCGGAGATTCTCGGCGTGGATGCCGCCATCATCTTCGCCGACCTCTTGCTTCCTCTCGAAGTCATGGGATTGCCTTTCCACTTTTCGGCTGGCGAAGGTCCGGTGATCGAGAAGCCCCTCCGCTCGAAAGACGATATCGCAAAGTTGCGCACCGACCGCGCTGCCGAGCTTGGATATGTCTCCGAAGCTGTGGCTTTGGTTGCAAAGCACTTTGCCGAACGTGTCCCTGTGATCGGATTCTGCGGCGCCCCGTTTACGCTCGCCAGTTACATGATCGAAGGCGGCGGTTCGCGCAACTACGTTCACGCCAAGAAAATGATGTACAACTCTCCCAAAGACTGGGACGCTCTGATGAGCAAACTGGTTGCCGTGACGACCGCGTATTCGGCGGAACAAGTGCGTGCCGGCGCCGACGCCATCCAGATTTTTGACAGTTGGGTCGGGTGCCTCAGCGTTGAAGATTATCGGCGCTACGTGCTTCCTCACGTCACTGGCATGGTGAAGCGCCTGCAGAAGACGGGGGTGCCAATCATCTACTTCGGCACTGACAACGCCACCCTTCTGCCCGCAATGAAAGAAACCGGGGCTGACGTTATTGGCCTCGACTGGCGTATTCCGCTCGACGAGGGCTGGGAGCGCATTGATTACCAAGCATCCGTGCAGGGAAATCTCGACCCCGTACTGCTCTTCGCCGATTGGGAAGAATTGAGGTCACGCGCAGAAGAAATCCTTCGCCGTGCCGACGGACGACCAGGACACATCTTCAATCTCGGCCACGGCATCCTTCCTGAAACACCGGTCGATAACGTGAAAAACCTGGTGCGATTCGTACAGGAATATCAAACCACGGCATCCGGCTCCCGCCATCCAACTTCCGGAAGCCGAAAGCCGGATGGCGGAAGCCGTACACGATGACTCGCATTGCCATCGTCGGTGGAGGCATTTCCGGCCTCGCCGCCGCTTACGAAATCGAGGAACACCGACGCGCCGGGACGGAAGTCGCTTACGTTCTCTACGAGTCTTCTTCACGCCTCGGCGGCGTGTTGCGCACGGAACACATTGACGGTTGCCTGGTTGAAGCCGGCCCCGATTCCTTCGTCACCGAAAAGCCTTGGGCCGCAGACCTCTGCCGACAGCTCGGATTGGGCGATCAACTCATCGGCTCAAACGATGCCGACCGGAAGACGTACATCCTGACCCGCGGACGTCTGGTCGAGATGCCCGACGGCCTGATGTTCCTGGTCCCCACGAAGATACTGCCGACCGGACTGTCGCCGCTCTTTTCCTGGAAGACCAAACTGCGCATGACGCAAGAACTGTTTCATCCACCGCGCGCCGTCGATCGTGATGAGTCCGTCGCCGCTTTCGTCGAACGTCATTACGGCAGCGAGATGGTCGATCGCCTTGCCGATCCCCTGCTCTCCGGCGTCTATGG
>VFSW01015350.1_pt1 | contig 10533 bp, 11 predicted proteins | sample 5358111 | NCBI WGS metagenome assembly VFSW01 (sample SAMN11554181, study PRJNA540505) | mine drainage metagenome | isolation source: sediment from site ElyBrook_90M | place: USA: Ely Copper Mine, Vershire, VT | collected 2017
TCGTCAACCGCTATGCCTAACTATGAGTGTCGGAGCGTTCTTTATGAAAGGAGTCCGACATGGAACCTGTTTTGTTGTCCGACCTGGAGCTTCTCTCGCTTCTCATGGGCGAGAAGACCGCGGCGCGAATGTATCACGGAAGCTTGGTATCGCTCTTTACCACAGGTGCGGTTGATCAAGAAATACACCCGAGAATCGCGGCCGCTCGTGAACTCGTTAAGCGCGTGCTGAAAGAAGAACTGAAACGCAGTTCTGTACTTTCAAGCCCGGCCACCGTGCGGGATTACATCCGACTGCTTTTGATCGGCAAGGAGTACGAGGTTTTCGTTGTACTTTTTCTCGACGCGCAAAACCGCATCATCGAAGCCGAAGAGCTATTCCGCGGCACGCTCACACAAACATCGGTGTATCCGAGGGAAGTAGTCAAGCGGGCACTTCGGTTCAACGCATCAGCCGTCATCCTCGCCCATAACCATCCTTCGGGTGTTGCGGAACCGAGCCACGCTGACGAAGCAATCACACAAGCCCTTAAGCAGTCGCTTGCCCTGGTTGATGTAAAGGTGCTCGATCACTTCGTTGTGGCCGGCATGCAAGCGCTCAGCTTCGCGGAAAGGGGATTGGTGTAGGAATCGCGAACAGAATTATTTAGCCTACCGTTTGGTAGGCTATTTTCTGTGCTGGTCGAATGTGCGTCGCCCATCCAATTAGCCATAGGGTTGATATGACTCAGAGGTATTGCAATAATTCAGATATATGCTATTGTCTTGTTAGATGTTTCTCCTCGGTTTTGAGGTAAAGCCCGCAATTCCTGTTGGCTTTTCTTGAAACTAAGGAGAACTGAAATGAATGATGTAGAGCTTCTTGCAGTTAAAAGATCGAACGGTTTTTCTTTTCACGTCATGTCTGATGGGAAACCAGCGTACCAACAACGCTACTTGAATGTCGAAGGGTTTCGACGAGTTACCGATGGCAGGTTCCTAGCAGTTGCAAAGGATCAGGATGGACAATTCCACATCACACCTGATGGCAGACCAGCGTACCAGGAACGGTACTGGAGTTCGCTGGACGCTATTGGTTTGTTAGGATAGCAGCGAGCATTCCCGACCCCGTTGCCCCACCTATTGGTGGGGCATTTTGTTAGATGGTCAGTTTAGCGCTCTTTCTTAACTTCTGGGATTGCGGTTCTTTCCTTCGTCTGCGACCGGTCACTAATCGTGATCAATAGCCAATTCCCCAGCAGGCTACAAACCAAACCGACCCCCGCTTCGTTGAAGATATTCGAGTAGCCACCGTGCTTCCAGAAAAACGCGGTAGAAATCCCTACGACAATAGACAAGAGTAGGGAAGATCCGGAATGCCTCCACCGCAAAACCTTAATCATTACCGGACCAGCCCCCCCCCCCCCAATAATGGACACCGAATCGATTGCAATCGAAAACACGTTGCCAGGAAGAACGAGCGATAACACTATGGTGGCAATACCAAGGATGAATGTAATTAGTGCCATTTGCCCTCGACTAAATGTCCGATCACGCTGAATTATCGAGATCAGATCGCGATGAAGCGTCTGTGCAATTGCAACGAGAATACCGTTGGCGGTGGAGGCAATTGTTGCAAAGACGTCAGCAAAAATGATCCCTGTAGCGACTGCACCGATATTTCGCTGGAAGAACAGACTAAGCCCAGTTTCTGGATCTTCGATTCCAGGCATGAAACCCCTTAACAATATCCCGAAACAGGTCATGGCAATCCACGTGAACTGAACGAATCCAATGTAGATCCACCACGCGGCCTTCGTCTCCGATGGACTGCTTCCTGCAAAGTATCTGGAAACAATCTGCGGTTGTCCTAGTCCAAAACCAATCGCGGCACACGCGTAGCCGAATACAAACCCTACGGATGTAATGATAGTTCCGTGTGGAAAGAACGATAGAAAATCACCTCCAGCGGCGGCGATATTTCGGCCAAAAGAGGCAGTATCTGCTATCGCGTAAAAACTAACCGCTACCAGTGCGACGACCGTGCCAATGATGCGGATAACGGCTTGTATAAGGTCCGTATATATGCTCCCCCGAAACCCCCCAAGCGTGGAATACACAACAATTGTCAGTGCAAATAGAATGAGTGCAGTTAGATCTGATAACTCAAAAACCCCAGAGAGAAACTTCTTTCCGGCGAGCCACTGGGCCGCAGTGTAGGCGGACAAGAAAACCACCAGTAGAGCAGATACGACGACAGAGATCAGCTTTGCGGCTCTGCCCGATAAATCGAATGTCAACAACTCAGACAGCGTTGTTGCATTCGCCTGTCTCGCGAGCCAATTTAGTCGTGAGGGAAACAAGACCCAATAAACCAAATCACCCAACATCCAACTTAGTGGCAGCAGTAACCAATGAAGGCCACCGGCATAACCCAGACCTACTGCCCCTGTTACGATAAAGCCGCTATTACCGGTCGTTCCAGCGCTAAGGCCAATGAGCCACCGGTTTAAATGACGCCCCGCCAAATCCTCATCATGAGCACTTGTTTTGACCCTCCGGCGGGCGTACAGAGCCGCTGCAAAAGTCATTGCTAAGGTGGTGAGAAAGACTATTCCTGTAGCAACGGTATGGTGGTTCACCAAAATTCTCCCAACACGGAAAGTTGCAACTTGATCTGGATGACCATCGTCTTCTAGAAGGGGACACCTCGGAAGCCATTCCGCTGGAAAGTTCCAGAATCTACTGGAATGACTGCGTGAAAGTTGTTCCCAACCTAATTTCCAAACGTCTGGAACAGAGAATAAGTAGCCTCAGATGGGAGACCGGTCATTCCTTCTCTCGGCAAAACACCGCTTGCTTGTATTGTGGCTCTTCACGGTGAGGGAAAAGTTTCACCGGACGGAATCCAAAACTGGAAATAAATGCGATGAACTCTGCCTCCCAGTACCTGTTTGAGGTGGCGAGCACAACCCGCCGTCCTTCAATATTCGCCGTTATCTTGACGGTCCATCTCCGCTTTAGGAATCGATGCCAGCTTTTCTTTTCCACAGAGACGTCAACGAATGCATTCAAATCAGCGATTGCGTCATTTCTCTCTTTTGGGCTAAGTGCCCAGAAAACTGGAAGAATCACTAAATCTCGGAGTTCCTTATTATCGTAATTTCTTTTGAGCTTTGCCTCATAGCCCTCCGGGTCTGTCTCGTCAATGAACTCAGCGGCAATAATCAGTAGGTCGCCGGGATGCGCAACTGCGCGTACAGATTCCATAAACAGCGTTTCATTGATGTTGGATATCGTGGGACCGGGAATAAAATAGGCCACATTCTTGTCGTCCGGTCTCAAGATGGCCTGCGCCTCGTCATTTATACGATTTTCGATATGAGTTAAGTTCATAAAATCCGAGCAGATCGCGATCGGGTTTACACAGCTCCGATACTTGCTATGAGCGTCGTCTTGTAACCCAATGACGGTTTGAAGAATCATGTTCATGCTCGTATCCACAAGCACATAGTTGAGCTTGTTTTTGGCGTGGTAAGCCATTTGATGTACAAAGCTATCCAAGATCACCATATCCTTCTGTGGCGAGCCGGCACCGAGCATGAACACGCTTGAAAATTTGCCATCCTTTATTGGAGTCTGCCAATCCTCACCCGACGCAATGAAATCTTCAAGCGTTTCGCAGCAATACCGATACGTTTTATAACGGTGAGTGGCTAAAGTCAGAGCTCTCCACCGAAGCGCGGATAAGCGGTCCAGGTAGAGGAACTTCTGGTCGACTTGACCCTGATGTATTTCATTGATGATGTCGTGGCGCAAGTAGTCGACATCCACGTGTAGTAAATGCCATCCTTGAACAGGCAGGTCAATTCGAGCGCGCTGACCACCGTAGTCAGATGGTTCCTGGTTATCGTCTGCAGTTGCTGATCCTCCATTAGCTGTGCCCTGCAACTCAAAGACGGCGGGTGAAGCTTCGCGCATCGATTTCAGCACTCTTTCTGCATGTATACGACGTGGCCCGTCTCCAATTGATCGTACAAATTCGTCTAGCGTGCTCTGCTTGATCTCATGGATAGTCTTATTAATTCTAAGGAGCCATTTGAGCCGCACAAATAGTTCGGTATCGGACGTTGAGGTACCAGCATTGCCAAGATACTTGAGAAGTCTTTGCAAAGCCTTTTCTCGGTCTGAAGGGTCTTCAAAGTGCCCTTCTGGGTAAAGAGCCTCGCAAAGCTCGTCGACTGTACTCAGGTCATACGCCCGTTTTGTTATCTCAAGTTTCTCTTTCAGATATTCCGCGACCTTAGCCATACGATCCCCTTGGAAATGCTCTAGACATTTGGATTGTAGTGACATTTAGCAACTAGTAACAGTGCGCGGTTTCCTTCTGCTGGAAAGTGCTTGAACGCGACTAGAAGGCCTATGGAACGCGACGCTTCCTAGCAATTCGCCCAAATTCAAGTGCTCGTGAATGACAGGCGTTCGACCGCATCCGACAATCTCTCTCAGCCCAACAATGGGTTTCTTAGCAACATTTCAGACAAGGAGAAGCGTGATGCCAAAATCGATCTCATTTCCAAAGCACGCCGCCATTCGTGCCCAAGAGCGCGAATTCCCCAAGGAAGTAGCGCTCTTCGTCGCACGATTCGGAGATGTTCGAAAACCTGCGCGGGCCGGACGGCGCGCAGTGTTTATATCGCAGCATCTTGCAGACACTCTCGCGAACCAAGGGTTCAACAACGTCTTTCTGAACGAGGCCCTGCGCTGCTGTGTTGTCATCGATGGAAAGACAATCGTGACAGTTCACAACGACGCTGAAATGGACAGGTCGTTTCTCAACTGACCGCCCATGCGGCCCTGCTCGCCGTCGAGCGCGGATTTCACTCAACGTTAAGTTGGAGAAGAGACATGCATTCAAAATTAACTGTGACCATTCTTACAGCACTCATTGTTGCCTGTACTGGCCCTGACTTGACTACCAGGTTTAAATCGATCGCGATAGGTGACTCGCGCGCCTCCGCCGTAGCCGCGCTGGGACCCCCATCCTCGACCACAACTACGGTGATTTTAGGTATTCAGGCGGAAACACTTACCTGGAGTAGCCACGCGACTATGTGCGGCGCCACTCTTGTGTATGACAACGTTGTGGCGAAAGCCTGCCACACCTCTTTGTAGTCTTAATCAATTAGGAGTTTGCCATGAAAACAAAACTGCTGGATTCTCTCAATAAAATTCCGACCTTGGACAAAGACAAGGAAGGAGGCGAGCACTTCCTCGCCGTAGAAAGACCTTCTCCGACAAGTATCGCAGAAGGCCCCGATCTCGCACGTGCTCTGATGACAAAGGAATTCTCTGACTCTTATGCCGATTCGAATCGGTTCGAGAGACTTGCGCAGAGCGACCCGGGCTTCATCCGTAGAGTTCTCGCTACGGCGGAGCAAAAAGCCACGTGGGAGAAACAAAAACGTCGCATGGCGATGGTGGGCGAAGCGCGCTTGACCCGCCTCCGTATGATATCCGAGACCGAACTGCGCATACTCACCGCCATCTCCGAGGCCATCGTAAAGGCCACGGAGGTCGGGATCGCCAGACGCTACTTTGACTTTGCGCAGGGCGAGATCAACTCTATGGCCGTAAACACCGAGAAACACCGTAAGGTATTTATCGCGCATATGGAGAATCGCGAGCGGACTTTGGTCACCTTGGGTCCTCGCTTGCATGACGCCTACGAGCAGTCAATCGAAGGTGAGATTTCCTCGCATTTCGCATGGTTCGACATGGCGACCGCCGAACTGCTCGAAAAGCTCAAGCAAAAAGTAGTGACGTATGCGGGGTCAATTGACGGCTAGCCTCCCTCGCGGCGCTGGGGATCCAGCGCCGCTCACACCTTTGACCGGAGCCGAATAGGGAGAGAATCTGACATGAACACCTTCAGCAACTTCTTGTACCACCTGGCCGGTGCTGTTCCGCAGTACGTTGCTGATTGCCCACTGTCCGAGCAGCAACGCTACCGGAACATCGCGTACGGAATGGGTATCGTGTGGGTGCTGACATTCTTCTCTGCACATCACGCCGCGGTGCTAGGGGGCATCAAAGACCCTCTGGCGTGGCTACCGGCCTTGTTATGGGCTCTTTTCATGGTCGCCTGCGACCGGATGGTCGTCACGACTCTTACAAAGCGTGACGACCGCCCAATGCCGCTCTTGTCAGTCGTTGTTCGTCTCGTCCTCGTCGTGATTAACGCATCGGTACTTAGCTTTTTCGCCATTCTCGCTTACAACCAAAACGGCCTCGCGCGCATTCGGTTCGAGCAGCAGCAACACGCCCTTGCAGAAGACAGGCATTTCTTCGTCGGGCACTACCAGTTGCAAGAGCACCAGAATGAAGTGACAAATTTCGTGTCCGCAATGGCGGCGGTGAAAATTAAGCTCGCTGAAGTACCGTCGCACATTGCCGATCTCCGTGCTAGGACCGGCGCGTGCCAAACGGAGTTTGAAGCCATCCAGAAGATGAATGTACCGAAGCGCTCTAACTTACGCAGCATCCTGGCGGGGTTAGTAGCACGGATCAATTTGCTAAGGCGTGGCTCGCTGAGCGGTTCGGCGAACAGTGACACACTTCCCGCCCTTGAGGCGGAGCGGTTTCGACTACGACTTGCCACGCTTGACAACGAGGAGTCGTCCAAAAGGCGGCGCTGTGAGGAAGTGGCTGCGCGCGAGGCAGCCGAATCGCGAAAATATTACGCCCCACTGCGCGAGGAAAGGACTCGCTTACAGAAAGAGCTTCAGGACACGCGGGACGCTCTCATAATTGCAAAGAGGAAGGTCGATGCTTCGGTCATGGAATCCGAACAGGTTTCCAAAGCGGCCTTCGGCTTTAATTTGTCGGGCCAAGGTAATGCTCTGGTGGAGTTTCTCAAGGAGGATTGGCTTGCCCGGATCATCGCATTGATTGTGTGGTTGATCAGCCTCTGCCTGGAAACGTTGCCAATTCTCCTGAAGACAAGTGCCCGCGGAGGACCATACGACCTACTTGTCTCACGAGAGGAGCAGGCTTACGAATCCACTCAATGGCATTCCCAAATGATCGACAAGATCCAACGTGATGCGGCCATCGAGAAGGTCATGGCAGTGATGCCGGAAGTCACGGAAATTGCGAAACCGCTCACGCTATTCGCGCTAACCGAAGAACAGATCGCCAAGGTGCGCCCGGTTCGGGAAAACGCCGCCAGAGCAGATCTGTCTCGCCTTCAGGAGGTAGATGACACCTTCAACGCGGCGGTCGCGCAATCGCGTAAGTTACTGCGGGAGTCCTGGATGACCCGGACGCCAACACAAGGTGCAGCACCAAGCGAGGCAGTCGCGTAAGTGCTGCTGCACACGGTGCCTTCCTCTCCAACGCCCTTGTGGGCCGTATAGATTGCTTCCCGGGCAAGAATTCGCGTTCTCCCTGGTTGCCAGCTTAGAGATTGTTTAGCCGGCGCTAACAAGACGCACTCCGGTTGCTGCGGGGGTGGATGTGGTCTGCACGACGTGCCAAATGTCTGGCGCTTGCTTCTATGTACACTGGTAGAAGCGTGCCATAGACGAAACACCATGGCGAAGGACGGTCGAATTGCCCGAATACATCGCGTGTGTGCTGCGGACATCCACCAGCGCACGTAAAGCGATACTCGCATTGAGTGCAGGCACCCAGCTTTCGTTCCGGATCACGAAGAAGCACAGTTCGCGGATCGCGCGCGAAGCGTTCTACAATTTCGGCCAAGTCATTCGATAGGAGGTCACCGAAAGGTTCGTCTAATCGCATTTGACAGGATGCAACTTGGCCATCCTGCCGAATCGCCACGTATCCGCGACATGTGCTGCACGCAATGTGCTTCTTCTTGTCGATTGACCATTCCGAGAATCTGGCGTCACGATCAAATCGAATATCGAGCGGCGCCTCTGTCGCGAATTGTGTGTAAAACCGACCCAATTCGTCCGCCACTTTCCGCTGGTAGCCAATCTCAACCGTCCTATTAGCGCGCTCGAGACTAAGCCTGAAACCACACCCGCGTTGGGCCGCGAACGAGGCGAATTCGTGGACGTCATTCAAGTTCTTCTTGGTTATGGTGTATAAAAAGTACGGCCTCAATCCTGATTCCAATAACCTGGCGACGTTGCTGTAGATCATGTCCCAAGTCCCGCGGCGCCGTCCATCACTACGCAGGTATCGAATCGCATCATGGTTGCGCTGCAATCCATCAATTGATATTGAGACCTTGAAATTATGCCGTTGCAGAACAGGGATAACCTCCTCCGGGTCGAACACACCATTGGTCAAGATACCGAACGTTGTTCGAAAGCCTGCGACTCGCGATCGCATTCTGTTGCAAAACTCATTGATTTGTTTGATCGCTAGTGTCGGTTCTCCACCGGCAAATTTTATGTGCAACCGCTGAAGATTGTGGGCGAGGCAGTAAGCTTCGAGCCGGTCTGCGATCACCGCCATAGTACCCGAGTCTAAGGCTAGATCTGTGCGTGCTCCATCCTTCGTGCCAACATGCTTCTGCAGCTGGGGAATATAGCAATAGAAGCATCCGAGGTTGCAGCCATTTGTGACGTGAAGCCACACATTGAGAGAATACTCTGCCACGCTGGGTCGTCGCCGTCCGCTGTAATGGCTGCGCAACTTAATGAGGCCATGGTCGTGAAGCACATGATCCTCGTTCACTTCCAATGCGGGCAGATCAGGAACCGCTCTGCTTGTGCCAATGAGCGTCGCCAAACGGCGGAAGGCATGATCCGCGAGAAGTTTTATTCCCCGCGGCTCATCTAAATTGAACGCATATTTCCAGTTGGCACCCGCAATCCCCAACAATAAAGCGGGTGGGGCTGGTGAAAACGGCGCGATGTCCTGCTCAGTCACAATCCTGGCAGTCGCAGTCGCAATCGTCATCGCTCGCGAATACCTCTGACGATGGCACTGAGCCAGTTGCAGCAGTTTCTTTTATTCGCTGAATTGACGCTAGAACCTTTTCGTCGATTATGAAATCGCTCTCGTCCAGTGTGCTCATCTGTCGCTCCCCTAAGTACTATGAGTTATAAAAAGCTACCACTCTGGCGGCCTTCTCGCAAGCCCCAGTCTTATACAACCAGGTGTAAACCTGAACGAACCGGCGTGATTCCAGCGAGGAATGTTCCTGGACAGGCGAATTTGTGACCTGTTTGGGGCCTCGGGTGTCTCGACGCGCGCGCAAGGAACCTCCGTCTAATGAATAGCCGGTGGGGGCGAATGCTGTTCGTTCTCGCCCGCAAACAGGACATTCACGATCGAGGCTAGATTGCGATTCTCTAGCCATAGAGCACGAATCTCCTCGCGCAACTCCGCATGTTGCGAGTAACCACTATCAATTGCGCCCCCCATGATATCAACATATTCGACATTTAGAAGCACTGTGAGCGCTTCTTTAAAATCATTGTAGGCACCTTCATCAATGCCGTATTTGACGAGTCGGCAATGAAATGCATACCAAGTGTAAAAATGGAAGAGTTCGTGCATGACATTCGCAATTGGAGCGTCCGCCAGCATGTAAACGAAGAACTCGTTTTTTTCTATCTGATACGTGCAACGGCTGTTGGTGCTTAGATATCCGACTAAGGGCCAAAACTCCGATCGGATTCCAAAGAGAGTATCTGATCGGTTGATAAAGTCCACTTCCACATACGACCATTCTTCAGCTATGGTGCTGCGGAGACGCGGTATATCGATTGTATTCTCCCGAATAAAGCGCACTAGGAAGAGGCCGACAACTTGTTGATTCAGTTCATGCTCTGGTTGCAGAGAGAACAGTCGCATTAAGGATGTAGGCTTTCGGTTATTTTTTGATGATGCCGATTTTATGAAGTTCTCGCCGTCTTTTTTCAGACTGTAAGAGAATTCTACGTTCATTCATCTAACAGTACCATGATGAAGTCAAATGTCGAACAAATAGGGATACCGGCGGGGCCACCCAAACTCCCCCAGTAAGCGGGTAAGCCGATGTAATTATCGGCTGTAGCCGCGGCGATGGTGACAGGGCATGTATGGATCGCCCCCGATTTGAGGAGGGTCTGGGAGTGAGTATCTTGAAGCCACAGCAAAGAAACACCATTGTCACACTGCTGCAGAAAAACGAATGGTTTGAAAATAATAAGTATCGAAAGGCCGCGTAGCGTCGTTCTCTTCGTTTTGCCCATCGGCAGAACTGCAACGCTTAATAACGTCGAAGCTGTGTTTCGTGGCCAGATGAATTTCCTAACCGGCACACTCCCACCTCTATGTGTAATCCGCCTGTCCTATAGATTGGTGTGGATGCGACTCGACGATACTGATTTCGAAGAAATCCTAGCGCTTCTCAATCCTGAAGATGTCCCGTCTGATCTCTCCCTAGTCAGACAGGCAGTCGAGAACTTTGTCGATCTCATTGAACTTTTGATGGGACCACTCCCGCTTCCGCCGGCAGGATCGTCTACGCTCAGGCAGCCTTCTTCAGATCTTCCGGGAGCATCTTCTCTACCGCTTCCACCGCATGAAG
>VFSW01015351.1_pt1 | contig 10532 bp, 8 predicted proteins | sample 5358111 | NCBI WGS metagenome assembly VFSW01 (sample SAMN11554181, study PRJNA540505) | mine drainage metagenome | isolation source: sediment from site ElyBrook_90M | place: USA: Ely Copper Mine, Vershire, VT | collected 2017
TTGTATCCGGAGGTGATGAGCGCCTTCGCGGTACCGTTCCCCCAGCTCGTGGTCGCCGTGAGCGCGGTCCCCGCGGGCGTGCCACCGGCATCGCAGGACCAGGTGTACTCGTTCATGACGCCGGCCGAGCCCACGCCATTCACGATGCCGCCCGCGCGCACGCGCGTCGTCCAGGCCGCGGTCGAGGAGCAGGAGATCGCCATGACCGAGGTCGCCCCGCCGATCGGGATCAACTGCCGCGTCGTGAACTGGCGCCCGTCGATCCGGGTTTGGCCGGTGAGCCCGGTCTGCGAGAGGCCGTTCGAGGTGATGAGCGTCGTCCCCGAGACGTGGCTCCCGAGCCCCAAGCCGCTTGGGCCGAAGGGATTGTTCAGCTGCACCATCAAGCAGTCTTTGACGAAGGCGTAGCCGAGCGTGTAGCTCACGCCGGTGAAGACGCCCGAGCCCGCATGGAAGAACGAGCACCCGGTCACCTTGATCCAGGAGAGTGCGTCATAGCCGTAGACCATCGTCAGCACGAATTCCATCGTGCAGCCGCGCACCTCGCAGTCCGAGCAGCTCGAGTCCTGGTAGTCGCCATAGTCCAGGGTCGAGAACCAGCAGTTGTTCACAACGATGCCGTTCGACTTTTGCTTCGCGACCCCGATGAGGTTCAATCCCGTGCCGTAGGTCGTGTAGCCGAAGAAGCTCAGGTCCTCGATCACGGTCGGCGAGCCGCCGGCGCCGTAGAAGTCGAAGATCGCGCGGCAGGTGCCGAGCGAGAACGTGAGCTGTTCGTAGGAGGCGGTATTGCCCATGCGCACGGAGGTCTGGGTGCGCCCCGCTCCGGACACCGATACCGGCGCATCGGTGACTTGTCGGACCGAGCGACTTAACCAGTAGGCGCCCGCGAGGAGGAGCACCTTGCCGCCCGTCGGCTGGAGCGTCCAGATCGCGCGCTGCATGGCGATGAAGTCCCAGGTGTCCGAGTTTGAGAAGGGCGTGTTGGCGGCGAGGAAGGCGGCATTGCCGTAGTTCTGATTGACATCGAAGTTCGAGCCCACGATGAAGGAGGGCCAGGTATTCCATGCCTTCCCGGTGATGCTGGTCGGGGCGATGTACGTGCCGCCGGCGGTGGGCGTTGCCGTCTGGGACTGCTGCGCACCGAACCACTCGGCATACGCGAAGGGCGCGCGGATCGCACCGACCAGGCAATCGAAGCAGTAGTAGGCAGGCGCATCGAAGCCGACCGGAAAGCTCACGGTGCCGGTGCCGGTGAAGATCGCACCGGACATCTTCACGGGCGACGTGAACGTGTAGGAGGTGCCCATGTTGAAGGTGCCGCCCGGCATCACCAGCACCTGCCCCATCGCCGCCGACACCTTGTCCGCATCGCTGACCGCGGTGTAGTCATTCGTGGTGCCGTTCCCCGCGGCACCATACCGATAAGGATTTCCGTACGGGTAATAGATCAGCGTCGGGGTGATGGTGAGGGTGATCTCCTGCGCGTTCTGCGGGTAGAGAAGGCCGCCGACCCCGGCCTGGGTGACGGGCAGGCTCTCGATATTGATGCCGTTCAAGGTCGCCCAGGGGAGCGCGGCGGTACCCAAATTGAACGTATTGCCGACGCTCGGGAGAAAGTCCGCCGCCATCCGCCCCTGGCCGTCGCGGGTTACGCAGTTCGAGAGGCCGGCCGCAAAACCGTTGTCCTCGGCGTCCATTTCGGTCGCATTGATGTCGATGCCGTTCGCCGCATCGCTCGTCCAGTTGTGCACCCGGACGAATTGCCCGCTTCCGTTAAATGGCATCTGATCACTCCTCGCAAAAGCCTAAAATTGACGGGCGGCAAAGGGCCGCGCTTGAGAGAACCTCATGCACACCGTTCTACTGGTCCTCGTGAAGCCGCTGATCCTTGCGGCAGCCGCCCTCCTCGTCTGGGCGATATCCTGGGCACTCGACAAGTTGATCCCCGAGGGACCCGTGAAGCGCTTTCTCTGGAAGCCTCGAGGCGCTAGTGCGAGGCGCTCTGCGCCGGCGGCGCGAGCATCAGTGCTGCAGCGAGCGCTTGAGGTAGCGTCGCCTGCGTCACCGGCGCCGCGGCGAGCGTCCCGCCGCTGAGCGCGAGCTGCCCGCCGGCGCTCCGGAGCGGGGCCGGCACATTCGTCCGAAGCGCATTCACGAGCCGCTGCGTCGCCTGTTGAGGGGCGGTCGAGCCGGCGGCGAGCGCACGGCCGGTGCGAGTACCCGTGAGTCCGAGAGCTCCCGTCGCCGCGGGAATGCCGACATACGGGTGAAGCGCCGCGAGGCCTCCGGCGCCCAGGGTCGCGATCCGCGCGCCGGTGGGAGGCGACACGTTCTGAAACACCTCGGTCCCGGCCTGGGCGAGATCTCGGAGCGCCCCGCCGCCGCCTCGAGCATAGGCCGCGTCTGGTACCGCATCGTAGACCGCTTGCGAGAGCTTCTGCGGCGTGAGCCCTGCGAGATTGTCCTTCGACTTCGCGACCGCGTTCTCAATGATCTTGTAGTTGCCGTAGTTCGAGTCCGCGCTCTTGAGGGCCGCGAGCGGCTCGGGAGGCAGCTGCGAATTCAAGGCCTGCGTCACCGCCTGATCCGCTCGGCCGTTGATGTTCGCGACGTGACCTGAGTCGGTGTCGCTCTTCAGGTTCGCCGCTCGAGCTCGAGCACGGATGTCGGATCGGAGCTGCAGGAGATCATCGCTCTGCGGATTTTTCGGAAGCTGCGTCAGGCGATCCTGCAGCCATTCGTTCTCCGAGGCCTGCAGGCTCTTCGGCACTCCGGGCGCCTTCGCCGCCGTTTGGAAGGCGCTCGAGAGCGGCACATCGGGCCCGGTCGTGTTCATGATCTTGGGGCTGACCGGAAAGCCGTTCGCCTGATCGTAGAGCGGCTTATAGCTATCGTAGGCCTGCTGGAGCATGTCCGAGACGTTCTCGGAGGGCTTGATGGGCGGTGCGCCGGGCGCGGCGCCCTTGCCGATGATCGTCGCCTGATACTGCCGCTCGGCCGCTTCCCGAGCGGGCTCGATGATCTGCTTTGCGCCGGGAAGAGACTCGGCCGCCTGCTCGAACTGATTCATGACGCCGGACGGATTCAGTTGCCCGGGGGTGAGCGAGATGCCTTGATCGACGAGCCTCTGCGCAGCGGGCGTGCGCGTGAGCCCATTCACGAGTTTGCTCGTGATCGACTGGCCAGCGCCCAAGCCCCCGCCCGTGACCGCGCCGATCCCGGTATTCATCCCGCGCTCGCCGGAGTCTGACGTCGTGAGGCCTTGTACGCCGCCCTGGAGCGCAGCATTCGCGATCGGGTTCGCGGCGAGACTCGCACCGACGGTGCCGAGCTTGCCCAAGGCCGCGCCGGTGCCCGCGCCCAGCGGGGCTGTGACCGCGGTCTCGCCGATGAGATTCCCGATCTGTCCGGAGCGCGTCGCGAGAAGCGGCGCATCGATCTGCTTCTCCTCGGCCATCGCCGAATCCGGTACCGCGCCGACGAGATTCCCGATCGAGCGGCCCGTGTGCACCATGGCGCGGCCGACGCCGGCGGCGAGGAGCTCCGGCGTGCTCATCCCGGAGGTGGGCCCGTACTCCTGCACCCAGGCGGAGTTCGCGGGATCGAAGCCGCCGGTGCCGGTGTGACTCATCGCGCCGGCGTTCTGATTCTGCTGCGCGGCCTGGATCTGCGCGAGGAGATCCGAATCCGAGAGCTGCGATACATCGCTCATTGCGGCGCGCCCGGGAGTTTGAGACCGCGCCGGGCTGCCTCGGCCTGCAGGTCCGCGAGTGAATGTGCGCCGGGTGGCGTCGGCCGCGGCGAGTTCGACTGGCCCTGGTCGATCGCCTGGTTCTGGAGGTCGAGCCAGTGCGCGGTGTGCTGCGTCTCCCAGTCATCGGGCGACACACCGGAGGTCTTCTTCCACTGCGCGAAATCCTTTTGCTTCGCGATGTCCTGCGCAGCCTTGTTGCCCATGTAGTCGGCGACGCGCGAGAACGCGGCCGGATCCGCCATGTTCATGTTCGGGTTATTGCGCATGAAGGTGTCGAGATCGAAGTTCGTGCCGCGCGAGGTCATCGAGTGGATCGAGTTGACGGCGAGGGTCGCGGTCTGCTTCTGCGCGGCCTGGAGCGCGCCCGTGTCGACGCCGGTCCACTTCGAGACCGTGTCGGGATCGGCGCCGGCGGCGATCATGAAGGCGCCCAACTTCGCTTTCGACTCGTTCGCGGCGGAGGGCGTCGCCTGCTGCGAGAGGTTCTTGAGCTCGGAGAGCGAGCGGCGCACCTCGGTCGCGCCGGCGGCGTTCTTCGCAAGCTCGCTCGCGTAGCTCTGACCGGCTTCGGCACCGCTCTTCTGAGCCTGCACGGATGCCGGGCTCGCGGTCGATCCGGGGGCGGTCGCGTTCGGCGCGCCGGCGCCAGGCGCGGTCGGATATCCGTAGATGTCCTTGCCGTTCTCGTCGGTCCCGAGCTTGATCGGCGTCGCAGTTTGCGTGCCCGTCGTCTTTGCTTTCTGCACGGCCTCGATTGAGGGTATGGCCCCGGGCACGGGCGCTTGCGAAGGCTGGCCGTTCGCCCAGGTCTGATTGATGCCGTTATCGGGCCCGGTGAAAAGCGGGTTTCGCTGGTTCACATCGTAGAGCGTCGAGCCCGGGCGCACGTCCTGCACGTTCGTGCCGGCCTTCGCGATGATTGCGCGCTGCGCGTCTTGACCTTGCGGGGAGGTAGGATCGATGCCGGCCGCGCGGAGCTGCGCGACGATCTCCGGCTGTTGGTACTGCGGAGCGAGGAATGTCTTCGCATACGTCTCCGGGCCCATCATGTTCAACATCGCTTGCGCGCTCCCGGGCGTCATGCCCCGCGGGATCAGCGGATTGCCAGACGGTGGCGCGGCTGCCGGTGACGCTCCCGCGGCGGTGCCCGGCACGAGTCCCGCCCCGGCAGGTGCGGGCGTGGATCCAGGCGCGGGCGGTCCTTGCGGCGGCGCGGCCGCCGGCGTCGAGGCCTGCGGCTGCCCACCGCCATAGAGCCCCTGGAAGTACTGCTGCTCGGCCGTGGTCGCATCCTTCTGCGCTTTGCCGGCCATGAGCGCGGTCACGAGCGGCGCGATGTTCTGCGCGATGCTCCGCCGCGGCGTCACCGCGTAAGGGTTATTGGTGATACCGGTGCTCGGGTTCGGCGAGTTCGCCGAATTCTGAAAGGCACCCATCAGCATCTGAGCGAGCTGTTGTTTGCGCTGCGCATCGAGATAGCTCGGATATTGGGACGGATCCAGCATGGGCGCCCGCAGCTGATTCGCGGGCGTGCTCATGGCGTCGCCCCTCCTCCCGCTGCCGGGATCGCCAAGGGCTGCTGCTGCAGCTGCGCGAGCAACGTCGGGTCGAGCTGCGGGCTTTGCTGGAGCGCCTGCATGGCGGGATCGTTCGCCATCTGGGTCTGAACGGCCGGCTGCATCGCGTTGTATTGCGTTTGAGCCTGCTGCTGCTGACTATTCTGCAGCGCCTTCATGAGCACCGCCTTCTGCGCAAGCTGCGCCACGAGGTTGGCCCCGGAGGTCTGCGGCTGCACGGGAGTCGATGAGCCGCCGACACCGCCGGGCTGTCCTGGCTTGCTGCCGAGCTGCTGCACGAGGAGCGACTGAATCGACGAGGGGTCCATACTCACGCGGGTGATCTCCTAAGAATGTCGCGCTGCTCGCCGCGCGGCTGACACTTCGCCTTGTGGAGCTCGATCTTCAAGCGGTGAAAGAGCTGCCAGGTCCGATACTTCAACGGCCGCCCGGTGCAGTGGACGATGAGCCGGTTCACCGCCTCGAAGCGCTCGAGCTCCGGGTACGCCACCACGAGCACGTTCGGGTTCTCGGCGTTCTCGGTCCAGAAGCGAATCACGGTTCCCATGACAGCGCCGAAGACTTCATTTGCAATCGGCCCGTCCCAGGCCTCCCAGGAGCGGCGCACCTCGGTCGGATCGCGCTGGATGAGGACGATCGGCGAGTCCGCGAAATGCCGAGCGAGGAGCGGGGCGTGATGGATGATCGAGAAGCCATCGACGTAGCCATGCGGCTCCGCGGCCGTGCCCGCGTAGAGCCACGCGCGGAGCTCCTCGAGCGAGCCGAAGAACGGCGGATACTCGTGCAGCGTCTCGATGCCGTGCGCGCACATCAAGGCCGCGAGCCATGCGGTCCGGCTTCGCGGAAGGCCGGTGATGCAAAAGCGCGATCGGTCCATGGGGATTACGAAAGCTCTCCGTACTTCACGAACTTCGTGCCGCCCAGGGTCAAGACTGCATGCGGGAACTCTTTCTCAACCTCTTGCGCGAGCACGCCGATTTGCGGCACATGGCTCCCCTTGTACCGATAGCGATACACATTCAGGCCGCTGTCGAGCTCGCCGACCTTTTCGATGTCTTCCTTCGCGCGCACATCAAGGCATCATGGCCGCCATGATCGCAGCGCTCGCGAGGCTCCCGACGGCTCCGGTGGTCGCATTGTTCGAGGCGACATTCGCGTTATAGCCGGCGAGCTCGGACTGCAGCTGCTGTTGAAAGGCGCTCGAGATGTCGGGTGTCGACGCCGTGGCGCTCCCGCCGGCACCCTGCAATCCCTCGAACTCGGAGATCGGCGCCGCGCGCTCGGCGATCTGGTTCTGCAGGCTCGTCGTCCCGAGGCCGTAGAGCATCGGGAGCTCGCCCATGCCCGTCGTCACGGCCTGGTTCGCGGCCTGCGTATTCTCCTCGCCTTGGCCCAAATTCAGCATGTTCTCGCCGTACCCGTAAGCGGCCGAGCCCGGCATCGCACCTTCGGCTTCCAGCTGGGCTTGGGTCTGCTCGGACTGCTGCTGTTCTTGGGGCCGCAGGAGCTGCATCTCCTGCCCATAGGTCGCCCGCTCGGCCGCGTTCACATTCTGCTGCTCGCTCGGACCGCCGGGCATTCCGGGGATTCCCGCGGTGTCGATGGGCGATGAGAGGAGCGAGTTCGCCCAGGGCTGGAGCGAGGTCGATTGCGTATAGAGCGGCGCACCGGAGCCATTCGGAACAGCGCCCCCATAGCTCGAGGCGGGAAAGCCCGAGACGTTCCCCGTGCCGCCGAGCCCGTAGGCCGAAGCGGGGATCGAGCTGCTCGACGCCGGCGGCGCGCCAGAATAGCCCGTGACGTTCCAGCTCGAACTCCCAACGGGGTTCGAGACGCCGGTGCGGTTCAAGGCGGCGTTGTAATTCGCCGTGCCGGTCGAGAGTCCGTACTCGGCATCGGCCTGCTGATAGGGATTCACCGCCTGGGGCGGTGAGCCCGAGCTCTTGCACTCGGCGATCGGCCCCGAGTACTCATAGCTCTCCTCCTCGAGGATATTGCCGTTCCAGTCCAAGACGGCGCGCGTGATGATCTTCATCGCTTCGGTCCTATGGCGAGCCAGCGGCACTCGCGCTTGAGCATTCCCATCATGATGATGTCCTTTCCGTCGACCGCGGCCTCGCGGAGCTTCCCCTCGAAGCGAAAGCCCATGCGCATGCAGAGCTTCAATGAGCGGCGGTTCGACTCCTCGATCGCGCAGCTGATGTGGTTCACCCCGAACTGCTCGAACGGGCACCAGAAGATCGAGAAGAGAAACCGCTTCGTGATGGGCGCGGTCATGGCGATCGTCGCAAAGACATTCGCGCCCGAGTAATTCGTGTAGACCACCGCGCCCCGGAGCTCGCCCTCGAGCTCGTAGCCGATGGCCGAGGGGTCCGAGCCCCAGCCCGAGAAGTGCTCGATCTGCGCCTCGCACCAGGCGGCGACCCGGGCCGAGTCATCGAAGATCAGCCTAGAGCGGGCCGCCCTCTTCGTAGAGGTAGTCGATCGACTGCCATTGAAGCCCGATGTTCTTGAGCGACATGGTGATGCGCCCGCAGGCGACGAATCCGACACCGTTCACCCCCAGCCAATTGTTGATCGGTAGCACCGGGCTCTGCCCGCCCCAGGGCGTCGTGTTCCACGGCGAGGTATTCCACGGCGCCGTCGCTCCTTGCGTGAAGGAGGGCCCCGGGGTCATCACATCCTGAAAGTTGACGTTCAAGAGGATCGGCGGCACGTGCAAGGGGCAGCGCGAGATGAAGTTCGGCCGCGCCATCAAAAAACGCTTCTCGGCGGGCGTCCCGAAATAAGAGAACGCGGGCTTGCCGTCGACCGTGATCGCATTCCCCGAGTCGGTCGTGCCCACATCGGCCAAGTACACCGCGCCCACCCCGCCGAAGTAGAGCGAGTCGTTCTGGACCTCCCAGCACATCCCATTCCAAGCGCGAAAGCGGCACCAGGCATTCGAGGTCGAGACCGTGTTCATGACCCACTGGTGCGAGGTCGAGTCGACGATCTCCGGCACATTCAAGATGAGCTTCGAGCCGATCGGATGCTCGATCACCTGCCAGCCGAAGTTGCCGTTATAGGCCGCCACATCCGAAATGATCGCGTTTCGGATCTTGTCGGTGATGAGGGCATCGGGCTGCGTGCGATCGGTCAAGAGCATCTTCGACAAGGGCTCGAGACCGTCCGAGCAGATCACGAGCACATCGGAGCCGTACTTGACCAGGCAGCGCCGGCCGACCGGGAGCCCGATGTTGAAGGTGCCGACGAGTGACCAGGTCGCGATCGTCGAGGGGTCATAGCCCTGATAGATCGCGACCTCGCCCTGGCTCGTGATGAAAGCCATGTAGTCGTTGATCCCGTCGACGTCATCGATCGTCCAGGTGGCCACCTGCATGAGATAGCCGCCCTTTTTGAACACCTGGCCGAGGGGCAGGAGCGTCAGGACGCCCTGAAAGGCCGAGACCGCCGAGTACCAGCAGTTCATCGTGTTCTGCTCGACGTACCAGCAGCGCTGCTGCCCGACCGTCACGGTGATGAGGTTCGAGGCCTCCAAGGCCGCGCCCGTGAGCGTGTTCGTGCCGGAGATCGTCGTCGTCGACCAGCCGCCGACTTGTTGAACCGTGATCGAGAAGCCGGCGCCCGAGCCGCCGAGGTTCGCATTCGAGGCCGAGAGCGTGTTTCCGACCGCATAGCCTGAGCCGCCGGCGGTGATGGTGACCGAGGTGACGGTATTGGCCGCGACCACGATCGTCGCTTGCGCGCCCGCGCCGGCCCCGCCCGTCAGGGGCACCGCCATATAGGTGCCGTTGACGTAGCCTGCGCCACCGACGAGCGTCGTGAAGAGCTCGAGCGCCCCTTGCGTCGCGCTATCGTAACGAAGCGGTGCGTCTGCCCCGTCGACGCAGACGAGAACCCCGCCGCCGCCCGCATTGAAGTTTGCGGTCTGCCAGCGGCTCGAGTTCAACGCGCTAACGACCGCGGCCGCGACGTTCCCCTGGGCCGTCACGTTGAAGATCGAGCCGCCGCCGAAGGCCCAGAGGCTTTGGGCATTCGTGCCGTTATGGGCGGCGAGCGTCTCGATCGCGGTTGAGCCGCCGAGTGCCCCGCCATTGGCCCAGGTCTGCGAGCCGTTTCGCACCTGCACGTAGGAGGGGGTCGGGAACCAGTTGTCGAGCACGAGCGCATCGGTCTCGGGCATGTTGGCGAGCGCATCGCGCGCGTTCACCCCGCCGATCGGCGCCATCACCGTGCGCTGGATCGCCATCTGCACCCGAGTCTGCGGACTCGAGCGTTTCTTGAGCGCCAACCCCATCAGGCCGCCCCGTAGGTCCCGCTCCAGGAGCCCGCCGGCACGAAGACGCCCGGCAAGATGTCACCGACGGCGCCGGCGAGATTGAGGCGCGGTGCGCTCGCGTTTCGCGTCATCGCATCGACGATCGCGGCCTCGGCGATATCGAAGTCCTCGGAGTACTCGAGCTTCTTCGCCCGCTTGTAGCGCCAGAGCGTGTCGAGCGTGATCAAACGCTCATCGAGGAGCGCGACATCGGTATCGGCGCCATACGCGGTCGCATAGCCCGTGGTCGGGGTGGTTTCCGCGGCCGCCCAGTACTTGCTCTGCCACTCGAAGTAGATCTGATCGCCGATCGCCGGCGCCGGAATGAAGAGGAGCTGGCCGCCTCGGATCCGGTATTGCCACCAGGGGCCGGTGATGTACTGCGCCTGGAGCTGCTGCCACTCGGCCGGCGCTTTGGGACCGAACACCGGCCGGCGCGTCGAGCGATCCCACATCGTGTCGTTCAACACCCATGCGAAGTCTGGCCCGGCGAGCGTCGTCATGACCCCTTGAGTCTGCGTCGGCACGATCGCAACGCTTGCGACCGGGATCGTGAAGCCAAACCCCGAGCCCCCCAAGCACGAGGCCGCGGCCGAGAGCACATCGCCGACGACATAGCCCTGGCCTTGCTGATTTAAGGTCTGCGAGACCGAGGTGACGACACCATTCGTGATCGAGATCGTCGCGGTTGCGCCAGTGCCGGTCCCGCCGGTGAGCGGGATGAAGCTGTAGGACGTGGTCCCGCCGCCGGCGTAGCCCGAGCCGCCGGTGAAGGTGCCGAAGGCGGTGCTCCCACCGGCGACGCCCGGGCAGGAGAAGGAGGCCTCCTTGGTCAAGGCCGCCCAGCCGTAGCGCGCTGCGATCGCTTGGCCCGCCG
>VFSW01015352.1_pt1 | contig 10532 bp, 7 predicted proteins | sample 5358111 | NCBI WGS metagenome assembly VFSW01 (sample SAMN11554181, study PRJNA540505) | mine drainage metagenome | isolation source: sediment from site ElyBrook_90M | place: USA: Ely Copper Mine, Vershire, VT | collected 2017
AAAACCTGATCTCAGCCAACTCCAAAGTGGCGGTCACTTAGCCATCGGATTTGAGCGGGATTGAGCGTTATTTTTTGTTTGGTGGCATCAAGAAGTAAAAAATCATTGCCCAAGCCATGCATTTTGGTAAACTTAAGGGACACGTTTTAATAATTCCTCAATAGTTATTCTCATGCGATATGCTAACTGTTTTTATTAACTGATGCAAAAACAAAAGGAATGACTCATTCGATTTGAGACAAAAAATTGTGTGTTTCGTTCCTAAACGGCTTATTATCAGAATTTAATTATTGTTAGTCACCGTGATCTCCTGAGCTAATATAGCTCTCATTATGGCTGAGTCATTATGATGCAAATCAGATGGGTCAGTTAGGTGAATAGAGTGTGCTTCGGATATTTTTTTGTAATTTCTTGAAGTGGTTTGCAGATAGATAGGGTCATAATGAAGGGTAAGTAGCTCGCCTAGCAAAGTTTCAAAATCCCCCGAGTGAATAAGTGTTGTCCAACGAGTTAACTGCTTTTGTCCATGGAATCGATGCAAGGCTTGCAGATGACTGATGAGCAGTTCGGGATTTTCTAAATAATGGGGGTAATCCTCCATAAGCCACGTTATGCGGATTGGGAGTGGTGTTTCCATGAATAGGCAATCACTTTCATGCATGATGGTGGTCAGCGAGGAGGGTAAGGTAATGCGACCTATCTTAGAGCTTTCGGCTTCGATATAAACCGGTCTTTGGGGATCCATTCTTTGAAGGGTGAGTAACAGAGTGCTATCAAACCATTTTTGAAAGGGTTGCGTGATCTCAGGTAAGGCCCCCAAAACTGAGCCGTGATGTTGAGCCAAACCTTCCAGATCCAACACTTGATAACCTTCTTTTTGCAGAACGGACAGAAGGCGGCTTTTGCCAGAACCTGTGGGTCCGCAAATGACACGCCAGGTTAGTTTTTGCGGCAGTAATTCCATTTGTTCCAGCACATAACGCCTATAAGCTTTGTAGCCCCCTTCGAGTTTGTGCGCTGGCCAACCAATCTGAGATAATATAATGCTCATCGCTCCGCTTCTTTGCCCGCCTCGCCAGCAATATATTAGTGGACGCCATGATTTTGGTTGTTTTGAAAATCGTTCTTCGAGGTGGCGAGCAATGTTTTTAGCTACCATGGCACCTCCCACTATGCGGGCTTCGAAAGGAGATACCTGCTTGTAGAGGGTGCCTACGATAATACGTTCTTCATTGGATAATACTGGGCAGTTGATTGCGCCTGGGATGTGGTCTTCGTCGAATTCAGCTGGAGTGCGAACATCAATAGTTTCATCAAATTCTGTCAGCTGTGATATTTTTGCCGTCTTAAATAGCATAAAGGTACCTAAATGTCTCAAGTAAAATTAACCCAATTGTCTCATGGTGGTGGTTGTGGTTGCAAAATCTCCCCTGCCTTGTTGCAACAAATTTTGGGGGATGTCAAAGATAGATTACCTTACCCCGATCTTTTGGTCGGCACGGAAACTAGCGATGATGCCGCAGTATATCGATTAAACGACCATCAGGCCATCATAGCCACCACGGATTTTTTTATGCCCATTGTGGACCATCCTTTTGATTTTGGACGTATTGCAGCCACCAATGCTTTATCTGATGTCTACGCCATGGGCGGTACGCCCATTATGGCACTGGCCATTGTCGGCATGCCAATTAACAAATTATCGGTTGAGACGATCCAGGCGATTTTACAGGGAGGAGAATCCGTTTGTAGACTGGCTGGAATTCCTTTGGCTGGTGGGCATTCCATTGATTCTCCTGAACCTATTTACGGTTTGGTCGCTATCGGTATTGTGCATCCCGATAAAATTAAAAAAAACAACAAGGCCAAAGAGGGTGATGTATTGATATTGGGTAAGGGTTTGGGTGTTGGCATAATGGCAGCCGCTTTCAAAAAAGGGGTTTTATCGGATGCGGGCTATGCACAATTGATTGAGAATACCACGAAGCTTAATGATGTAGGGTCACAGCTTTCAGAGTTTGCTTCGGTGCATGCCCTCACTGATGTGACTGGATTTGGTTTGCTGGGGCATTTGCTGGAAATATGTCGGGGGTCTGGATTACAGGCTTTGGTTACATTTAATCAGGTGCCAGTATTATCGGAGGCATTGCCTTTGGCTCAATTGGGATATGGGCCTGGTGCTATTGAACGCAATATGGAAAGTTATGGTCAAGCCGTACATTTTTCCCCAAATCTGAATACGTGGCAAAAACGTCTGTTGGCGGATGCACAAACCAGTGGTGGATTGCTGGTATCTGTAGCCCTTGAAGATGTGGATGAGGTATTGGCTTGTTTCCATCGCTCAGGTTTTAGTGAAGCCGCTGTGATTGGTGTTATGGAAGTCGGAGATGTGAGGGTGATTGTGAATGATTAATGTTGATCATCAATGCCTCCATAATGACCGATTAAAACTCAGGTGCTCAGGCTCATTTCATATTGGAAGAGGCTGTAGTTTTTCAAAAAAAGATGATTTCTGATAAAATGTCACCTTGTCTAATCAATGTAAAGATTTAATGAAAAAAATCGTATTGTTGCGGCACGGTCAAAGAATTTGGAATCAAGAGAATCGTTTTACGGGTTGGACCGATGTTCCTCTATCGCCATTAGGGATAAGGGAAGCAGTGGAAGCTGGTAAAATGCTAAAATCAGCAGAATTGTCCATTGATTTGGCCTATACCTCAGTGCTTCAAAGAGCAATTAAGACGCTGTGGCTCACATTAGAGCAGATGGATCGTTTGTGGATATCGACGGTGAAGGACTGGCGATTGAATGAACGTCATTATGGCGATTTGCAAGGATTGAATAAAATAGAAACTGCGGCTAAATTTGGTGAAGAGCAGGTTTTACTATGGCGCCGGAGTTATTCGGTGATCCCTCCCTTGTTGAGTGAGACGGATCCACGTTGGGAGGCGTCGGACCCTCGTTATCGTGCTATTCCTAAAGGATTGTGTCCTCGTGGTGAGAGCTTGAAGAATACAGTTGATCGCGTCATTCCCTATTGGAATGGGGAGATTGTTCCTCAAGTATTGGCGGGACGGCAGGTGATGTTGGTAGCCCATGGAAACTCGTTGCGTGCTTTGATGAAACACTTGGGTAGAATGACAGAAGATGAGATCATGAAAATTAATTTACCCACTGGGATACCTTTGGTGTATGAGTTAGATGATAACTTAATGGAAAAGAGTCGCTACTTTTTGGGGGATCCAGAGGAAGTTGCTCGCATGACTCAAGCGGTGGCCAATCAGGGGAGAAAGGAATTGTAATACTAAGACAATCATTAGGGGTGTTTTTAGGAGTGAGTATCTGTATACTGGTGAATGCAGAAGGTTCCTCACCTCGTCGAGATCTCAATCAGTTGCACGAAAAGATTCATGAGCTCAAACATGATATCGATGCGACTCAGATGTCTCGGCATCAGGCTGAGGAGTCACTACGAAAAACAGAGAAGCAAATAAAAATAACCACTCAGATGTTACAGTCTTTGTCGCTTAAGCAATCGATACTTCAAAAAAAGCTTATAAATTTACATCAGAATACAGCAAGAGCCGAATCGGATTTGCAGAGTAATCAATCGCTTATTGACGGTATAATTTCTTGGCAGTATCAGCGTTCCTGGGTCCCCCACACTCAAGAATTGAATTGGTGGTTGACCCAGACAGTATATATTCCCAATGTTGTGGGAGAGGTACAGGTGTCTTCGGGTCAACTGACTCAGCATGTGGTGGTATTAACCGCGTCCACTCGTGAAGAAGAGAATCAAGTAGCTCAGTTAAAACGTATTCTTAATGAAGAAATAGTTCAGAAAGAAGCATTGCGATTGGAAAATAGTAAACGAGAAAAACTGGTGTTAGCTCTCTCAAAAAAAGAAAACCGACAACGTGAGAGCTTGGCTGGTTTGGAAAAGGATGAGCGGGCCTTAACTCAGCTAATTCGAGAATTGGAGTATAAACTACATCATCCAACGCATTCTATCAATCCGAACCAGAAAATGAATAAAGAAGTTCCTAATGGAGATCAATTTGGTGATTTTGAAGGGCAGAGAGGTCATTTGAAATTACCCATGATCGGGACGATTGAGAATCAATTTGGGACGCCGAGAGCAGATACTGGTTTGATTTGGCGTGGAATACAGCTCGATGGTCAGAATGGTGAAGCGGTACACGCTGTAGCTGATGGGCGGGTGGTTTTCGCGGACTGGCTACGAGGATTTGGGCAGTTACTTATTATCGATCATGGCCATGGGTATTTGACTTTATATGGGGGTGCTGAGAAGTTGATGACGGCTGTTGGGCAAACTGTGCAACGGGGAACTGTAGTGGCTCTGGCTGGTCACAGTAACGGAAATAGTACTTCAGGGATATACTTTGAGTTGCGCCACGACAGTAAACCTTTGGATCCGATCGGTTGGGTGGGGCATTAATATTAAATTAAATAGGGAATTGTAATGATGAATGGAAAAATTAAAAAACTCACTTGGTTGGTCACTGGGGTTGTTTTGGGGTTTGGACTATCCCTTCATTATACGGCTTCAGCTCAACATAGTGCTGATGACCCAACAGATTTACCCCTTAAAGATTTGCGGACCTTTAGTGAGGTTTTTGGAAAAATAAAGTCCGATTATGTAGATGAGGTCCCCGATCACAAACTGGTAAAAGAGGCCATTATTGGCATGGTATCGGGTTTGGATCCTCATTCCGCTTACTTGGATGAGGATGCCTATAAAGAGTTACAAACGGGAACTCAAGGTGAGTTTGGTGGTCTTGGTTTGGAAGTTACTATGGAGGATGGTTTTGTTGAGGTGGTGAGTCCTATTGATGACTCTCCCGCTTCTGAAGCTCATATGAAGTCTGGTGATATGATCATCAAAATTGACGAAACTGCTGTCAAAGGATTGTCCCTTGGTGATGCGGTTAAAAAAATGCGCGGTAAAGTGGGTAGTTCCGTTACGTTAACGGTACTGCGAAAATTAGAGCCAAAACCACTGGTGATTAAGTTAGTTAGAGCGATTATTAAAGTGAAAAGTGTTACCATGAAAGAAATTGAGCCGGGTTATGCCAGTTTCCGGATTAGCCAGTTTCAAGAGCGGACTGCTTTTGATTTAGCCAAAGCGTTTGATAAGTTTAATACGGATAATCATCAACATCTTAAAGGCATGATTCTGGATCTTAGGAATAATCCAGGGGGGTTGCTTAATTCTGCGGTTGGTGTATCAGCAGTGCTGCTTCCCAAGGATACCTTAGTGGTTTATACAGAAGGAAGAATTCCCGATTCTAAAATGCGTTTGACAACGATCCCCGATGATTATTTGACAGAAAATACAACGGATGACCCGATTGCTCAATTGCCTGGTTTCTCTAAGAAAATTCCCGTGGTGGTGTTGGTTAATGGAGGATCCGCCTCAGCTTCGGAAATTGTTGCTGGTGCATTACAGGATCAACATCGAGCAACTGTTATGGGAACGCGTACTTTTGGGAAAGGGTCTGTGCAAACAGTCATTTCACTGGGTAATGACACGGCACTCAAGTTGACAACTGCGCGTTACTTTACCCCCAACGGGCGTTCTATTCAAGCTAAGGGGATTGAACCCGATGTGGTGCTGAAAAATCAAGGAGCATTAGATGCAACCTTGGGTATTCGAGAAGCTGATTTAGAAGGGCATCTAGCCAACCCCAAAGCCGGATCGACTCCAGATCAAGAGAATCATGGAGTACCAGAATCTCAGGCAGGGCCAGAAGAAGGTACGGTCTCAGCTAAAGTTAAGGGAAAATCTACAAAATCTGAGGATGTGGAAATGCAGGATGCCTTAACGTATCTTAAACAACATCCTTTGGGCGTAAAACCTTAGTTATTTGGGGATCTGGTTTGAGCGAACGTGAATTAACTAACGAGGAGTTACTGCGTTATAGTCGCCATATCTTGTTGTCGGAATGGGACTTGGCTGGGCAGAACCAGATTCTTCACAAGCGAGTATTAGTGGTTGGCTGTGGTGGTTTAGGTTCTGTGGCCTCCTTGTTTCTGGCTTCTAGTGGGGTAGGGAACATTATCTTGGCCGATGGTGATGTTTTAGACCTTTCTAATTTACAACGTCAAATTGGATTTGAAACCGAGCAGTTAGGGCAAAATAAAGCAGTAGCTCTCGAAAAACGTCTTAAAGCCATTAATCCGCACGTACAGATAACTACCCTATCTTATTATCTTGGGGATCAGGATCTTGAACAATGGGTTCGTCGTGCGGATGTGGTGTTGGATTGTAGCGACCGTTTTGCCACCAGATATGCGGTGAATCGTATGTGTTGGAACATGGGTGTTCCCTTGATATCAGGAGCGGCTATCCGTATGGAAGGACAGATGTTGTGTGTCGATTCTAATGTGCCGGCTTCAGCATGCTATCACTGTATTTTCCCAGAGCAGCAGCCAGAAGTTGATGAACCCTGCGCTTTAATGGGGGTTTTGGCGCCAGTAGTGGGGGTCGTAGGATCTCTGCAAGCTGTTGAAGCCCTCAAAATATTGTCTGGGATACAGGCTCATGCCATCGTTAATCGTTTGTGGTTATGGGAGGCTCGGCATAATCATTGGCGCGAGATAGTGGTGCTTAAAGATCCAAATTGTTCAGTCTGCGGTTCTAATGATCATTGATCACGAATATTGGATGCAGGAAGCCTTGGGGTTTGCCCGCCAAGCGCAATCAGAAGCCGAAGTCCCGGTGGGTGCTTTGGTATTGGATGCCGAAGGGAATGTACTGGCAGTAGGTTGGAATAAAACCAGACAAAATAATGATCCTACCGCTCATGCGGAAATCGTGGCGTTACGCCTAGCTGCTCAAAAGTTAAACAATTATCGACTGGTGGGTTGTCGGTTGTACGTTACACTGGAACCCTGCCCAATGTGCGCAGGAGCTATTCAAAATGCGCGGATTGAACAATTAATTTTTGGTGCGGCGGATTATAAAACGGGAGCATGTGGTAGTGTTCAGAATCTGTTTTTGGTTCCTCAATGGAATCATCATACAACGGTGCTGGGCGGTGTTCTGGCTGAAAGCTGTGGGGTAGTATTGCAACGTTTTTTTATAGAAAAACGAGAATTTCAAAAAAACAAAGGTCTTTTGATTGAGAGTACTGATGAATCCTAATTTTGTTCATCTGCGTTTGCATACTGAGTTCTCAGTGACTCATGGGTTGGTCCGTATTAGTGAGGCTGCCGCTTATGCCAAAAATACCCAACAAGTGGCCTTGGCTCTGACGGATACCCATAATTATTTTGGTTGGATAAAGTTTTATCAGGCGCTTCGTCATGATGGAATTAAGCCGCTCCTTGGCGTTGAGCTATCACTCAAGCCAGTCAATGATCAAGTGGGTATTTACCGAATTTTGGTGCTGGTGCGTGATGAAATCGGTTATAAAGGCTTAAGTCATCTTTTGAGTGAGGCATGGAAGAATCCTTTGCATAAAGGGATCCCGGTCGTGGATCCCCAGGATTTGGTTGCTTTCCGGGCCCACTGGTTTATTTTATCAGGATGGGCGCGTGGAGACGTCGGGAGTTTATTGATTCAAGATCAAAGAGAGCTCGCTCAAGTTCGGGCACGTTGGTGGAGAGAGAATTTTGGTGAATCGTATTTTCTGGAATTACAACGCTATGGGCAACCAAACCAAGAGCGCGAGATAGCGCTAACGGTATCTTTAGCACAAGAGTTGGATATTCCGGTGGTGGCCACACATCCTATTGAGTTTATGCAGGAGGAAGACTTTAAGGCTCATGAGGCGCGTGTGTGCATTTCCGAGGGAAAACTATTGGGGGATCCGAAACGAATAAAAAGTTCCACCCCTGAGCAGTATTTTAAGACGTCGGATCAGATGCAGTCTTTGTTCTCAGATCTGCCCGTGGCTCTTAAAAATTCAGTGTTGATTGCGATGCAGTGTAATCTTAATATGGTGCTGGGAAAACCTCAATTGCCGCAATTTCCTATTCCCCCTGGAATGAGGGTAGAGCAATTTTTGCGGCAGGAGGTGATGTTGGGTTTGGAGAAGCGTTTTGCAAACGAACACGTGACTTCTTTTGATGTATATTGCGAGCGCATGGAATTTGAATGCGCGACGATTAACAAAATGGGCTTTGCTGGTTATTTTTTAATTGTTGCCGATTTTATTCGCTGGTCTAAAGAGCACGATATTCCAGTAGGACCAGGCCGAGGTTCTGGGGCGGGTTCATTGGTGGCTTATTCTTTGGGTATTACCGATTTAGATCCCCTCCGGTATGATTTGTTGTTCGAACGTTTTTTAAACCCTGAACGGGTCTCAATGCCTGATTTTGATGTGGATTTTTGTCAAGATCGTCGTGAGGAAGTTATCCAGTATGTTCGCGAACGTTATGGCCGTGATTCTGTTGCACAAATAGCCACTTTTGGCACCATGGCTGCTCGGGCGGTTATTCGTGATGTAGGGCGGGTATTGGACTTATCTTATTCTTTTGTAGATCAATTGGCCAAACTCATTCCAATGGAATTAGATATGACTCTAGCAAAGGCATTTGCGATCGAGCCTCAACTACAAGAACGGGCCAAGAATGAAGAAGAGGTAGCTGAGTTATTGGATTTGGCTATGCGTTTAGAGGGCGTAACTCGTCAGGTAGGAATGCATGCGGGCGGAGTCCTTATCGCTCCCAGTCTCATTACTCACTTCACCCCCTTGTACCGCCAAGACAATGCCCAAAATCTGATTAGTCAATTCGACAAGGATGATGTTGAAAAAGTGGGTTTGGTCAAGTTTGACTTTTTGGGACTTAAAACGTTAACCATATTAGCTGATGCGGTGAAATGGATACGGCAAAGAGGTGGAGAGTTAACGAATTTTAGCTTGTCCGATATCTCTTTGGATGATCGTGAAACCTATGAGTTATTTGGTTCAGGGGATACCACGGCGGTGTTTCAGCAAGAGTCGAGAACCGCTAAGGATATGGAAAAACGTCTTAAACCCTCGAAATTTGAAGATATCATTTCACTGATGGCTTTGAATCGACCAGGTCCTCTTCAGTCGGGAATGGTGGAAGAGTTTATTGAGCGTCGCCATGGGAGAGCTTCCGTGGATCTTTTTCATCCATCCTTAGAGCCCGTGCTTTCGGCGACTTATGGGGTGATTGTGTATCAAGAGCAGGTCATGAAAATCGCTCAAATTTTGGCCGGTTATTCCATGGGAGAAGCGGATTCTTTGCGGCGCGCCATGGGTAAAAAAGATCAGGATGAAATGGAGCGTCATCGCACCAAGTTTATTGAAGGCGCTCAGAATCGCGGTGTCGAAGGAGCATTGGCGTTGCGTTTGTATGAGCTCATGGCCAAGTTTGGTCAATACGGATTCAATAAATCCCATTCCGCCGCTTATGCCATGATTTCTTTTCAAACTGCTTGGCTTAAGACTCACTATCGAGCTTGTTATATGGCGGCAACCTTATCCGCTGATATGGATGATTCCGATAAGATTGCTCTGATGGTGGCTGATGTTCAATTGGCTGGTCTAACGATCCTTCCTCCTGATATTAATCGTTCTGAGTGGGTATTCGTTCCAATCGACGATCAGACCATCCGTTTTGGATTGGGTGCCATTAAAGGAACAGGTTTAGAAGCGATTAAATCCCTAGTAAAAGAACGTGAAGATAGCGGGGAATATTCGTCCCTGTTAGATTTATGTCATCGTTTAGATAAGCGGGTTGTGAATCGACGGGTGTTGGAAGCATTGATTAAAGCGGGTGCTTGGGATGCCTATCAGGATAATCGGGCTTACTTGATGAATTCCCTAGAAGGTGCCATGAGTACAGCAGCACACAACTCGCTCCATCAAAATCAGGTGGGGTTATTTGATCAGGCCAGTCCGGATGAAGAGCTAGTGGAGGTTCGTTGGGAAGGGGCAAGTCTTTATCCGCGCTGGGGGGTAGCCGAACAACTGTTTCAAGAAAAATCTGTCCTGGGATTTTTTTTGAGTGGACATCCTTTTCGAGAGTATGAGCCTTATTTGCGGGGTTGTGTCCCTCAGACACTGGCGCAGGTTCGGGAAGCTGGCTCTGTTGTTTTGACTGGAATTGTCACGTCAGTTCGGGTTCAGCAAACCAGAAGGGGGCGAATGGGTATTGTCTTGTTGGACGATGAACAGGCCAAGCTTGAGGTGAATTTTTTTTCTGAATTATTTATGGAAAAACGTCATCTTCTGAAAGAAGATCAATTAATCGTGGTTTGGGGAAAGTGTACGTTCGATCCTTATACTGAGAATCTGCGGGTTACAGCGGAGAGAGTAATGGGTCAAGATGAGTTTTTTACCCAAATGGTGCGTTCAGTCAGTGTCACTGTTCGTGATGGCGACCAGGCGCAACAATTTATTGCCAACTATAAAAAAATCGAGAAGGGGCCTTGCATGGTAAAGGTGTGTGTGCATACTTCTGATGGTGTTTCGGGGATATTGGGGCTGCCTGGAATCATCCCTTCGTTAACTTGGATTCAACAGTGTCAGAAT
>VFSW01015353.1_pt1 | contig 10532 bp, 10 predicted proteins | sample 5358111 | NCBI WGS metagenome assembly VFSW01 (sample SAMN11554181, study PRJNA540505) | mine drainage metagenome | isolation source: sediment from site ElyBrook_90M | place: USA: Ely Copper Mine, Vershire, VT | collected 2017
GTCCAAGACTGTAGTGCCTTCCGCCAGCGACCACGAGCAGGATGCCACAGGCCTGGAGAAGGTATTTGGGGACCAGCCACACCCCCTCCCAGCGGAAGATCGCCTCTTGCCTGAGGGAGTGCGAGTACCACAGAACCGGGATGAGTGTGAGCATCGCGATAGCGTTGAAGAAGAGCCGGTAGAACCGGAAGGAGTCGCCCAGCCTGCGCTTCAGGAAGCCGGTCGCCGTCTCCGAGATCATTGCGCTGTGCAGCGTGCAGTACGCCGTCCAGGCGAGGGCAAGGAGGAGGTATTTCAAGGATTCCCCCGTCTCGGCTCACGAGCCTCGAACAAGAGAGGAACTACGGCAGCGAGCAGCATTCTGATTCCCAACACCATTGCACGTCTCCTTGTCGCTGCCGACGGCCATCGCACATCATGGGCCGCATGGCGTCGATGCCGCATGACTCTTGTTTATGCTGACCTGCATAAAACCGATCCTGGTCGGCCTAATCCCGCCGTCGCTGGCTTCATGATCCGAGTCTACAGCACATCAGATGAGCGAGTAGTCGCCAACCCGTAGGTTGGGATCTCAGCCCCGTCGGTTCGGCGTTAGGGACGACAGGTCGTTCGCGCCCTATTGAAACTGCCTCGGCCCGCAACGGCTCCAGCAGCGCCGGCTAGCTTCGATTGCCGTTCATTTCCGATGATTACCAGTAGTTCGATCTCGGCCCCGCAGATCGCGCTCGGCCCACGGCGGTTCCCGGATTCTGTTCCCGGATTGGCAGACCACGGACTGCGATGGTCTGCCCCACGGGGCAGCAGAGCCAAACCTGGCGGCGAGACCGCTGAGTTCTGTAGTACCCGAATTGTTGACAAACGAACGTTGTACCGGCCCGCTTCTGCATGCATCTACAACAATGAGGAGTTTGGAATAGAATGAAAGTGCGGTCGGCTATGGCCCAGTTTGCGCGTAAAGCTTTGATTTCGATGGTCTTGTTGGCGGCGCCCGCTTACCCGCAGGTGACCGGCTTGCCGCGTGCCCGCCAACTCTACGAGAAGACCCGGTACGAAGACGCCCTGGCTCTACTCGCAGGCCTGCCCAGCGAGAAGGGAGCCGTTTACTTCCTGATGGGTGAATGCTACTACATGCTGGGGAATTTCAGCAAAGCTTCGGAAGCGCTGGAACGGGCGGTCCGTCTGGAGCCCAACAACAGCGGATACCACCTTTGGCTGGGACGCGCCTACGGACGCCGGGCGGAGACTTCCACTTTCTTCACTGCCCCTGGTTATGCTTCCAAGGCGAGGGATCACTTCGAGAAAGCGGTTGCCCTGGACCCCAGGAACTTGGACGCCGCCGGAGATTTATTCGAGTATTACCTGGAGGCGCCCAGTTTCCTGGGCGGCGGCTTGGCCAAGGCTGCCGCGCTGGCGGAGAAAACGAAGAATCTCGACCCGGCGGAATACCACTACCGGCTCGGAAAGATCGCCGACAGCCGGAAGGAGTACAAGGACGCCGAAGGACAGTTCCGACGCGCGATGGATCTGGCGCCCAGGCAGGTTGGCCGGGTGGTGGACCTGGCGAATTACCTCTCCCGGCGTGGCAAGTACCAGGAAAGCGAGGCCGTCTTCAGCCTGGCCGAGGACATCGATCCGAACAACCCCAAGGTGATGTTCGAACGCGCCAAGGCCTACATCCAGTCCAAACGTAACCTGGACCGAGCTCGGGAACTCCTGGTCCGGTATCTGAATTCCCCGCTCTCGCCCGAGGATCCCTCCCGCCGTGAGGCGGAGCAGCTCCTGAAGCAGGCCCGCACCGGCTGAAGACCTCATGCAACTCGGCGAAGCGTTCCGGTTCAGCATCCGCGCCCTCAGCGCAAACAAGGTTCGATCTCTGCTGACGGCGCTGGGCATGGTCATCGGCAATGCCTCCGTCATCCTGGTAGTGACCATCTCCCTGACGAGCCGGGACTATATTCTGGAGCAGATCCGCGGCGTCGGCTCCAACATGGTCTACGCCTATTACGAGACCACCGGCCAAACCGGAGCTGAAGTGGATGCCGATTTCGTCAAGCTGGCCGACGTCGAAGCGGTCCGCCAGCAACTGGGGCCGCGGATCGTGGCGGCGACAGGCGTGATTACTCAGTTTGACCGCATGATCATCGGCGGCCGGGAGGAAGACGTCAAGGTCATCGGCTCCGACGAGTACTATCCCTTGGTGCGCAACCTGGTGCCGCTGGCCGGCCGGTTCATGGACTGGAGCGACGTCACCCTGCGCCAGAAGGTTGCGCTGCTGACCGAGAAGCTGGCAACGCGCCTCTATGGAGGCCAGCGCGCCAGTATCGGTCAGGTGTTGAAGATTCATGGCATCCAATTCACCGTGATCGGCACGTTCAAGGAGCGGGTCGCCAGCTTCGGCCTGTCGGAACTCTCCAGCGAGACCATCTTGATCCCCATCAGCGTCATACGGTACTTCACCCCCGTCGAACGAATCGACCCCCTGTACGTTCAGGTCAGGCGTGCGGAGGATGTCGAGCCGGTCACCACGGCCGTGAGGGGGATCCTGGAGAGCCGCCACCGCCCCGGCGCCCGGTACCTTGTCGAGAACCTCACGGCGATTCTGGATGCCGCGAAGAACATCGCCCTCGTCCTGACGGCGGTGTTGATCCTGATTTCGGCGATCGCTCTGCTCATCTCCGGGATCGGGATCATGAACATCATGCTGGTGACCGTGACCGAGCGGACCCGGGAGATCGGGGTCAGGATGGCAGTCGGCGCCTCGCGGCGTGACATTCTGCAGCAGTTTCTGCTCGAGGCGATGATGCTGAGCTTGATCGGCGGGGTGGCCGGCATCCTGGTGGGCGTCGCGATGCCCTTGAGCGTGCAGTTTTTCGCGGAGGGCATTCGGATTCCCATTTCGATTACATCCATCGTGGTTGCGTTTGCCGTGTCCTGCCTGGTGGGCCTGGTGTTCGGACTGCTGCCGGCCAACCGGGCGGCGCGGCTCAATCCAACGGAAGCTCTGCGGTACGAGTAGTGCGGAGGCTTATCATGCGTAGACTCACGACTGTTATCATCCTGACCGCTTGTGAGGCCAGCGCCCAGGTGCGCACCCTGACGCTGCGCGAGGCGGTTGATCTGGCCTTGAAACAGAGCCCCGAACTGGCCAAGGCGCGGATCGACGAATCCAAGGCCGCCGGCGCGGTGCGGGTGGCCCACGATCCTTTCGATCCGAAGATCGCCGTGGGCAGCGGGCTGGCCTACAGCAGCGGCATCCCCATGAGCATCGAGGGGAGCACGCCTTCCATTTTCCAGGCGCAGGCGAGCAAGTTCGTGTTCAACCGTCAGCAGACCAACCTCGTCGCGCAAGCGCGAGAGGACGCGCGCGGCGCAGTGATCGCGACGGCCGCCAAGCGAGAAGAAATCGCGCTCCGCGCCGCCTTGGCCTACCTGGAGGCTGAGCGCGCGGCGCGCATCGCCGAACTCTTGCAGCGGGAGGTGGGCAGCCTGGAGCGAGTGGCCCAGACCGTGCGTCTGCGAGTTGGCGAGGGGCGGGAGTTGCCGCTCGAGGCGAAGCGCGCGGACCTGAACCTGGCCAAGGCGCGCCAGCGCCTGCAGGTGACCGAAGGCGACCGGGCCTACGCCGAGAGGTCTCTGGCTTCTTTTCTCGGCTTCGACGAAGATGAGCCCGTCAGGGTGGTGGTGGAAGACCGCTCCCCGCTCAAGCTACCCGAGAGCGAAGAGGAGAGCGCCGGCGAAGCGCTGGCCTCCAGTAAGGAACTGCGGCGGTTGGAGTCCGCCATGATGGCGAAAGGGTTTGAAGTTAAAGCCCAGAAGGCGGCCAGGCTTCCCCGCGTCGATCTGGTCGCGCAGTACGCACTCCTCGCCAAGTTCAACAACTACGACCAGTTCTTCAACAAGTTTCAGCGCCACAATGGGCAGGTGGGAGTGTCCTTCACCATTCCGCTGTTCGCCGGGCCCGCGGCCGATGTCCTGACGGCGCAGGCCACCGGTGAAGTGGCACGCCTCCGCCTGGAGATGCAGACTACCCGCAACCGCATTTCGATGGACTCGCGCCGCCTCTACCGGCAGGTGAAGCAGGCCGAAACGGGGCGCGATGTCGCGCGCCTGGACTTGGAGTTGACGCGCGACGAGGTGTCGGTGCTCCTGGCGCGCATGGAGGAGGGCCGGACATCCCTCCGCGAAGTGGAACAGGCGCGCCTGGCCGAAGACGAGAAGTGGATGGCCTTCATCGAGGCCAACTACACCCTGGAAACGGCCAAATTGAACCTGCTCCACGAGACTGGGGATCTGCTAGCGGCACTGCGCTGACCGGCCCAGTTCGGACAGCCGGCTGTCTCCTGATTTGGGCTTGCCAGCGGCAAGCCCCTACAATGCCTCTTGACATACGGCTGGTTTCATACTAATGTTTTAGTATGAAAGCCCGCAAACCGGTTTTGACCAAGCACGAACTTGCCATCATGCAGATTGTCTGGCAGCGCCCGGCCGTCACCGTGCGAGACGTCTATGAGGAACTGCTCAAGCGGCGGAAGATCGCCTACACCACCGTCATGACGATGATGGGGATCCTCGAAGCCAAGGGCTACCTCAGGAAAAACCGGGACGCAAAAGCCTACGTCTACCGTCCCACCAAAGGCAAGAGCAAAGTGTTGGGCTCGATGGTGAGCGATTTCGTGAACCGTGTCTTCGACGGCTCGGCCAAGCCACTACTGGTGCACCTGGTCGAAAACGAGCATCTGAGCCAGGAGGAACTGGATGAGATCGCAGGCCTCCTGAAGGAAAAGGAGAGGGCCTCATGAACCCCGTCCAGTTGTGGGAGAATCTGCTGTCCTACAGCGCGCAAGTTCTGGCGCTGGTGGCTGCCGGCGCAATTCTTCAGATGCTCTTCCGGGTCCGGCTGCCACGGGCGCATCTGCTCTTCTGCCAACTGATGCTGGTGGCCTGCTTTGTGCTGCCCGCCGTTCAGCCGTGGCAGAGTCCGCTGGTTGTGGTCCCCGAGGGGCCGCCGGTGGAGACGGTGTCCGTCGCGGCACGGCAGCCGGTACAACAACGGCCCGCGCAGCGCCCCGCAATCCGTTGGGAGGAGGCGGCGCTCATGGCGCTGGCGGCTGGAGCGGCGCTGCGCGCGCTGTGGCTCCTGGCGGGGCTGGCTCGCTTGGGCCGGTATCGCACCTTGGCCACTCCGCTCTACCCGTTGCCCGAAGCGATCGAGGCAGCTCGCGCACGCACGGGCGCCGAGGCCGTGGTCTGCGTTTCGAGCGACGTGGAATGCCCGGTCACGTTCGGGTATCTGTATCCTGTCATTCTGCTCCCGCACGCCATCCTCGGCGAGCCCTTCGAGACGCAATTCGCCATCGTCAGCCACGAGTTTCTGCACGTTCGCCGCCACGATTGGCTGCTGACGGTTGGCGAGGAACTGGCGGGCGCCGTGTTGTGGTTCCATCCGGCAGTCTGGTGGCTGCTGGCTCAGATCCGCCTCTCGCGGGAACAGGTCGTGGACCGCGAGGTGGTAGCGCTCACCTCGGCCCGCGATCCGTACGTCACGGCCTTGCTGTCAATGGCCGGCGCCAGGCTGAGGTTGGACCTCGCCCCCGCGCCCCTGTTTCTGCGCAAGCGCCACCTGGCGCAGCGCATCCGTGCCCTGTTGAAGGAGGTATCCATGTCCAGGCAGCGTTTGGTTTCGTCCTATGTTTCCATCGCGGCGATGCTGGTCCTCGCTGTGGGCTTTGCAGTCGTGTTGTTCCCGCTGAACGGGACCGCTCAGGTTCAGGTGCAGCAGACCAACTTCAACGACGGACCCGGCATCATCGTCGACCCCGGCGGCAAACTCCTGCACCGTCCGCCCGTTCGTTATCCCGCCGCGGCGCTGCCGGGCCGCATCGAGGGCATCGTGACCGCCGTTCTGACGCTGGGTGCGGACGGCACCGTGTCGGATGCTCGGGTGGTTTCGGGGCCGGAGGAACTGCGCCGGACGGTGCTTGAGTCGGCGCTGCAATGGCATTACCTCAACGAAGGCAAGTCGCCGAGCACAGCGCAGGCCACGGTTGAATTCCGCGTTCCGGAGACGCCACCGGTTCCGACAGGGGTAATTGGCGGGATTATTAGCCCTGTGCCCGCGCCGGCGCCGCCTCCGCCGCCTTCGCCGCCAGCGCAGACTGGCCCGCCCGTTCGGATGCAAGTGGGTGAAGCCGCGGCCGGGGTGACTGGCTCTCTCGTAATGGTGAAGCCCGTTATCGAAAGCATTGACGTTTCCGCGCTCCCGGAACCACTCCAGGGCATGGTGCGGGAGAAGCTGACCCCGTTTCAGGGCCAGCAACTCTCGCCCGATCTCATGCGCGAGCTGAATAGCGCACTCAGCCAAGTAGACAGCCACCTTGCTCTTGGCGGATTCCGGACTGTTGGGCAGGGCGCGGGTATCACGGCGATGGTCCGACTGACGGATGGGACGGCCTCGCAGGCGCCCGCCGCGGCGGCTTCCCCCATGCCGGGTACCAGCTTCCCTGCGACGCCCGGCATCATGCGGATTCGCGTCGGCGGCAACGTGCAACAAGCCAGGCTCACCGAGGCCCCGGCACCGGAGTACCCGCCACTGGCGCGCTCGGCGCGCATCTCGGGCGTGGTGCGGTTCGATGTTGTGATCGGTACGGATGGGCGCATAGCAGCGATGCAGTTGGTTTCTGGGCATCCACTTTTGGTCCCGCCAGCCCAGACAGTCGTCAGACAGTATGTCTACCAGCCCACGCTGCTGAACGGCCAGCCGGTGGAAGTGTTGACGCAGGTGGATGTTAACTTCACGTACCAGTGAGCGTGCGGCGTATTGGGCGTGCCCCAGCCCCGCGCTTCCTGGTAGAATCCGACTGTTATGGTCATAGGAATCGAACACACGGCAATCGCGTCGCCCGACGTGCAGAAGCTTGCGCAGTGGTACGTGGAGACGCTCGGATTCGTCATCAACTATAACTCCGGCAAGACGATCTTCATCAAGGCGCCCGACGGGAGCATGATCGAGATCATCACTTCCGGGGGCGGATTGGCTCCCAAGGCGATGAAGGACGCCGGCTTGCGGCACCTGGCGCTGACTGTAGGCGACTACGATGCCGCCTTCGCCCAGCTCAAGGCCAAGGGCGTGAGCTTCCTGGGGGAACCCATCGTCAACGCGGAGGTGAAGGTCGCGTTTTTTACGGACATCGAGGGCAATTTCCTGCACATCATCCAGCGCCTGAAGCCGCTGGCGTAGGGCTTGCCAGCGGCAAGCCCGTACGGAAGCTGCGCGGGTCATCCTGTTTTGGGTTTGCCGTCGGCAAGCCCCTACAGCCTGGTCTTTTCAAGGGGGATGCCGTGGTGGCACAGCTCGCAGGAGTCGGCGTCCCGGTAGTAGAGGCCGTCGAGCTTGGCGAGGTAGTAGAACGGCAACGGGCTGAAGTCGGGCGTCGCGGGCGTCGGCTGGTACACCACTACGGCCAAGCCGACCACCTCGGCGCCGCTCGATTCCACCAGTTTCTTCAACTGCGTCAGCTTGGTTCCGGTCCGGAGAATATCGTCCACCAGCAGGACCTTCTCCCCGGCCACCTGCTCGAGGTACTGGCGGAAACGTAACGGCTCGTTTTCGTTTTCATGCTCGGCCCAATAGACCTGGTGCGCCCGCAGAGCCTCCGAGACGCCGTAGGCCACCGGAAGGCCACCCGTCGCGGGAGCCACGATGGAGAGCTCCGGAATGACGGCGTAGATCTCGGTGTTCGCGCGCACCAGCCGGCTGAGGGCCACACTCAGGGTCTTGGCGTGCTGGTAGTACCGCATGGCCAGCGCCACTTGCAGGTACTCGTCGGCGTGCAATCCGTTGGGATACACGAAATGGCCGCGCCGCAACGCGCCGGTTTGCGTGAGAAGCGCTACTACTTCATCTTGCGTCGGTACCAAATGCATGGTTCAATACGCCCCTTTCCCTATGATCACCCGGGGAATGGTCCCCAGGAGAATCCTCCAGTCCAGTGCCAGGGACCAGTTGTCGATATACTGCATGTCCAACTTCATCCAGCGTTCAAAATCGAGGTGATCGCGCCCGGCGAGCGTCCACAGGCAGGTCAGGCCCGGCCGCATCCGGAGGCGCCGCCTTTGCCACCGCTGGTACTGTTCCACTTCCTCGGGAATCGACGGCCGCGGTCCGACCAGCGACATGTCGCCGCGCAGCACGTTCCACAACTGCGGCCACTCGTCGAGGGAGAACTTGCGCAGAAACCGGCCGATCGGCGTGAGCCGGGGGTCGTCTCGCCTCTTGAAGGCAGTGGTCTTGTCGCTCAAGTTCGCGATGGCGGACTTCTGCCGCTCGGCGTCCTGGCACATCGAGCGGAATTTGTAGAGCACGAAACGCCTTCCGTTCAGCCCGCACCGAACCTGGCGGAAAACCGCGGGGCCCGGCGAGGTGAGCCGGACCAGCAGGGCAACGATTAGCATGATCGGCGACACCACGACGAGTCCCACGGAGGCCGCGACCACGTCGATGGCGCGCTTCAGCATCAGGCGGATCTCGTCGTGCGGCGCGGCCGAAAAGGTCAGCAGCGGCACCGCTCCCAGGCGCTCGAGATACGCCGTGCTATTGACGTGCGGAAAGAAGTCCACGGCGACGCGCGTGCGGACGCCTTCCTCGTCGCACAACAGGAAGACGTCCTCGAGTTCCGCCAGCCTCTCGCTCTCCACGGCGAAGAGGATCTCGTCGATCACCTGCTGGCTGAGCAGTTGGGGCAATTCGGCCAGCGGATACACCTTGTAGGCCCGGCCCAGGCGGATTTCGCCGGAGTGTGCGTGGGCCGTGTCCGCCAAGAACCAAATCAGCTCGACTCCGTGCCGGGCCGATTTCTCCAGTTCCTCGCCCAATCGCCGGGCTCTTTCACCCAACCCGACGACAACCACGAAGTGCTGGACCCCGAATTCCCGCCGGGCAAGACGGACCAGCCGGCCCGACGACAGCCGAAACAGGAGCAGCAGCAGGACGCTATAGGCGCCGAAGAGCGCCAGGAAGAGGCGGCTTACAGGGAAGTCGAGGCGCAGCAGGTATTGAAAGAGCACCACCGCGGCCGTCCCCAGCGCGCACTGCCGCACGGTATCGCGGAGCATGACCCGGGGATTGCCGGAGTCCAGCCGGTCGTAGACCCCCAGCCAGACCCCCAGCGCAAGGTAAACCAGCACCGCAAAGCCCTCGAGGAGAGTCTTGAAGGAGTAGGAGTAAAGGCTGAAATCCCTCTCCAGGCTGAGGTGGAGCCGTGTCTGGTAGGCGGCCTCGAAGGCCAGAGCTGTCAGCAGCACGTCGGACAGCCCGAACAAGACTCTCAGCTTGCGATGGTGGCGGGTGAACACGTCTGCAAGAAGAATACCAGAAGGCCCGCGCGACTTGTTTCGGCCCTCCGTGCTAACCTGAGAATGCATTTCAACCGAGGAGCATATTTGTCATGTTGGGTTTACGGTGTTTGAGCCGGCTGGTGGTCCTGAGTTTGCCCTTGCTTGTGGCGTGTGCGGCGTCCGCACAACTCAAGATTGGGATCGTCGACGCGCAAGGCGCCTTGGCCGCCACGGCCGAGGTGAAGAAGGTCCAGACGGACCTGGAGGCAAAGTATAGGCAGCGCAATGCGGATTACCAGCAGCTCCAAAAGGAACTGCAGGCGATCCAGCAGCAGTTGTCTTTAGGCGACAAGCTGACACCGCAGGCCCAGAGCGACCTGAGCGTTCAGGCCACGCGCAAGCAGCGCGAATTGCAGCGGCTGGGCGAAGACTTGCAGGCGGACGTGGACCGGGAACGCAATGATATTCTCACCAAGACCAGCCAGAAGCTGAAGCTGGTGCTCGACAAGCTGGCCGCGGAAAAGGGCCTGGATCTCATCGTGGACGCCGCCGACACGGTGTTCTTTAAGCCGGCCCTGGACATCACCAAAGATGCCACGGCGGCCTACGACAAGGCGTATCCTGTAAAGTAGCAGCCATGTCTGGTTATCTTGAGGCGTACGGCGCCGGCGATGAGAAGCGGGCCAGGCTAATCAAGCGTGTCGCGCTGGTGGTGGTGTTTGTGCTGGCGGCCGGGGCCGCTCTTTACTTCGGTTTCCGCAACTTCCGCGAGAAGCGACAGGCCAAGCTTTTCGTTACGCTCCTCCAGCAGGGAAACTATCCGGCAGCCTACGCGCTTTGGGGGTGTACGCCGACATCCACCTGCCCTTCGTATACCATGGACAAGTTCATGGAGGACTGGGGTCCCAAGAGTGCGCACGCGGACGCTTCGAAGCTGCAAATCGTGAGCACACGCGGTTGCTCCGGCGGCGTCATTTTCGAAGTGCGATCGGCAGCGAGCGAGCCGGACTACCTGTGGGTCGAACGCGGCACCCGGAATGTGGGTTTCGCGCCGTTGGCGGACCTCTTTGGGCGGCCCGTGTGTGACCCGAAGGTCCCCAACAAGTCGATGACGCCTACAAAGCAGTAGCGGGGCGGCCGGCGTCCCGATAGGCGAACTTGATCAACGGCGGCGCCAGGATGGTAGTGGCGACCGCCAT
>VFSW01015354.1_pt1 | contig 10531 bp, 10 predicted proteins | sample 5358111 | NCBI WGS metagenome assembly VFSW01 (sample SAMN11554181, study PRJNA540505) | mine drainage metagenome | isolation source: sediment from site ElyBrook_90M | place: USA: Ely Copper Mine, Vershire, VT | collected 2017
AACCCCGATATGCTGATCCAGAGTCAGCTGTCCTGCCGTTGAACGAGGGGGCAGTTTGGATTGGCCGAGCTTCGCCGAGCTGGCTCGCTTTGATTTTATGGTCTCAAGCGAAGGTCGGTCAACAACGGGCTCTGCATTCAGCCGTAACGAAGGGGCGGAGCGCGGTAGAATTCTTTGAGTCCGAGTCTGCGCCGAAGGGAGTTCTTATGGTCACCGCACTGGAGCATGCCGCGTCAATTTCCGAGTACGCCGAGATGGCGCGCCGCCCGCTCGAAGCGGAGCAGTGTGCATTGGTTGTCATCGACATTCAGCAGAAGCTGCTGCCGCCCATCTTTCAGAAGGAACAGCTCGTGCGTAACACGCAGCTGCTGATTCGCGCCGCTGGCATTCTAAAGATTCCCGCACTCGTCAGCACGCAATATGCGAAGGGCCTCGGAGGAACCGTTCCGGAAGTTGCTTCCCTGCTCGCCGGCACGGAACCCGTCGACAAGACGCTGTTCTCCTGCTTCGGCAGCGACGTGTTTTGCAGCCTGCTCAAGCGCTTGCCCGGCCAGCGCACCACACTCTTGCTATGCGGCATGGAGAGTCATATCTGCGTCACGCAGACGGCGCTCGGCGCCCTGCGGGAGGGATATATGGTACACGTCGCCTCCGACGCCGTCAGTTCGCGCACGGAGTGGAACTGGAGGATCGGCCTGGACCGGATGCGCGCTGCGGGAGCGATCATCTCTTCCACGGAAATGATGATCTACGAACTGATGCGCTCGTCTTCGTCTGCGGCATTCAAAGAATTACTGCCTTATCTGAAGGGATAATCACTTCTCCCTGTAAAATGGAGAAGCAAGGTAAACGATTTGAGTTTCGCGCGCAAACTGATCGCGTTCATTTGTCTCGCGGCCATTCTCTGGGCCGCACTGAATCCTGCTGGTAGCGGAATCTTCTGGGCCATTCTTGTTCCTGCCCTGCTGCTTTTCAGCCTTCTGGCCCTAGTCCGCGCTGAACGGAATCCTGAGAACGAGAGGGTTCCCAATGTCTTCTGCTTATCCGCCGTTGCACCGCGCGCACCACCTCTGGCACATCCGAACTAAGCCCTCCGAAAACAACTGAACGCAAAAGAGCTGCGGTCCCCGCCCAAACGACCGCCTGGAGGACGTTGTGTCAATTAAGCATGGTCTGCGCGCACTGTTGTTGTGCTTGCCCCTCATCCTGGGCGGCTTCGTTGGAATGCCGATGCGGCCTGAGGAAATCGAGGATCTGATGCACAGCATGAATCAACAAAAAATCGTCGTCACTATTCACGACAAGAGCGAGAACGGTGACGACGTTATTCCGAAGCTGCCTGAAGGACACCCTTAGGCGGTGAGATCTTTCTTCTTTACTCGGACCACTGTGATTTTCGCGAATCCCTCTTCGAACGACGGCGCCTTCAACTTGGCCGCCATCCGCCGCATCACGTCTTCCGGCACAACCCTATCGCGGCGCTGATGGCGCTCGATGCAGACTTGCAGTGGCACGTCGAAAAATACGGCGTGCACTTCGTAGTTGTAATCTTTCGCCAGCTTGATCCAGTGTTGCCGCTCCTGCGGAGTGAGGTTGGTGGCGTCCACATAATTCATGGGGCGCTTGGCAATCAGGCGAGCCTTGAGCATGGAGCGCAGGTTCGAGAATACGAGATCCTGATAGCGCTGCTCGCGGACATCGTCAAACAGCAGCGAACGCACCATGTCACTCGAAAGCGGAACGACGTTGTGCCGTTTGAACCAGGAACTCTTGCCCGAGCCCGGCAGCCCGATCGCGAGAACCACGAGGCCTTTCGGCGGACGCTGCGGAGCTACGGGCACAGCGGCTGGAACCGCCGGCGCTAGCGGCGCTGGTGCAGCCGCTTCTCCTTCCGCCTCGGACGCTTCCGGGGCTACTTCTTCCGATCCCTCGACGGGGATTTCGGGAATCGTGCCTTTTCCCGCAGCGGGCGCGAAGGCCTGAGCTACGGCTTGTTCACGACCGCGGCCGCCGCGCCCCCGCCCACCACGGCGGCGGCGCCCGCGTCCACGCGCCGCTGCACTGCCAGTCGGCCGGGAACCCGATTGTTCCGCGACTTCGGCGGGTAAGGACTCTTCCCGCACGGGTTGAGCTTCGAATTCCTGCTCGCCCGACGGCTGGTCTTCTGCATCGCTGTGACTGGGTTCGGGAGCGGAACTCGGCTCCTCGGCATCAAAATAGGCCGGCTGCAGAGGCGGAGGCGCTGCCTGACTTCCCTGATCCGGAGCTTTCTTTTTGCGACGCTGTAAGCGGTCGCGCATCCATTTACGCATGTTCAGGCTTGTAACACAGATGGCAGGATGGGAGCAATCGGCGGAGGCGGATTGCGTACCAGAGATGACAGCGGAACAGCTTCTCGTTTCGCAATTTGCTCCTCCGCGCTTCTAGAATGAACGCTATGCCCAGCCAGATCCCCCCAGCGATTCATGATCAGAAATACATATCCCTCACTACATTCCGCAAGACCGGAGCTGGCGTCGCAACCCCGGTGTGGTTTGGGGAACAAGACGGCAAGCTCTATGTAATGACGCGCAGCGACATGGGAAAGACCAAGCGCATCCGCAACAATTCCCAGGTGCGTGTTGCGCCGTGCACGATGCGAGGAAAAGTTACGGGGCCTGAGTTCGCGGCGACAGCGCGCATCTTGCCCCCGAATGAACACAAGACCGCCCGGCAGACCCTGAATCGCAAGTATTGGATGGCCCGGATCCCGCTGGTCTGGGCAAGGACGGATACGTATTTCGAGATCAGCTTTGTGTGAGGGCAGGTTTCGAAGTTTCCAGGAAAAGGGCGGCAAAACATTGAAATCTTGAAACTTCGCAATCCGCTCACCACTCGCCCGTCGTCAGATATTCGTGAATCGACTTGGCCGCGCGCCGGCCGGCTCCCATTGCGAGGATGACTGTGGCGCTACCGGTGACGATGTCGCCACCCGCGAATACGCCCTTGCGGGTGGTGCGCTGCGTTTCTTCGCTAGCCTGAATATATCCACGTTTGTTCGTGCCCAGACCGGGCGTGGTGCTCTGCACGATGGGATTGGCACTTGTGCCGATCGCGATAACTGCCACCGACAACGGCAGATCGAACTCCGATCCCTGGATCGGCACCGGACGCCTGCGTCCGGAGGCGTCCGGCTCGCCCAGTTCCATGCGCACGCAGCGGGCAGCCGTCAGCCATCCTTTACCGTCGGAGAGGAACTCGACCGGCGCGGTCAGCATCTGGAAGTCGATTCCCTCCTGCCGCGCATGATGGACTTCTTCTGCACGCGCTGGCATCTCCGCATCGCTGCGGCGATAGATCACATACGCTTCTTCCGCCCCCAACCGTAAAGCGGAGCGAATCGCGTCGAGCGCCGTGTTGCCCCCGCCGATCACAGCCACGTGCTTGCCGTGCAGATCGAGCATCGGCTCGTCGTAGGTCGGGAACTTGTACGCCTTCATCAAATTGATGCGGGTCAGGAATTCGTTGGCGGAATAAACGCCGTTCAGGTGCTCGCCGGGAATGTTCATGAATTGCGGAAGACCCGCCCCGGTGCCGATATAGACCGCGTCGTAGCCTTCTTCATTCATGAGTTCGTCGATCGTGATGGTTCGGCCCACGACCACGTCCGTTTCGAACTCCACGCCCATCTCGCGCATGTAATCAAGTTGCTGGCGGATGATCTGTTTCGGCAGACGGAACTCCGGGATGCCATAGACCAGCACGCCGCCCAACTCGTGCAGTGCCTCAAACACGCGTACCTTGTGACCTTTCTGAATCAGATCTCCGGCGACAGTAAGGCCAGACGGGCCGCTTCCCACCACGGCCACTCTCTTCCCTGTTAGCGGAACATTCGGCAGCACATGCGTTCCCATGCGCTGCTCGTAGTCGGCGACAAAACGTTCCAGATAGCCGATACCCAGCGGCTCATGCAGTTCATCATCCGGATCGCCGCGTGGGCGATGACGCGCTTCATGGGCGCCAGCGGCGCCGAGTCTCTCAATGTCGCTGCCAGTATTTTCATGGGGCAAACGGAAGCGCCAGTGACCATTCGCCCATTCCTGCCCGAACTGACCCATTCCGAACTTATGACGGTAATGACCAGCGGGATGGCGCACGTTTCCGGATCGATCATGGCAGCCTACTTTGCCTTCGGCGCTGAACCGCGGCACGTGCTCAGCGCGGTCATTATGACCGCTCCCGGCACCATTCTCGTTTCGAAGATGCTCGTGCCCGAAACCGAGCAACCCAAAACCGCGGGGCGCGTCGTGATGAGTGAAGACGAAACCGAAAAGGAACGCCACGAGAACCTGCTCGGCGCCATTGCACGCGGCACTGGCGACGGCCTGCATATGGCCCTCAACATTGGAGCCATGTTGATCGCCTTTCTTGCGCTTGTCGCTCTTCTCGACGGCATTCTCGGTGGCATTCACCGACATGTGGTGTGGTTTCCTGCGAGCATGGAGGGCATTCTTGGCGTGCTTCTCTCGCCGGTGGCGTGGGTGATCGGAATTCCCTGGCGCGACTGTCCGGCGATCGGCAACTTGTTGGGAACGCGCATGGTGCTCAACGAACTGGTCGCCTTTTCCATGCTCGGGCCACAGAGGGCGACGCTCGATCCACGCTCGTTCACCATTGCAACGTTCGCGCTGTGCGGGTTTGCCAATCTCAGTTCAATCGGAATTCAAATTGGTGGCATTGGCGCCCTGGCGCCGAACAAACGAGGCGAACTCGCGAGACTCGGTGTGCGCGCAATGCTGGCCGGAACGATGGCGAACCTGATGTCGGCGTCCATCGCCGGCATGTTGCTCTAGGATGCATTGGTTTTCAAATACAGACTTAAGGATCTTTCTTGTGAAGCGATTCCTCCTGCTGTTTGCGCTTGTGCTCTTGTTCCTTGCAAATGCCCTGGCCCTGTCGCCCCACCGCGTAATCATCGACACCGATCCCGGTATTGATGACGCGATGGCCATTCTGCTGGCGTTGAACTCTCCGGAACTGAAGGTTGAGGCTCTGACCGTTGTGCCCGGCAACGTCGACGGGCGCCAGGGTTTGGAGAATGCGCTGAAGATTGTTTCCCTGGCAGGTCGATGCGATCTGACCGTCGCCGGCGGTGCGCAGCATCCTCTGAATCAGAAGTTGATCACTGCCCAATACTGGCACGGTCCAAACGGCCTGGCTGGTGCCGAGTTGCCTGCTTCGAAGTGTAAGGCTGATTCACGCTTCGGTCCGGATCTCATCATTGAACTCGTGCACAAGTATCCGCACGAGATCTCGCTGATTCCTGTTGGTCCGTTAACGAATATTGCGCTGGCAGTCTCGAAAGATCCATCCATCGTTCCGCTTGTCAAAGACATTGTGATCATGGGAGGTTCGATCACCGGCGGAAACGTAAACGGCGCAGCCGAAGCGAATATTTACGGCGATCCCGAAGCTGCGTCCATCGTCTTTAACGCAGGCTGGATGGTCACGATGATCGGCTCCGACGTTGGCGAGCGAACGCTGATCACCCGCAAGCACCTGACGGATTTGCAGGCCCAGCATGGACCGGAAAGCGACTTCATCGCCAAACTTGCAGACTTCTATCTCACGCGATCGGAAAAGAGTGGCTATTCCGGAGCTGCCATGTACGATCCGCTCGCCGTCGCTACCGTGATTGACCCCACGCTTGTCACGCTGAAAGACATGCACGTGGACGTGGAGACCAGGGGTGAGTTCACTCGCGGTGAAACTGTGGCCAATCGCATGGGCTCTGACGAAAACAACGTGCTGCACGGGGACCACTACGAGATCGACGGTGTCATCGAATTGAAGCCAAACGCGCGAGTGTGTCTGGCTTCAGATGCCGACCGGTTCTTGCAGTTGTTCATCGGTCGGATCAGAGGTAAATAGGAAAGACTCGTTTCGCATCAAGACCACTACAGCCGAGTTCTGCGAGGAATCGCCGAGAAGTGGGTGTTTGCGTATTCAGTCTCGGCGACCTCGGCGTGCTCGGCGGTAAATAGCGCGGGCTAACCGTTCGCGTGTGCGACGAGCAGAATGGCCAGCGCGTAAAAAACGAACATCAGGGCAAGGTAGAGCTTGGCGCGCGATCCCGCGCCCTCGAATTCCTTCCACGCGAAAATCCCCCACAGCGCTCCGACCATGGGCGCAGATTGGCCGATGGCGTAGGAAATCGCGACTCCTGTGAAGCTGGCTGCCACGAGATTAAAAACCATTCCCGTGCCCCAATTGAGACCGCCAGCCAGCCCAAGCAGGTGTCCGGAAGGCGGTCCGCTGAAAAATCCGCCGAAGCCGACAGGTTCGCCCACCAGCGGTTTCTTCATGAAGTAAATGTTCCAGATGAAACACGAAAGGAGCGCTCCGAACGTGAGAAACACCGCAACGCTATAAGGTCCTAGGGTATTGCCCTGAGTCATCGAGCGCGTGACGAAGGGCGCCCACAAGCCCATCAGTACGCCGGAGACAATGCATACAATGATGCTTTTGCGCGAAGCCGACTGAGTTGTCTCCAGGCTCCCAAAAGCTTTGCCATCCAGCACCACGGCAATCACAGCGCACACCACGCCGGTCGCCAGGAACAATGCGTTGCCCTTGGGTTGGAGTGCGTAGCTCAAGACCACTCCGACTACCAGCGCGATTCCAATCGAAACGGGAAGGGCAACGGCCAGTCCGGCCATATCAATCGCGGCCACGAGCAGCAGGTTCGCTAGGTTGAAAATCGCCCCGCCGACCATCGTCGAAACGATGTTCGCGTTGTCGGCGGAATGCACGTTGTTCAAAAAACTGGAAGAATCGTGTCCCGTGTTCCCCATGGTGAAGGCGAAGACCAGGGAGATCAGAAAAATTCCGATTGCGTAATCCCAGTAGAACAGCTCAAACCGATAATTCTTGACGCCCTTATAAGTATTCGCCCACGAACCCCAGCAGATAGCGCTGGTAATCATCATTAACAGCGCAACAGTTAAACTCGGCGGCGTGAACATTCGGTTCTCCTCTGGAAAACGTGTAACTCTACTCTTCTTTGTTGTGAGCCACAAGTCTGCGTCACCGCCGCGCTCCTCTGCTATGCTGACGCCCATGCCTCGGACATTTCTGATCGATACGGACACCGCTTCGGACGACGCAGTTGCCCTGATCATGGCTCTGCGTGCTCGGGATGTGCGTGTCGCCGCGATCACGGTCGTTGCTGGGAATGTCGACGTGCGACAGGCGACGCGCAACGCCTTGTACACGGTCGAGCTTTGCGGAATGGACGTTCCCGTTTATTCGGGAGCGGAGAAGCCTCTGGTGCGCCCGTACCAGAACGCCACGTGGTTTCACGGCCGCGACGGATTGGGAGATCACAACTACCCTGCACCGCAACTCTCTTGCCAGCCGAATCACGCTGTCGATGCCATCATCGAAACCATTGAAGAAAATCCTGGACTGATTCTTGTAACCTTGGGGCCTCTGACGAACGTCGCTCTCGCAGTAGCGAGGAAGCCGGAGATCATAAGCAAAGTCAGTCGCTGCGTGGTGATGGGCGGCGCTCCGTGTTGTGAAGGCAACGTGACTCCGGCGGCAGAGTACAACATCTGGGTCGATCCGGAAGCGGCGAGCATCGTGATGCGCAGCGGTCTGCCGATCGAGTTGATCGGGTGGCATCTCTGCCGCGGAGATGCTGTACTGAACAGCGACGACATCGAAAATGTGCAGGCTTTGAATACCAAGCTTGCGCATTTTGCCATCGAATGTAATAGCCACGCTCGAACTGCGTTGAAAATCCAGACCGGCGAAGATGGAGTCTGCCTGCCGGATCCCGTTGCGATGTGCCTGGCTCTCGATCCGACTGTGGGAACAGACTGGAGCGAACACTACGTCGAAGTGGAAGCTCAGAGCGAATTAACGCGAGGGATGACCCTCGTGGACCGGTTGAATGTCGCCGAAGACGAGCGCAATCGCGTCGTGTGGGACGCGGCCATCCGCGGCGGGCACAAAGCTAAAGTCTGTTGGCGAATCGATAATCAGAGATGGAAAGAAACTCTGTATCGCGCGTTGCGCTGACGCAGCCTATCCGTTTGCTTGCGTATATGTCGAACGCCGCAGAAATTCTCCGGCGCCGGCGCGGCCGAGAAACTTCTCACCCTCCACAACAATTTTGCCGCGCGACATAACAACATCTGGCATCCCCGTAACCTGAATACCCTCGAACATCGAATAATCGACTCGCATGTGATGTGTCTTGGCACTGATCGTGTGCTTGCGATGCGGATCGAAGATCACGAGATCGGCGTCGCTTCCAACCGCAATCGTACCCTTGCGCGGATACAGTCCAAACAGCTTGGCTGGGGTCGTCGCTACTAGCTCCACGAAGCGGTTTGCGCTGAAGCGGCCAGCGGCAACCCCGCCGGAGTAGATCAAACTCATGCGATGTTCCACGCCGGGCCCGCCGTTGGGGATTTTCGTAAAGTCGTCGCGCCCCAATTCCTTTTGTTCCTTGAAGCAGAACGGGCAGTGATCGGTAGAGACGACTTGCAGGTGATCGCGCTTAAGGCCATTCCAGAGCTTCTCCTGATGCCACTTCTCGCGCAGAGGAGGAGTGAAAACATACTTCGCTCCTTCGAAACCCGGTGCATCGAAGTTGTCGATGGAAAGATATAGATACTGAGGGCAAGTCTCCGCGTAGACGGGCAGTCCGCGATCGCGCGCCTCGCGTACTCTCTCCAGCGCATCGTTGCAGCTCAAATGGACGATGTAGATCGGCGCCCCGGCCATTTCCTCTAGCGCAATTGCCCGCGCTGTAGCTTCCGCTTCGGCCGTTGTCGGACGAGTCAGAGCGTGATACTTCGGAGCTTTTTTCCCTTCCGCGAGCGCCTGCTGCACGATTACATCGATCGCGCTCCCGTTTTCGGCGTGCATGCAGACCAGGCCGCCATTCTTCGAAGTCGTCTGCAGGGCTTTGAAGATGCTGCCGTCGTCGAGCATGAAGACGCCGGGATAAGCCATGAACAGTTTGAAGCTGGTTACGCCTTCGTGCACCAGGTCGTTCATCTCTGCGAGTTGCCCGCCAGAAACGTCGGTCACAATGCAGTGGAATCCGTAATCGCACACAGCCCTGCTTGCTGCTTTACTCATCCACGTGTCGAAGGCCTGCCGCAGTTGCTGGCCTTTGTATTGAATTGCGAAATCGATGAGCGTCGTCGTGCCGCCGAAGGCGGCTGCGCGCGTGCCGGTTTCGAAATCGTCCGCACTGGTGGTGCCTCCAAAAGGCATGTCGAGGTGAGTGTGAACGTCGATTCCCCCAGGCAGCACAAGTTTGCCTGCCGCATCTAACACCTTCGAAGCATTTTGTACGGGCAGATCACTGCCGATTGCGGCGATCTTGCCATTGGCAATCGCTACATCGGCTTTGTAGGTATCGGTCGCAGTCACCACTGAACCGTTTTTAATGATCGTGTCGAAGCTCATCAAAACCTCCGCCTGCTGTCCGGAAGCGAGCAGGAATTATGCTACACTGCCGCCCTTTAGTTCTTCACAATCAGCTTCCCGTATTTCTTCATGAAGGGGACCAGCCATGCAATTCGGCATCACGCTAAAACCTGATATTTCCGTCGAACGCATTGTGGGCTTGACCCGGCAGGCCGAAGGCGCCGGCTTCGAGTACGGCTGGATTTTCGATTCGCATGTTTTGTGGAAGGAGCCGTACCCGCTGCTCACGCTGATGGCTGCAAACACGGAGCGAATGCGGTTGGGTACCTGCGTCACCAATCCCGCCACCCGAGACCTCACGGTAACCGCGAGCTTGTTCGCGACGTTGAATCTGATCTCTGGCGGCCGCATGGAACTGGGCATCGGACGCGGCGACAGTTCGCGCCGCGTGATGGGCAAGAAGCCTGTGAGTTGGTCGCAGTTGGAAACTGCGGTGAAGGAATTTCGCGATCTGACCTCAGGCAAAGAAGTGCAGCATGACGGGCAACCAACCCGTCTTACTTGGGCCAGGACTTCTCCGCGAGCTTGGATTGCAGGCTATGGGCCCAAGGTGCTGCACATGGCCGGCCGAGTAGCCGACGGTATCATTCTTCAATTTGCCGACCCCGCCTTGATCGAGTGGTGCATGGGTTTTGTAAAGGAAGGATCTCGTGCCGCCGGACGCGATCCCAGCCGGATCGAGGTGATGGCGGCAGCGCCGGTATGGGTCTCGGATGATTTGAACGTCGCTCGCGAACGCGTGCGCTGGTTTCCCGCTCTCGTTTCTAACCATGTCATGGATTTAATCCGGCAATACAAGCCCGAAGATCTTCCTCCCGCGCTGACTTCTTACGTGCAGGATCGCGGCCACTACGACTACCAGCATCACTGCGAAGTCGAGAGTGACAACACGAACTTTGTTTCCGACGAAGTGGTCGACCGTTTCTCTCTCATCGGACCGGTGGATGCGCATCGCCAAAAATTGCGTGCATTGGCTGATGCGGGCGTAACGCAATTCAACATTTACCTGATGTGCGGAGATGAAGAACAGACGCTCGACATC
>VFSW01015355.1_pt1 | contig 10530 bp, 12 predicted proteins | sample 5358111 | NCBI WGS metagenome assembly VFSW01 (sample SAMN11554181, study PRJNA540505) | mine drainage metagenome | isolation source: sediment from site ElyBrook_90M | place: USA: Ely Copper Mine, Vershire, VT | collected 2017
AAGCAGCAAAACGGCAACAGGCAGCGCATAACCCATGGCGACCTTTTTGGACGGAATTGGGACTCGCAAGACAGCATATCGTAACTGGTTCCCGGATAGGCGAAACCTGCGCGGCTCTGGCGCGTCTGATACTCTGACGAGTACAGACCTTTGTTGGCCGTGAACGGTCAGTGGTCCGTTTTCGGCTGCCGGTGAACCGGCTTTGCAGACAATTGCCTGTCGGTTGCGCGGACGGATTGACGATCGCACATTTTGTTTTTAACTGACCACTGACCACTGGAGAATCCCTGTGAAGCTAGGTTTTACGGCAATGGCGCTGGCCGCGCTCCTGAGTTCAAACATGATTCCGAGCCCGATGGCGCTGGCCCAGCAGCAGGCCTCAGTGCCCGACGCTCCCGCGCCTGTGACGCCCAAGCCGCTGTCGGACATGAGCGGCCCGATTACCCCCGGCCAGGGAGCCGGCGACGCGGCCACTTCGCCCACTTCGTCTTCGGACGGCTCCGCGCCGGCCGCACCCAGCAGCCAGCCGCCAGCCAGCCAGGGCAAGGACGCGGTCCAGACCACCCCGCCCGAGATGCCGGCCGCGGGAGAGTCGGGAGCCGCAATCACCAAACTCGTCATGCATGTGAACTTCGTGGAAGTTCCGGTGACTGTCAAGGACACGAAGGGAAAGCTGGTGGCCGGGCTCACCTACCGCGACTTCCAGGTCTACGAGAACAACACCCGCGAGCCGCTCTCCTTTTTCACCACGGATGCCTTTCCGCTGTCGATCGCTTTCGTCATTGACCAGAGCGTGACCTCCGACGTGATGACCAAGGTGAACAACTCGCTGGGAGCCATTCAGGGGGCGTTGACGCCCTACGACGAAGTGGCCATTTTCTCCTATAGCAACGGCGCCCAGGACCGCTCCGGCGGCTTTACCGGCGCTGAGAGCAGGCGCGTCCCGTATGTGCTCTCCATGACCAAGGAGGTGGGCAGCGACATGCTGGTGCCGATCAACGGCGGGCCATTGTCTGCCGCCTGCAGCGTCACCAAGAACGGCAACTGCGTGGACCCCAATGTGCAGGCCGGCGGCTCGGCCGGCAACGGCACCTGGACGCCGATCCCCAAGGAAATTCACACCCTGAACGATGCGATTCTGGCCGCGGCCAAGGAGCTGTCCAACCGTCCCCAGGGACGCCGCCGCGTCATCTTCGTAGTCTCTGACGGCAAGGAGTACGGCAGCAAGGCCACCTACAAGGAAGTGGTGCGCTACCTGGAGACCAACAAGATTGCCGTCTACGGCACGCTGGTGGGCGACTCGGCGCGCTGGGGCGAGGGGTACGTGAGCCGCCTGCACCTGCCCTTCACCATGTATGACAACCTGCTGGCCAAGTACACCCTGGCCACCGGCGGCACTCTGGACGCCGAACACGGCCTGAACGGCATTGAAACCAGCTATGCCAAGATCGCCGAGGAGGCGCGCAACCAGTACACGCTGGGTTACTACAGTCACGAGCCGACCATCGACAGCAAGTTCCGCAAGATCGACGTGCGCGTGGACCGACCCGGCCTGGAAGTGATCGCCAAGACCGGCTATTATCCCTCGGGGCAGGATTCCTACTAAGCAGAACAGAACATCAAGCGAAAACAAAAAGGCCTGTGCGCAAACGCACAGGCCTTTTTGTAGCCGCTGATCGATCTCGTCCCGGAAAGCGTTTGGCTAGGTACGGGATTGGCAGAAGCGGCAGACGTAGTCCGCCACCTTGAAGCCGAGAGGATTTTCAAATTTATTCCCGCACTGGCTGCACGTGACGTATTCCATGCCGGGTTTTTCTGCCGTGGCGGCAGCGGATGCCGGGGCGGCGGGCGGAGCCGGTGCAGCGGTCTGCTGCGCCACGGGCGCTGCTGGGATGTCGCTGGCGCCCTTCAGGCCTTCCTTGAATCCCTTTAAGCCTTCGCCCAATCCCTTGCCCATCTCCGGCAGCCGCTTGGCGCCGAAGAATACCAATATGAGAAGCAATATCAAGATCCAGTGCGTCGGTTCACCGAGGAAACCCATTGTCCCATCCTCCGCGCAGCACACCGAGGCCGCCGCGCATTCTCGTGATTATTGTCGCACACCGCCTGCGGTGGGGCGATCCGCTCGCTGTTCGCTCGCATAAGCCTGGTCGCTTCCCGCCCTTTCCGCAGAAGTAAGCGGAAAGAATGAGGCAAGGCGCAGGGGAAGCTTTCAGTGGCTGTTCAGCTTTTAACTGATCCCTGACCGCTAATTCACTTGCGCGGGCTTGCCCAGCCGTTCCGTCACCAGCACATAGAAGGCGCGCAGGTCTTCCTCATCGCCCACGGTCAGCCGGCGATAGACTTTCATGAGCGGAAAGAGCCTTGAGCCGCGTACCTCGACGGCCGGAACCGCCGCCACGCCGCCAGGATACTGGGTCATCTCCCAGGTACCGGCATAGCGCCGCCTGAGCACCTCGCCCAGGTAGCTGCCCCAGAGCCGCACCTCGAAGTCCAGCTCCAGCTCCGGGCTTTCGCCCACCACCACAAGAATCTCGTCCAGTGCGTCGATCGATTCCGGGCAAAAGTCGAGCTTTTGCTTGAACTCGCTCGTGCCCCAGGCAGCAGCCGCGCGCGCATAGCCCTCCATCATTGCTCCCAGGTCGGGGAATTGCGACGACTCCAGCCGTTTGCGCAGATCAGTCGAGTTTCTCATTCAGTTTCCAAAGTATATGCTGAATGCGCCGCCGGAAGAGCATTTGCGCTCGCGTAATGCGCGAAGCAACCTCTGAAAAAGTTGCGTTTTGAAAGGGCATGACTTCAGTCGTGCTGCAAACGCAACAAAAAGAACGCGGGCTTCAGCCCCTGAGGGATAGCCCCGCTGAAATCAAATTTGATCAGAGACGCCTTAAGGTGGCGCGGGGTCTCGGGTTTATGACAGACTGAGGGCAGTTGTGGAGGGTTCCCCGTTGAAGATGATCCAGGTTTTTGCCCTTGCCGTTTTGCTGGCCGTCAGCGCGGACCCGGCTCGTTCCGCCGGACGCGAGATATACCCCGATCCATCGCAAGCTCAGGCCGACTTGGCCGCCGCTCTCAAGTCCGCCGCCGCCACTCACCGGCGCGTCCTGCTGGACTTTGGCGGCAACTGGTGCCCTGACTGTCGAGTGCTGAACATCTACTTCCACGACGCCGCAAATCTTCCCATCCTGGAAGCGAATTTCGTGCTTGTGGGCGTGAACATCGGCCAGATGGACGCCAATCTGGAGATCGCGCAGGAGTACCACGTCCCGCTGAACAAGGGCGTGCCCGCGCTGGCCGTCCTCAGCGGCCATGGACGGCTGCTCTACAGCCAGCAGGGCGGCGAGTTCGAGGACATGCGCCACCTGCAGTCCTCCGCTTTGACGCAGTTCCTGCTGCGCTGGAAGCCGCTCAAGCCCGGCTGCTCAGCGGTGCGGGTGAACTGCTGAGGGGTATTTTGGCCTCGATGCCGCTTCGTCACTTCGCCCGCTCGAAGGTGAGCGAGGCGGAGTTGATGCAATAGCGCAGGCCGGTGGGGCGGGGTCCGTCGGGGAAGACGTGGCCCAGGTGGCCGCCGCAGCGCGCGCAGGTGACCTCCACGCGTCTCATGCCGAAGCTCACGTCTTCGTGCTCGGTAACAGCCGTGGAGTCGGCGGGCAGCATGAAGCTGGGCCAGCCGCAGCCGGAATCGAACTTGGCCCCGCTCAGAAACAAGAGCGCCCCGCAGCCGGCGCAGTGGTAGTTGCCGGTCTCGTGGTTCTGGGTGAGAGCGCCAGTGAAGGGGCGCTCGGTGGCCTTTTCGCGCAGGATGCTGTACTGCTCGGCGGTGAGCAGCGCGCGCCACTCGGCCTCGGTGCGCTCCATCTTTGCCTGCGTTGCGGATCTCTCGGTTGCCTCGCTCATCGTCTGCCTCCAGGCGTCTTCCCGACCGATTGGATGTGCGCGGCCAAGGAAAAGGCGCGCCGTTTACTCTCAGACCTCGGCGATCACTTCAATCTCCACCAGCACGTCCTTGGGCAGGCGGGCGACTTCGACCGTCGAGCGGGCCGGCGGTTGCGCGCCTCCGGGAGCGAGATACGCGGCGTAGACCGCGTTCATGGCGGCAAAATCGTTGAAGTCCTTGAGAAAGACAGTGGTTTTGACCACCTGGGCGAGGCTCGACCCGGCCGCTTCCAGAATCGCCTTCAGGTTTTCCAGCACGCGGGTGGTCTGCTCCGTGATGCCGCCCGCGACCACCTGCTGGGTGGCCGGGTCCAGCGCAATCTGGCCAGCGGTAAAGACGAGATTGCCCGCGCGCACGGCCTGCGAATACGGGCCGATGGCGGCGGGAGCTTTGTCGGTTGCAATGACGTGTTTGCTCATGGCTCGATTCTAACCACCTGCGGTAGGGCAAGCGGCTCGCTATCCGCTCGCGTTGGCTGTTTTGCAAAGTCTTCCAGTGCGCCTGCGGTGGGGCAGGGGTTCAAACAAGAATGGTGTTGTCGATCAGCCGCGTCTTGCCCACCCAGGCAGCGACGGCGAAGAGCGTTCCGGGCGTGGCCATCTCCACCGGCTCCAGCGTGGCCCAATTCACCAGCGCGATATAATCCGCGCGGAGATCAGGCCCGGCGCCGGAAGAACCGCGTTCGACGGCGAAGAGCTGGCGGGCTGCTTCGATCAGAACTCGGGCGCTGCGTTCACCGCTGGCCGCCAGCGCTTCAATCTGGCGAACGGCTTTGCTGAGCACGAGCGCCTGTGTGCGTTGCTCGGCGCTGAGATAGACGTTGCGCGAGCTGAGCGCCAACCCGTCGGCCTCGCGGACGATGGGGCAGACCACGATCTCGGTCCCCACCCGCAGGTCGGCGGTCATGCGGCGCAGTACGGCTACCTGCGCCGCGGCCTTCTGCCCGAAGAAGGCCCGGTCCGGCTCGGCGGCGATCAGCAGCTTGGCCACCACCGTGGCCACGCCGCGAAAGTGCCCCGGTCGGGACTGGCCGTCCAGGCGGCAACTCAAACCTTCCACCTCGACAAAAGTCGCCGCGCCTGGGGGATAAAGCTCTTCGACATCCGGAGCAAAAACCACGCTGGCGCCTTCCGCCTCGGCCAATGCGCAATCGGCCTCAAAGCTGCGCGGGTAGCGTACGAAATCCTCGTTGGGCCCGAACTGCGTGGGGTTGACGAAGATGCTCACCGCCACGGCCTCGGTGGCGGCGCAGGCGGCGCGGATCAGCGAGGCGTGCCCGGCGTGCAGCGCGCCCATGGTGGGAACCAGGCCGATGGTCTTTCCACCGTTCTGCCGCTCTTCTCGCGACCACTGGCGGAGTTCGGCAACGGCGCGCAGAATCCGCATCAGGCTTTTTCCCGCGCTTCTGCCTTTTGGGCTGCGTCCAGAGCCTGGTGCGCCGCCTCCGCCAGGTGGTAGCTCTCATCGTCGGTGGGAAACGCGCGGCGCTCCACGTCTTCGCGATAGTGCTCAACGGCGGAACGGATCAGCGCGCCGGCATCGGCATAGCGGCGGACAAATTTGGCCGGAGCCGCAAACGTCAGGCCCAGCAGATCGTGGAAGACCAGAATCTGGCCGTCGCAGTCCGGCCCCGCGCCAATGCCGATGGTCGGAATGGGCAGCTCGGCGGTGATGGCCGCGGCCACCTCGCACGGAACGCCTTCCAGCACCAGCAGGCCAGCGCCGGCATCGGCCAATGCGTGGGCTTCGGCCTTCAACTGCAGCGCGGCGCTCGCACTGCGTCCCTGCACGCGGTAGCCACCCATGCGGTGAATGCTCTGCGGCGTCAGTCCCAGGTGGCCGACCACGGGGATCTCCGCCTCGGTCAGGGCGCGGACCAGCTCGGTGCGCGGCCCTTCGATTTTGACCGCCTCGGCCCCTGCCTCTTTGATAAAGCGAACGGCGTTGGCCACGCCCTCGGCCACCGGGCCGTGATAGCTGCCGAAGGGCATGTCGGCCACCACCAAAGCCCGCCGAACCGCCCGCCGAACCGCACGCGTGTGATGCAGCATCTCGTCCACGGTGACGGCCAAGGTGTTTTCGTGGCCCAGCACCACCATGGCCAGCGAATCGCCCACCAGGATCAGGTCGATGCCCGCCTCGTCCACCAGCCGCGAAGTGGCGTAGTCGTAAGCGGTCAGCGCGGAGATGGGCTTGGCCTGCCGCTTCATCTCGGCCAGCGCGGGCATGGTGACTTTTGTGATGGGGACGCCGGTAGAGGCGGAATCGGACCCGCCGGGGAAGCTCCCCGGGGAATTGGGTTTGTTCATTTTTCCCTCCAGTGCCGCTCCGCAGTCTCAGGATGCAGCCCGAACAAGCCAAGTATACGCCGGAACGCACCCCTCCGCGCAACCAGGGCATCCCCTTTTTGGACGTTGCGCGCGGGTTTCCCGTTCTGATTTCCGTGCTCTGCGCATCCGAGGGCGGCGCGTCCGCCGCGGTCAGGCGGCGGCGGTTGCCGCGCCGTCAAGGCGGCGCGATTTGATGTCCCGCATGGGCGGCTGGCCAAACAGCCGGCTGTACTCGCGATTGAACTGGCTGGCGCTCTCGTAGCCCACTTCAACTGCCGCGCTGGCGGCGTCCATCCCCTCGGTCATCATGCGCACCCGCGCCACGTGCAGGCGCAGCCGCTTCTGGTACTGCAAGGGGCTCATCGCCGTCAGCGAGCGGAAATGATGGTGAAAGGTGGAGACCCCCATCTGCGCCACCGAGGCCAGCTCCTCCACGCGCAGCGTCTTGGTGAAATTCGCCTTCAGCAAGGCGACAGCCTTGGCCGTGCGGTTGCTTTGCTCGCCCAGTGTGGCCACCGCGCGCAGATGCCTTCCCAGCGGCCCGCGCAGCACCCGGTAGATGATCTCCCGCTGCATCAGACTGCCCACGAAGGGAATGTCCGCGGGCGTCTCCAGAAGGTCGAGCAGCCGCACGCAGGCGCGGAGCAGTTCCGGCGGGGTTTTGCCCACTGCCAGGCCGTGCGCGCGGGGCTCGTCCTGGTGGACAAAAAACTCCTCCTGGCTGAGAACCTCGCGCACCACGGGCATCTCCAGCTTCAGGACCATGGCCAGGTAAGGCTCGCTCTTCGTGGCCCCGGTAATCTGGCTGACGACCGGCAGGTCGATCGAAGTCAGCAGAAAGCTGGACCCGTCGCAGACGTGCGTCACGCTGCCCGCGTTGATGCGCTTCTCGCCCTGCGCGAAGACCACCAGCTCCGGCTCATAAGCGGCCGAAGCACACTCCGTGGACGCAGTTCTGCGGGAGAGCCGCAGGCCGGGCAGGCCGGTGGACACCGGACCTTCCCCGTGGTTGTGAGCCGCGATCCTGCGCGCCAGTTTGGCCCGCAGCTTGGCCACTTCTTCTTGGGCGTCCAGGTTTTCAGCCTTTTGTTTCGCCATCTTCGCTCTGCAACGCTCCTTTTCATTCAGCCTAACGCCGACTTGCCCCCGAAGCACAAAATAATTGCGCTTCGACAGAAATAGGCAATCAAAAGGAAGGATTTGGATACCGCTTCGGATACACCCGCGATACCATCGGAACTGTGAAAACGCCATCGAAATCCGGTGAAAGCGCCGCCGCCGCGCCTGATCCGGCAAAAGGAGCGAACATGCAGAGGCGAAAACTTGGAAATGGCAATCTGGAAGTCTCGGCCATCGGCCTGGGCTGCATGGGAATGAGTTCGGCCTATGGCCCGCCGGCCGGCCGGGCCGAGATGATCCAGTTGATTCGCGCCGCTTATGACTGCGGCATCACCCACTTTGACACCGCCGAAGCCTATGGCCCCTTTGCGAACGAAATCCTGCTCGGCGAGGCGCTCCAGCCCATCCGCAGCAAGGTGACGATTGCCACGAAGTTCGGTTTCGACATCGATATGCAAACGGGCAAGCGCACGGGCGGGACCAATAGCCGGCCCGAGCACATCAAGCAAGTGGCCGAAGCCAGCCTCACACGTCTCCGCATCGATTGCATCGATCTCTTTTATCAGCACCGCGTCGATCCGGATGTGCCGATTGAAGAAGTGGCCGGCGCGGTCAACGAGTTGATTGCCGCGGGTAAGGTCAAACACTTCGGCATGTCGGAGGCCGGAGTGCAGACCATTCGCAGGGCCCACGCGGTCCAGCCGGTCGCCGCGGTGCAGAGCGAGTACTCGCTGTTCTGGCGCGGTCCGGAGGCCGAGCTTCTGCCGGCGCTGGAGGAACTTGGTATCGGCTTCGTCCCTTTCAGCCCGCTCGGCGCAGGGTTTCTCACGGGCAAGATCGACGAGAACACAAAGTTCGATCCCACCGACTTTCGGAACATGGTGCCCCGTTTTTCTCCCCAGGCTCGCAAGGCCAATATGGTTCTGGTCGATCTGGTCAAGGCGGTTGCGGAACGCAAGGGCGTCACTCCGGCACAAATTGCACTCGCCTGGCTGCTGGCGCAGAAGCCATGGATCGTACCGATCCCTGGAACCACCAAGCTGCATCGGCTGGAGGAAAATCTCGGCGCAGTGAACGTCGAGCTGACCGGGAGCGACCTCAAGCAGATCGACGAAGCGGCTTCCTGGCTGAAGATCGAGGGAGATCGCCTTCCTGAATCCATGTTGAAGATGACCGGACTCTGAGTTTTTCTTTCGCCGCACGCCGCCGGTGTCGCGAATGATGACCGGGAGCGTTGAACAAGCAATCAACACGAGACACATCGAAGGAGAAACAATGCAACAACGGAAACTTGGAAAGAGCAATCTGGAGGTATCGGCGCTGGGTTTGGGCTGCATGGGAATGACCTTTTCCTATGCTCCCTTTCCGGAGAAGAAGGATTCGATCGCGCTGCTGCGCGCCGCTGTCGAGCGCGGCGTCACCTTCTTCGACACGGCCGAGGTCTACGGCCCCTTCAACAACGAAGAGCTTGTGGGAGAGGCCCTTGCGCCCTATCGCGGACAGGTGGCCATCGCCACCAAATTCGGCTTCGATATCAACGCGGACGGAACGCACGGCAGCAAGGGCACGGACAGCAGCCCCGCGCGTATTCGCATGGTCGCCGAAGCCTCTCTCAAGCGCCTCGGAGTCGACGCCATCGATCTCCTCTACCAGCATCGCGTCGATCCCAAGGTCCCTATCGAAGACGTGGCCGGCGCGGTAAAGCAGTTGATCGGGGAGGGCAAGGTGAAGCACTTCGGCCTCTCCGAGGCGGGCGTGGAGACTATTCGCCGCGCCCACGCCGTGCAGCCGGTGACCGCGCTGCAAAGCGAGTACTCGCTCTGGTACCGTACCCCCGAGGCCGAAATCATCCCCACGCTGGAGGAACTCGGCATCGGCTTTGTGCCCTTCAGTCCGCTGGGCAAAGGCTTCCTGACCGGCAAGCTAGACGAGAACACCACCTTCGCCAAGACCGACATCCGCAGCAGCATCCCGCGTTTCACCCCGGAAGCGCGCGTTGCGAATCAGGCCCTGGTTGACCTGCTGGGCCGGATCGCGGCGGAGAAGAAGGCCACTCCGGCGCAGATCGCGCTGGCCTGGCTGCTGGCCCAGAAGCCGTGGATCGTTCCCATTCCCGGCACCACCAAGCTGCATCGCCTGGAAGAGAACATCGGCGCTGCCGCAGTCGAGCTGTCGGCCGCCGATCTGGCGGAGATCGAAAGCGCCGCGGCCGAGATCCATATACAAGGCGCGCGGTACCCGGAGCAGCTCGAAAAGATGACCGGACTCTGAGCCGTGCGGACTGCCGATCCGTGCATTCTCTTTCTCGCGGAATGCGCGGATCGATCAAAGTGGAAAGGAAACGTGAAAAATGGAGATCAAGCGAAACGGTTCCGAGCCTTCCGGCAAAGGGCCGGGCGAGTATTTCAGCGGCACGGTGCGCGTCGACCGGCTCTTTGAAGCGCCCGATCCGGCGCGGGTCGTCGGCGTCAGCGTCACTTTTGAACCCGGCGCGCGCACAGCCTGGCACACGCATCCGCTGGGGCAGACGCTCGTTGTCAGCTCCGGCTGCGGCCGGGCGCAGCGCTGGGGCGGGCCTGTAGAGGAGATTCGTCCCGGCGACGTGATCTGGTTTGCGCCCGGCGAAAAGCACTGGCACGGCGCGGCGCCCACCACCGCGATGACCCACCTCGCCATCCAGGAAAAGCTCGACGGCAAGACCGTCGATTGGCTGGAGCAGGTCACCGACCCGCAGTATCTGGCGTAGCAGCCCGCTTGCTCTTCCCTCCTCCCGCGTCGCACACTGGAGAAGATGCTTTCAAGCTGGACACCAGGGGTCGCCGCGGGCCTTGGCGAGGCAGCCGGGCTGGGACTGGCCGCCGGCGGCTGCGCTTATGCGGCGCTGTGGCCGGGCTCGCGGATCTTCGGAGCCGCACTCATCGCTCCTGCGCGACCCAATGAATTGGCCCTCACCTTCGACGACGGCCCCAACCCCGCCGGTACGCCGCGCCTGCTCGATATTCTGGCCCGCCACCAGGTCCACGCGAGTTTTTTTCTCGTCGGCAGCTATGCGCGCCGGGAGCCGGCCCTGGTGCGGCAGATCGCCGCTGCCGGCCACCTCCTCGGCCTCCACTACTGGGCGCATCCCCCCCTGGCGCGCTC
>VFSW01015356.1_pt1 | contig 10530 bp, 5 predicted proteins | sample 5358111 | NCBI WGS metagenome assembly VFSW01 (sample SAMN11554181, study PRJNA540505) | mine drainage metagenome | isolation source: sediment from site ElyBrook_90M | place: USA: Ely Copper Mine, Vershire, VT | collected 2017
CAGCGATGGGCGGCTCCGGCGCGGCCGGTACCGCGCAACCCATCGCCACACTGACCGCCATCGAAACTCTAAAGCGCGGTGGCTCGGCGGTTGACGCGGCCATTGCGGCCAATGCATGTCTCGGTTTTCTCGAGCCGACCAGTTCAGGCCTGGGCGGCGACTGCTTCGCCTTTGTGTGGGATCCGAAGGCCAGCAAACTGGTGAGCCTGGCCGGATCGGGACGGTCGCCAAAATCATTGACCCTCGACACGGTTCGCGCGCGCTCTAAGAATGGTGTGATCCCCAAGTTGGGCGCCATCGCAGTTTCTACCCCCGGCGCGCTCGACGCGTGGTGGAACCTCCACCAGCGCTTCGGACGGCTAAAGTGGGCAGAACTCTTCGCGCCTGCTATTCATCTTGCTGAGAGCGGAGTGCCGGTGCCGCAGATTATCGGCTTTTATATCAAGCGCAACATGACGATTTTTCTGCGGCAGGGATCAGGGGTCGAAGAAACGGCCAACGCGCTGCACACTTATGCACCAGGCGGCAAGGCGCCCGGAGAGGGAGACGTATTTCGCAATCCCGATCTCGCACGCACCTACCGCATGATCGCCGAAGGAGGACGCGACGCATTTTATGACGGACCTATCGCGCGCACCATTGATGGCTACTTCAAGCGCATCGGCGGATGGCTTTCGGTCGAAGACCTGCGCGACCAGCATGCAGAGTGGCTCGATCCGCTGGTGACCAACTACCGAGGCGTGGACGTTTATGCGATGGCGGCCAACACCCAGGGACTCGCGACTTTGCAGATGTTGAACATACTCGAGAATTTCGACATGCGCGAGATGGGCTTCCAATCAGTGGCTTCGATTCATATGCAGGTTGAGGCCAAGCGCCTTGCTTATGAAGATCGGGCGCGTTATTACGCCGACCCAAATTTCGCAAAGATTCCTATCGAGTGGCTGAACTCGAAACAGTACGCGCGCGAACGCGCGAAGCAAATTCATCCCGATCGGATTCTGACCCCGGCGTTTCCAGGAGAGGCGCCCAGCCACGGCGATACCACTTACTTCACCACGGCCGATTCCGATGGCATGATGGTCTCGATGATTCAATCGAACTTTCGCGGGATGGGATCGGGACTTGTCGCAGACGGATTAGGTTTCATGTTTCAGGACCGCGGAGAATTGTTCTCGCTGAAGGACGGACACCCGAACATCTATCAACCGGGCAAGCGGCCCTTCCAAACCATCATTCCAGGATTCGCGACTAAAGATGGCAAACCATGGATGGCCTTCGGCGTGATGGGTGGTGACATGCAACCGCAGGGACAGGTGCAGATTGTCTTGAACCGAGTGGATTACGGACTCGATATTCAAGCGGCAGGAGATAGTCCGCGCTGGCATCACGAAGGATCGTCGCAGAGCATGGGAGAAGATGCGCCGGGACTGGGACCCCAGGGAGTGTTGCGCCTTGAAGCGGGTGTGCCTGAGTCGACGCGGCACGCGTTGATAGCTCTGGGCTGGCCTATGGGCGCCTCTGATGGAGGCTTCGGTCGTTACGAGTGCATTGAGCCACGTCAGAACGGAGCCGACCGCGTCTATGCAGCGGCCAGCGAGATGCGTGCCGATGGAGTTGCACTGGCATATTAGTGACGAATCTAATCCAACAGCTTCGCAGGTAATTGCATAAGCATGCTTACGTCTCATGCAGCGATGCAGAGCTCGGGGAGTTGTGTTAACGTCAAAACATCGCGCACGTCAATCGGCTGAAAGCGCCGGTTTTTGTGACCCCACAAAGACATGCAATTGAGCAAGAGATAAGACCACGGCCGAGCTGTGGAGTTCCAGCAACCCCTTTGCAGGGAACAAGCGATGCAGAGCAAGAATCAACAGACTTGAAGAAGAATGAAGTTGGGCAGAGTGCGTGCGCACTCAAGCCTTCGCCGAGTTCCGAAGAGGAGTTTCGAGGTCAAGATGATGCTGCGCTGTCAGGCTGCTTGTCAGCATAGCGCCAATAATTTAGTCACAAGCCGGCCGGTCTAAAAAAGCAGTTTTGTCCCTCCGATCCGAACCGGATGGGATACTCATAAGTTTCCATTTTCCCGGAGGTAGACATGTACAAAAAACCACGCGGACTCTTCCACATCTTTGAAACACTGCTTGTGATTTGCTCGTTCTCACTACCAGTCGTAGCGGTGCACGCACAGTCGACGGGCAACCTGCAGGGCTCGGTGACAGACAGCAGCGGCGCGGTCGTGCCGGGCGCGACCATCAGTGTGCGCGACACGGGCACAAGCGTGGCACGCGTGGTCAAGTCAGATGCCGCCGGCAACTACCAGGTCCCCTCACTCTCGCCGGGAACATATGACGTGGAAGTCACCGCGCCTGGCTTTGCGAATACAACGATGAAGGGTGTATCGGTACGGGTGGGTTCGACGGTGACCAGCAACATGAAGCTGAACGTGTCTGGCGCGGAGCAGACGGTAAGCGTGAGCGCGGAGGCGCCGGTGGTCGATGAGACCGGCATCTCGGTCAGTCAGGTAGTCGACCAGGAGACAGTGCAGCAGGCTCCGCTGAATGGCAGGCACTTTGTAGATCTTGGCGCGTTGATTCCAGGCTCGGTGGCAGCCCCGGCCAATGGCTTTCTGACCCAGCCCATTCGCGGCCAGGGCGCCTTATCATTCGATACCGCCGGGCAGCGCGAAGACACCGTCAATTTCATGATCAACGGCATTAATTTGAACGACATGATTCAGAACCAGATCACGTTCCAGCCGGAATTGAATACAGTTCAGGAGTTCAAAGTAGACAACTCGACATTCTCGGCCGAGTACGGGCGCAGTTCTGGAGCCATCGTGAATATTGCTACGCGCACCGGCACGAACCACATTCACGGGGAAGCCTATAACTATCTTCGCAATCAATTCTTCGACGCGCGCAACTACTTTAATCCGCAGTACACGGTGAATGGAGTTCATGTTCGACAGTCGCAATTCATTCGTAACCAGTTTGGTGGAGACGCTGGCGGCCCTATCTGGAAGGATCACACGTTCATTTTCGGCAGCTACGAAGGTTTGCGGCAACGCCAAGGCGAGGCCGTCAATGCGGGTGTCCCCTCTGCTGGCTCCGTAGGAGCGGACTCCACCATCAACCAGCTGCTCGCGTTGTTGCCTGCGCCTAACTCGGGCAATAACTTTGTAGGTTCCGCCAGTGCTCTGGCGAACATCGACCAGGGCACCTTGGATGTCTATCATTCGTTTGGAACAAATGACAAATTGCATGGCTTCTATGCAATTCAGAGTGATTCGCGGAACGAACCACTGGCGCCCACAGTTTCAGACACTATTCCTGGATATGGCGACACGCGCCCCGCTCGTCGTCAACTGCTTACCGTGGTCGAGACGCACACGATCGGATCGAATGCAGTAAATGAGGCGCGCTTTGGCTTGAATCGCATCCACATCACCTTCACTCCGGTCAACGCGGCCAATCCAGTCAAATTCGGCATCAGTGATGGGAACGACGCGGCCATCGGTCTGCCGTACATCACAATCTCGAGCCTGGGTCTCACCTTTGGAGGCCCATCGGGCGAGCCGCAGGGCCGCGGCGACACACTGGGTGTCGTATCCGACACTTACAGCCTGCTGCATGGAAATCATTCGTTCAAATTTGGCGGTGAATTTCGCCGTTTTATCAATTCCAACTTCGCCGGAGATACAGGCACATTCGTCTTCAGCACTCTCAATACATTTCTGGCCGATGAAGTGAGTTCGTTCAATGTCACTCCAGGGACGCGACCCAGCCGCATCTTTGTCAACGCTGCGGGAGGATTTGCGGTGGATTCGTGGAAGATAAGTCCGCGATTAACTGCGGAACTTGGATTCCGATTTGAGTGGAACGGCACACCTACCGAAGGCGCTAACCGCCTGGTTACGTTTCAACCGTCTTCCGCATCGCTGGTTCAGATGAACACCGGCGGAACAAGCGGCGTTTACAACCAGAACTATAACTATGAGCCGCGCGTGGGCTTTGCGTGGGACGTGAACGGGAAAGGTCAAACGGTTCTGCACGCCGGCTACGGCATTCTTTACAATGAGCCGGAGACTAACCTGGTAACTCCACTTAGCACCAACCCGCCGTTTGCAATTCCCGTGTCGCTGACCACAAGCACGCCCAGCGCAGCACTGACATTACAGAATGCATTTTCGCAATCGCAGGCAGCGAAAAGCATAGCCCCAACGACCGTTGCGCACAACTTCAAGAATCCACAGGTGCAGTCCTACAACCTCGAACTTGAACAGCGGATCACAAATACCCTCGGCCTCAAAATGGGCTACATGGGCTCCAAAGGCACTCACCTGCAGATGTTCCTGAACGAGAACCAGCCTGTCAACGGCGTGCGGCCCTATGCAGCAATAAACGCCTCGAGCCAGATCGATCCCGGTATTGCGCTGACCAATATATATGAGAGCGCCAGTGTCGGTAACAGCAACTACAACGCGGGATGGGTCTCCATCAACAAGGCATTCGGCAACAACTTGCAATTCAGCGGCTCGTATACGTGGAGCAAGGCACTCGACTATAACTCCTACAGCCTGGCCTCAACTTCACAGACGCCGCAGAACAGCCTTGATCCGCGCGGGGACTACGGGCCTTCCGACTTCGACACTCGCAATCATTTCTCGGTCAGCGGCGTTTATGATCTGCCTTTTCATGCCAACCGCCTGGTAGAAGGATGGGAGTTATCCACGATTGCCGCAATGCAGAGCGGCAATCCCTTTACAGTAGACACGACCCTAGCCAATGATGGAGTAGTGGGTCGCACGCGTCCTGATCTCCTCGGCCCGGTACAAACTCACAAAGCTATCGCTGCCAACGGGAACATTCAATACATCCCTCAAGCCATCTGCAAGACGCCAGCGGCAGGCTGCCTGTTCTCAAGTCCCGGGATCGGACTGGGCACCATGGGACGCAACGTGCTCTATTATCCGGGGCTTGAAGACGTAGACATGGGTCTGCAAAAGCAAACCAGGATCTCGGAAAGATTTCGCTTTAACCTGCGCGCAGATGCCTTTAACATTCTCAACCATGTCAACCTGGGATCGCCGAATGCAACGTTCACTCAGGGCGGCGCACCGGGAACATTCGGACAGATATCCTCCACGCGATTCCCGATCGGAGATTTCGGATCATCGCGGCAACTTCAGGTTTCAGCCAAACTGGTGTTTTAGAGATGGCAGATCGTGGCACTGCGGTAATCCGGCGGCATGTGAGTTCCTTCGCTGCGGCTTAGTCGTTACCCCGGCCTGTGCGCGTCCGCTACGGCGTTACGCATTGCATCGCTCACTGCAGATCGCAGCGCTAACTCTTGTGCCACCGGAACTTCTCCTTGTGCGAAATCAGGGGATCCCCCACCACGCAGTCCAAGGCGGGCCAACGATTCGCGCAGGATCTTCCCGCAGTCGAAGTCCAGATCCGCATGGCGGGCAACGAACATGCGTACTGCGCCGGCATCGTGCGCGGTGAAGATGACAGCTGTGCGCGGGGAGGCAGCCGCTGTCCGCGAAGCCAACAGCTTCACATAGTCGCGATCCCGGTCGCTCCATGCACCAACCACCAGCCGCAACCCGGCCTCGATGGGGGCTTGCGTCACCAGTTTCTCCGCTTGAAACGCCGCAAGCTCTTCGCGCAGTTTTTGACGCTCCTTCGCGTTGGCCTTTCCCTCTCTCAATAAACGCGTCACGGAACCGGGCAGTTCGGCAGCGCCCGTTGAAAGCATTTCCGACGTTTCATTGAGAATTGCCGCATCGGCGCGAGCCGTCCGTACCGCCCGCAGTCCGCAGACGAACTCGACGCGAATGCCCCGGCTCACTTTCTCAACCGCTCGCACCAGCAAACCGCCAATCTGCCCGGTCGAATGAAGGTGAGTTCCGCCGCAGGCGTTGTGGTCCAGGTCGGCAATGTCGATTACGCGCATCGGACCTTCCCTGTCCGGTATCTTGCGAAGTTCGCCCGCGGCCAACATCTCTTCTGCCTCGCCTCGCGACACGATACTTACAGTCACCGGGCGAGATTCTCCAATGATTTCATTCGCAATCCTTTCCATTCGTTCCAGATCCGGTTGCGTCAGCGGGCCGCTGGCCAGGTCGATAGTAGAGGTGCTCTCTCCCAAATGGAAAGAGATCGTGCGCGCCTGCAGTTCCCGCCAGAAGACCGCGGAAAGCAAATGTTGACCGGTGTGCTGCTGCATGTGATCGAACCGTCGCGCCCAGTCGATCTGTCCTTCGATCTTTGTACCCTCGGGAAGCGGCTTGCGCACAATATTCCAGACCGTTCCGTCCCCGTCTTCTTCTACTTGTTCCACAGGAATTTCTAGACGTGTTCCATCCGGCAGGGTGACGCTCAGCGTTCCTGTGTCGAAAGGCTGGCCTCCGCTTGTCGGGTAGAAGGCTGAATGATTCAACGCAAGTTGCCAGATCGATTCGCCACGACTGTCCGCACGTTGACGGACATGGGTAACGGTTCCCGCAAATGTTTTCAGAAATGAATCTGAATAATAGAGACGCTCTGATGAGTTCAAACTCGAATCTCCCGCCGGGGTAAAAGAAAAGGCCTGCGCACATGCACTGGCGAGCCCAAATACAGTGTAGTTCGACCGTCGTACTGCCTGGCTCCATGCTCGGGACTTCTCAAGAAGAGATCGATAAGGCTCATCAGGGTTCACTCCTTTTTCAACAGAGAAGGATGACACTGTCCCCCGCGAGTTGATCGGCAGGTTTCGGTCGGCTATAGCGGGTGCATTCGCCGCGCAATCAACTACGAGTTTTGGGCGCTTCGCCAGGGCGAAGGTAGAAGCCGGTCACACTGTTGACGGAGGCAGGGTCACGCCCCCGTCGGGCGTAAATGAGATGACGGTAATGGCGAAGACGCCTTGCGCTCTATGTTTGAGAAGCGTTGCGCTAGAGTTCCTCTTTCGAAGGACTTGGAGCGCCGTCGCGCAGGAGAAAGTCGAAGTCGCAGCCTTGATCGGCTTGCAGAACGGAGTCTTCAAACAGCTTGGCATAGCCGCGGCGGGGCGTCTCGCGGTGCGGCGGGGATTGTTTCAGGGCGGCGAGGCGACGTTGCAGTTCGGCTTCGTCGATTAGGAGTTCGATACGGCGACCTTCGACGTCGAGCAAGATTTGATCGCCGTTTTGGACAGCGGCCAGCGGGCCGCCGACGGCGGACTCGGGGGCGATGTGGAGGACGATGGTGCCGAAAGCGGTGCCGCTCATGCGGGCATCGGAGATGCGCACCATGTCTTTGACGCCTTGGCGTGCGAGCTTCATGGGGATGGGTAGGTAGCCGGCTTCGGGCATTCCCGGTGCGCCTTTGGGGCCCGCGTTGCGAAGGACGAGGATGTCGTCGGGAGTGACGTCGAGGTTGGGATGGTCGATGCGGTTGGCCATATCTTCGATACTGTCGAAGACTACGGCGCGGCCGGTGTGGCGCATCAGGTTTGGCGATGCGGCGGAATGCTTGATTACGGCGCTGAGGGGTGCCAGATTGCCGCGGAGGATCGCCATCGCGCCCTCAGGTTTGAGCGGCGAGGCGAAGCTGCGAATAACATCCTGATGGCGGACATGTTCAGCGGAGGCGATGGCATCGCCCAAGGTACCGCCGGAGATATTGGGGGCAGTGAGATCGAGGAATTCTGTCAGTTCGCGCATGAGGGCGGGTAAGCCGCCCGCGTGGTGCAGATGCTCCATGTAGTGCGCGCCGGAAGGCTTCAGGTTGAGCAGCACGGGGATTTCGCGTCCTAGCTGGTCAAAGACGTCGAGGTCGAAGGGGACACCGGCGCGGCCGGCTATGGCGATGAGGTGGATGAGGCCGTTGGTGGACCCTCCGATTGCCTGAAGCACGATCATCGCGTTGCGGACGGATGCTGCGGTGATGAGTTCGCTGGGCTTGGGTGCTTGGGCGATGGCGATTTCAGTGGCGCGCTTTCCGCTGGCCTCTGCGATTCGGCGTCGGTCGGCGAGTGGGGCCGGCGCGGCGGCGCTGAAGGGTAAGGCGAGGCCGAGGGCTTCGACAACGCAGGCCATCGTGCTGGCCGTTCCCATGACTGAGCAGGTGCCGACCGAGGGGCAGAGGCGCCCGCTAACAGTCTCGATTTCGATCAGGTCGATGTTGCCGGCACGATGCTGCGCCCACATGCGGCGGCAATCAGTGCAGGCTCCGAGAACTTCACCCTTGTGGTTGCCGGCGAGCATGGGGCCTGTCTGAAGGACAATTGCCGGAAGGTTGGCGCTGGCGGCCGCCATCACCTGTGCGGGCAGCGTCTTGTCGCAACCGCCGATGAGTACCACGGAGTCCATGGGCTGCGCCTTCATCATCTCCTCGGTGTCCATCGCCATGAGGTTGCGGAGGAACATGGAGGTGGGATGGGCGAAGCTCTCTCCGATCGAGATGGTCGGGAAAAGCATGGGAAGGCCGCCCGCAAGCATGACACCGCGTTTCACGCTCTCGATAAGGTCGGGAACGTTGCCGTGGCAGGGGTTGTAGTCGCTGAAAGTGTTGGTGATACCGACGATAGGGCGCTCCAGGGCATCGTCTGAGTATCCCATCGCCTTGATGAATGCTTTGCGGAGGAAGAGCGAGAAGCCAGCGTCGCCGTAGCTGGTCAATCCTTTGCGTAATCCGGTGGTCATAGCGGCTCCTCTTGGGGTGGTGAGCTGACGGCCGGCGCCGGGGCCAGCGTGAAGATGAGTATCGCGGAGGCCACCATGCATCCGGCGATCAGGTACAGGCCGGAATTCAGTGTGCCGGTATAGGTCTTGAGAAAGCCGATAGCGGTGGGACTGAAGAAGCCTCCAAGATTCCCGGTGCAGTTGACGAAGGCGATGCCGGCCGCAGCGGCGTTGCCGCCAAGCAGCGAAGTGGGCAGAGCCCAGCACATCGCCCCCGCGGTGATGGCACCGGCGGCAGCCAGTATGAGGCCGAACATGGCGATAGCCGTTGTGCTCCCCCGGGCGCACAGAAGGAATCAGGCTGCGGCCGCGAGGCTGGGAAAAATGGCGTGCCAGCGGAGTTCGCGCGTGCGGTCGGAGTGGCGGCCGGTAAGCACCAAGGCTACGAGCGCCGCGGCGTAAGGAACGGTGGTCAGCAGACCGATGGTGAATGCGTCCTTGACGCCGGACTGGCGGATGATCGTCGGCTGCCAGAAGCCGACAGCATACGAGCCCATCTCAATGCCGAAGAAGATAGCGCAGAGCAGCCACACCCTGGGACTGGTGAAGACCGAGGCAATCGACATATGCGACTTGGTTTTGGCTTCAGCGTGAATCTCGGCGCCCACAGTTGCGCGTTCTTTCGGGGAGAGCCACGTCGCCTCAACCACTCGGTTATCGAGAAAAAGAAAGAATACGGCGCCGAACAGGATCGCGGGGATAGCCTCCAGGATGAAAAGCCATTGCCATCCGGCGATGCCACTGGTATTGGTGAAGTGGTGAAGGATGAAACCGGAGAGCGGTCCGCCGAGGATGCCGGACACCGGGTTGCCAGCCATGAGCAGCGCGACCATGGCGGCCCGGCGATGAGCTGGGAACCAGTACGTAAGGTAGAGGATCATACCAGGGAAGAAGCCGGCTTCGGCAACGCCAAGCATCAAGCGTGCCAGGTAGAACTGAACGGGGGTGTGTACGAGAGCAGTGAGCGCAGAGACAATGCCCCAGGTGACGATGACGCGGCAGATCCAGATGCGTGCCCCAACCTTATGAAGAATGAGATTGCTCGGTATCTCGAAAGCGAAATAGCCGAGAAAAAATATGCCGGCCCCGACGCCGTAAACGCTATCGCTGAACTTCAAGTCGCCCATCATCTGCAGCCGGGCAAAGCTGACGTTGACCCGGTCAATGTAGGCGATGACGTACCCCGCGAGTAAGACCGGCATAAGACGCCACGCGATGCGGCGGTAGAGAAGATCGCCGGTGCGGTCGCGCGTCAGGTCAGGTGATGTCACGGCTGGCTCCGGTCCGGTGCGATCTAAACGTCGGCCTTGGGCTGGGCGGCGCAGAAGGCCGTGTAGCGGGCTTTAGTCTCGGCGTTGGGCGGGTAGAGGCCTGGGAGCGGAAGGCCGGAGCGGACTTCGTTGATGATCCAGGCTTCGAATCTTTCCTGCTCGACGGCGGCTGCGACGACTTCGTCGAGGAGCGAGGCAGGGATGACTACGGCGCCATCGTCATCGGCGACGATGATGTCATCCGGAAAGACGGCTACGCCTCCGCAGGCGATGGGTACCTGCCAGCCTACAAAGGTCAGGCCGGCGACAGATGGGGGTGCTGCCGTGCCCTCGCACCAAACGGGCAGATTGGTACGGAGGACTCCAGCCAGGTCGCGAACGACGCCGTCAGTGATAAGGCCGGAGACTTCGCGGACGCGGATACGCTCGCAGAGGATGTCGCCGAAGATACCGGCGTCGGTGACGCCCATGGCGTCAACTACCGCGACACAACCGGCCGGCATGCTCTCGATGGCGGCGCGGGTTGAGGGGGGGGATGCCCAGGAT
>VFSW01015357.1_pt1 | contig 10529 bp, 7 predicted proteins | sample 5358111 | NCBI WGS metagenome assembly VFSW01 (sample SAMN11554181, study PRJNA540505) | mine drainage metagenome | isolation source: sediment from site ElyBrook_90M | place: USA: Ely Copper Mine, Vershire, VT | collected 2017
GCCTCGTTCTTGTACGTGATGCGCTTGTCCCAGATCTCCGACAGGAACTCGTCGACGATGAAGTTGTAGCCAGCGGTCCCGAGCTCCGCGCGAGGCGAGGCAAACCGACTTCCCCCACTGCACGGAGTTGGGGTAATGATCGCCGGCGAGCTGTTTGCACACCAGCTCTGCCACACGGTGCTGCCGTATTCACAGATTCTGCTGAGGAGGCGGATCTCCTACGCCAGCCCGAGCCGCTTGCGCTTGCGCCAGAGGGTCGACGCATCGATGCCCAGCGCGTTCGCGGCGTCGTCGAGCCTCGGGAAGCGCTTGAGTGCCTCGAGGATGCGTATCTTCTCGGCGACCTCGAGGTCGAGCAAGTCGGCGCCGACGGGGACGCCGATCGTGGGCTCGGTGACGCGCCCGGGCAGGAGCGCCGCGTCGAGCATCTCGAGGGTTGGCTCGGGGCGCAGCACGAGCGCGCGCTCGACGACGTTGCGCAGCTCCCGGACGTTGCCCGGCCAGGCGTACTGGAGCAGTCGCTGCTCGGCCTCGGGCGAGAAGCGGACCCGCGGAGCACCTGCCTCGGCGAGGAACATGCGGGCGAGCGGCAGGATATCCTGGGGCCGTTCGCGCAGCGCGGGCACGCGCAGATCCACGACCTCGAGCCGATAGAGCAGGTCCTCGCGAAAGCGACTCCCGGCGACGAGCTGGCGCAGATCCCGGTGGGTGGCAGCGATGACGCGGGCGTTGACCTTGCGCGGCCGCACCTCGCCCAAGCGCTCGACCTCGCCCTCCTCGAGGAAGCGCAGGAGCTTCTGCTGGGCGCCGAGCGATAGCTCGCCGATCTCGTCGAGGAAGAGCGAGCCCCCCTCGGCCGCCTCGAGCCGCCCGGCGGCCTCGCGCGCCGCCCCGGTGCACGCCCCGCGCGCGTGGCCGAAGAGCTCATTCTCCGCGAGCCCAACGGCGAGCCCGGCGCAGTCGACGATCACCAGCGGCACCTCACGCCGCGCGCTGGCGGCATGGATCCAGCGGGCGAGCTTGCCCTTGCCGCTGCCGGTCTCGCCGGTGAGCAAGACGGGGGAGTCCGCGAGCGCCACGCGCTGGGCGAGCGCCATCACGCCGCGCATGGTCTCACTCTCGAAGATCAGCTCCGCTTTCCGGGGCGTGCTCTGCGTTCGGGGTGAGGCAGAGAGAACCGCCCCGAGGCGCGCGGCGTTGGGAGCGGCGTCCCAGACATCGACGGCGCCGCCCTTGGTTGCATCCACCGCTTGGGCAAGGGTGGCCTGCGCCGAGGCCCACACGAGGCTCGTACCTGGCAAGCTCTGTCGCAACATCCCGAGCATGGAGAGCCCCTCATCGCCGAGGACGATCAGCTGGTAACGGCGCGCGGTGGCCAGAAAGGCCATAGCCTCGGTGCCGGTGCGGGCGACGTCGACGTTGCAACCCTGCGTCGGCAACGCCAGGCTCAGGCTGCGCTGAAGGTCGGAGTCCACGCTCACGAGCAGGGCGCGCATTGGTACAGCATAGATCGTGCGCGGATTGCATCAATCTTGCAAGTTGCAACGCGGAGCCGCCCCGCCGCCCCAGTAATCACCTGAAGTCAATCATGGCATGACACTTGCTGCATGGGGCGGGGATGGACCTGATTCCTCTCGGCCTCACGCTCGGCCTCTTCCTCTTCGCGCTCGGCTTCGTCCGGGCCTGCGACGTCTGGTAGCCACCATGACCTGGGATCTCTGTGCAGCCAGCGCCGTCGCAGTCTTCCTGCTGGGATACCTCTTCGTAGCCCTCATCCGGCCCGAGAAGTTCTGAGGACATCAATGACCTTCAACGGCTGGCTACGAATCTTGGTGGTGCTGGGAGCGGTCGTCGCCGCGGCGATTCCTCTCGGGGCCTACCTCGCACGGGTCCTGCGTGGCGAGCGAATCCCGCTGCTCTCCTCGGCCCTCGGGCCGCTCGAGCGCGGGCTGTACCGGCTCATGGGCGTCGACGCCAGGAGCGACCAGAACTGGATGGCCTACGCCGGCTCCAAGATCGGTTTCAGCTTCGTCTCGATGCTGATTCTCTACGTTCAGCTCCGGCTCCAGCGGTGGTTGCCGCTGAACCCGACGCACGCGCCGGCGATGTCGCCGCCGCTCGCGTTCAACACTGCCGTGAGCTTCACGACCAACACCAACTGGCAGGCCTACAGCGGCGAGACCCAGGCGTCCCACCTCACCCAGATGCTCGGGCTTACTTTCCACAACTTCACCTCGGCTGCCGCGGGAATCGCCGTGGCCGCCGCGCTGATCCGGGGGCTGACTCGACGGTCCACGCCCGGCCAGGCAGGAAGCGGCCTCGGGAACTTCTGGGTGGATCTCACGCGCGTCACGCTCTATGTCCTCCTCCCGATCTCCCTCGTGCTCGCGCTGGTCTTCTGCGCGCTCGGCATGCCGCAAACCCTGTCGGGAGCTATCGAGGCGCACACCCTCGAGGGGACGAAGCAGCTCCTCGCCCTGGGCCCCATCGCCTCCCAGGAGGTCATCAAGCTCCTCGGAACGAACGGCGGCGGCTTCTTCAACGCCAACTCGGCCCACCCGTTCGAGAACCCCACTCCGCTCTCGAACGCCCTCGAGATCTTCGCGATCCTGGTGATCGCCGCGGCGATGACCGAGGTCTTCGGACGATTCGCGAAGGACCTGCGGCAAGGCCGGGTGCTGCTGGCGGCGATGCTCGTTCTCTTCCTGGGTGGGGTCGCGGTCACCTACGCGGCGGAGACCCAGCCTCCCCCGGCGCTCCTCGCCGCCGGCGCCGACTCCAGCCTGGGCAACATGGAGGGCAAGGAGGTCCGTTTCGGAATCGCCGACACTGCGCTCTTCGCGGTCGCCACCACGGGCACCTCCTGTGGCGCGGTCAACGCAGCCATGGACAGCCTGACGCCGCTGGGAGGCCTCATCCCGCTGCTCAACATCCAGCTGGGCGAGATCGTCTTCGGAGGCGTTGGCTCGGGCCTCTATGGGATGCTGATCTTCGCCCTGCTCGCGGTCTTCATCGCCGGCCTGATGGTGGGGCGCACTCCCGAGTACCTGGGCAAGAAGATCGAGGCCAAGGAGATGAAGATGGCCATGGTGGTGGTGCTGATCCTCGCCACCGACATCCTCGTGGGGACCAGCCTCGCCGTCTCAGTGCCGAGCGCGGCGAAGGCAGCCCTCAATGGAGGGCCCCATGGCTTCACGGAGATTCTCTATGCCTTCAGCTCAGCCACCGGGAACAACGGCAGCGCCTTCGCCGGCCTGTCGGCGGACAGCCCCTTCTATGATTACGGCCTCGGCGTCGCGATGTTCGTGGGCCGCTTCCTCGCGCTGATCCCGGTCCTCGCCATCGCGGGCTCCATGGCCCGAAAGACCGCGGCGCCCCCGAACGCCGGCACCTTTCCCACCACGACCCCGCTCTTCGTGGGGCTGCTCGTGGGGGTGATCCTCATCGTCGGGGCGCTCACCTTCGTTCCGAGCCTGGCCCTCGGCCCGATCGCCGAGTCGCTGGTCCAGAGCACCGGAAGGCTCTTCTAAATGTCCGCGCATCCACGAAGCTCGATCTTCAGCCGCGACCTCCTGGTCGTCGCGCTCTGGGATTCGTTCCGCAAGCTGGATCCACGCGTGCAGGCGAAGAACCCCGTCATGTTCGTGGTCGAAGTGGTCAGCGTGCTGACGACGGCCCTGATCTTCGCACCGGGGGCGGAGCGCTCTTTCACCCTCCAGATTGCGCTCTGGCTCTGGTTCACCGTGCTCTTCGCCAATCTTGCCGAGGCGGTGGCGGAAGGACGGGGCAAGGCCCAGGCCGCGACGTTGCGCAAGACCAAGACCGACACGCTCGCCTGCCGGCTGCAGGCGAAGGCCCCCGTCGATGGCCGTTGGGATCGCGCGGCGGTGGCCGACGTGCCGGCCGCGGAGCTGCAGCGCGGGGACGTGGTTGTGGTCTCCGCTGGGCAGGTCATCCCGGCCGACGGCGAGGCCGTCGAGGGTGTCGCCGCGGTCGACGAGTCGGCGATCACCGGCGAATCGGCGTCGGTGATCCGCGAGGCGGGCGGCGATCGCAGCGCGGTCACCGGCGGCACGCGCATGCTCTCGGACTGGCTGGTCATCCGGATTTCGAGTGAACGGGGAAAGAGCTTCCTCGACCGGATGATCGCTCTCGTCGAAGGGGCGGAGCGACAGCGTACCCCCAACGAGATCGCGTTGACGATCCTGCTCGCCGGGCTGACCATCATCTTCTTGCTCGCCACCGCGACGTTGCTGCCCTTCGGCCGATTCGCGGGCAGCGCCCCGTCGATTCCCATCCTCACCGCGCTCCTGGTCTGCCTGATCCCCACCACCATCGGCGGGCTGCTCTCGGCGATCGGCATCGCCGGAATGGACCGGCTCGTGCAGCAGAACGTCCTCGCCATGTCGGGGCGAGCCGTGGAGGCCGCCGGCGACGTGAGCACGCTGCTCCTCGACAAGACCGGCACCATCACGCTTGGCAACCGGATGGCGGTCGAGCTCTTCCCGGCTCCCGGGGCGGAGATCCAGCAGCTCGCGGAGGCCGCGCGCCTCTCCTCACTCGCCGACGAGACGCCCGAGGGGCGCTCGATCGTCGCGCTCTGCCACGATCGGTTCGGCTTGCCGGCCGGTGGCGGGGCGAGGAGCGATGCAGCAATGACCTTCGTTCCCTTCAGCGCCCACACCCGCATGAGCGGCGTGGACGTCGCTGGCCCGCCGGCGCGCCGCATCCGCAAGGGGGCGGGCGACGCCGTGGCGCGCTTCCTCGCCGAGAGCGGTGGGAGCGTACCAGCGCCGCTGGTGGTGGACATCGAGCGCATCGCCCGCAGCGGCGGCACGCCGCTGGTCGTCGGCGAGGGCAACCGCGCGCTTGGCGTGATTCACCTGAAGGACGTGGTGAAGGGCGGCACGCGCGAGCGGTTCGAGCGGCTGCGCGCGATGGGGATCAAGACGGTGATGATCACTGGCGACAACCCCCTCACCGCCAAGGCCATCGCCGACGAGGCGGGGGTCGACGACTTCCTCGCCGAGGCAACGCCCGAGAACAAGTTGGAGCTCATCCGCCGCGAGCAGAGAACCGGCAAGCTCGTGGCCATGACCGGCGACGGCACCAACGACGCGCCAGCGCTGGCCCAGGCCGACGTGGGCGTGGCCATGAACAGCGGCACCATGGCGGCAAAGGAGGCGGGCAACATGGTGGACCTCGACTCGAACCCCACGAAGCTCATCGAGATCGTCGAGATCGGCAAGCAGCTGCTGATGACCCGCGGCGCACTGACCACGTTCAGCGCCGCCAACGACGTGGCCAAGTACTTCGCAATCCTGCCTGCGCTGTTCGTAACCACGTTCCCGGAGCTGCGACGGCTGAACGTGATGCACCTCGCGACGCCCCACAGCGCGATCCTCTCGGCGGTGATCTTCAACGCCCTGATCATCGTCGCACTCATCCCGCTCGCGCTGCGGGGGGTGACGTACCGGCCCCTCGGGGCAGCCGCGAGCCTGCACCGCAACCTCCTCATCTATGGCGTAGGCGGCATCCTCGCGCCGTTCGCCGGCATCAAGCTCATCGACCTCATCCTCGTCGTCCTTGGAGATGCGTGATGATCGGCACTATTCGCGCGGCGCTCGTCGCAACCCTTGGTTTCATGGCACTCACAGGCCTCGCCTATCCGCTGGCGGTCACCGGCCTTTGCCAGGCGCTCCTGCCCCACGCCGCCAACGGGAGCCTCGTCACCGCCGGGGATGGAACGGTGGTGGGGTCCGAACTCGTCGGTCAGCCCTTCAGCTCCCCGAGGTTCGTCTGGCCGCGCCCATCCTCGGCGGGCAACGGCTACGACCCGCAGACCTCGAGTCCGAGCAACCTCGCACCCACGAGCCAGAAGCTCGCGGACGCGTTCAAGGCCGAGGCCGAGAAGGCCCGCGCCGATGGAGTCTCCGGGCCGATCCCCGCCGACCGCCTCACGGGCTCGGGCAGCGGGCTGGACCCGGATATCTCTGTCGACAACGCACTCGGGCAGAGCGCGCGCATCGCCCGGGCGCGAGGCCTGAGCGAGGACCGGGTGCGCGCGCTGGTGCTCGCCAACGCGCAGGGCCGATCACTGGGGCTCTTCGGCGAGCCGCGCGTCAACGTGCTGGCGCTCAACCGGGCGCTCCAGGCTAACGAGCCCCGCTGAGGTCGAAGGTCGCAGGTCGCAACGCCTTTCACGGAGTCGCTCATATGCACGCGTTCATCGCGTCTCTTCGGTTCCCGGTGCTGGTCGCGGTCACCCTCGGCGCGGCGGTCGCGTACGCAGAGACGGCGTCGAACGGCGGAACGAACCTCTCCGCGCCCGAGCCCGCTGCGCCGTTCGCGTTTGCCGACTTCTCCTGGTCGCCGAGCAACGCGGGCGCCTCCGAGAAGCCGCTCTCCTGGGGCCCCTTCGTGGGCGAGCCGCGGATCGACACCGCCTACCACGACGACTTCTCCAACCCCATCGACCACGCGATCGTGGGATCCACCGAGGCCTTTCGCAGCCAGGAGCTCAGCCTGACGCAGCTCGGGCTTGGCGGAGATTTCCTATTTCGAGGGGCACAGCGGCGTGACGCCGCTCAACGGCAACCAGGGTCTGCCTGGAAGCCAGCTTACCGGTTCGGCCTGGCCCAACGGACAGGGGCCCGCTCTGATTCCGACCGAGAACCGCTTCACGCTCGCGCTCCTGATCAAGATGTGAGTGCGTTCCCGCGGTGGGGGAGCGCAGTCTCCGTGCTAGGATGGCGAGGCGTCCTTCCTCGCTCCTGACGAACCGGCATGGCCCAGACCAACGACGGCAAGGGGACGCAGCGGGCCCAGGAGTTCCTCGAGCTCATCGAGCGCGGCCGCCGCGGCAAGCTCAAGGTCTACATCGGCTCATCCGCGGGCGTGGGCAAGACCTACCGCATGCTCGAGGAGGCGCACGCGCTCCGCGCCAAGGGGGTCGACGTGGTGCTGGCCTTCGTCGAGACTCACGGCCGCCGCGACACGCAGCAACTCATCCGCGATCTCGAGACGGTGCCGCGGCGGCAGATTGCCTACCGGGGCGTGACTCTCGAGGAGCTGGACCTGGAAGGGGTTTTCGCCCGCGCACCTGCCGTCGCCGTGGTGGACGAGCTCGCCCACACCAACGCCCCGGGGAGCACACATGAGAAGCGCTTCCAGGACGTGCTCGCGATGATGCGCGCCGGCATCAACGTCCTCTCGGCCGTCAACATCCAGCACCTCGAGTCCCTGAACGACCTGGTCGCGCGCATGACCGGCATCCCCATCCGCGAGACAGTGCCGGACTCGTTCCTCGCCGAGGCCGACCAGGTGGTGAACATCGACCTGTCCGTGGAGGATCTCCGTGAGCGGCTGCAGGCGGGGAAAATCTATCCGCCCGAGAAGATCCCGGCCGCGCTCGACAACTTCTTCACCGAGTCCAACCTCGCGGGGCTCCGCGAGCTGGCCCTCCGCGAGGTGGCTGAGAGCGCCCAGCGCGAGGCCCGCGGACGCGAGACAGCGCTGCCGGAAAGGGCGAGAGTGAAACCCGCGTCCGTCGCCACGGGCCGGCTGATGCTGGCGCTCTCCTCCGGGGCAACCAACGGCCGGGAGCTGATCCGCAAGGGGTCGCGAATCGCTGGACGCCTCAACACGCACTGGTACGCGGTGCACGTCGCGCGGCCCGGCGAAGACCCCAGCCAGCTCGAGGCCCCGACGCTGCGGCGACTCGCGGACGCCTTCGAGCTTGCGAAGGAGCTGGGGGCCGAGGTCGTGCGGTTACAGGGCACGGACATCGCAGAGGTGCTGCTCGGGTTCGCGCGCGAGAATGGCGTAGAGCGCATCCTGCTGGGCCGCAGCCAGCGCAGCCGGTTCCGGCAGCGCTGGTTCGGGAGCCTCGTGAGCCGAGTCATCGACCAGGCCGAAGGGCTGGATGTCCAGGTCTTGAGCACGACGCCTCGGCCGGGCGAGGCCAACAAGTGAGCACACGGGTCGCTCTCGAGCTCGCGCTGGCCGTCGGGGGACTCGCCGCGCTGATCGGGACCGTGGCCTTCGAGCGGCGTCGTGGTCGCCTACTCTCTCAGGTAGGGCGACTCGCCGCCCAGCTCGCGGGCGGCGCCGCTCCCGTTCCCGTCCCGGGCTCGCTGAGGGGCCTCGTCGCCACACTCGAGCAGATCGGCCAACAGCTCACGACGCTGCGCGAGGGAGAGCGGGGGCAGCTCGAGAAGGCGCTGCGGGTGTCGGAGGCCGTCCTCGAGGCCATGATCGATCCGGTGCTGGTCTTCGACGAGAGCGCCCAAATCTCCCGATACAACTCGGCGTCGAAGCGACTCTTCGGAGAGACGATCGCGATCGGCGCGGCCGCGGCTGCGCTGGGAGATCCGCTCCTGCAGCTCGCGGCCGAGGAGGCCTCGATCGGCTTTCCGGTCGCGTCAAACCAGGTGCCCCACGTCGACCTGATGCAGAAGAACGCGCGGCGCCGCTTTCGCGTGCGGGCCAGTCCCCTCCCGGGTGGCGGGCCACCCGGCGCGGTGCTGGTGCTGCAGGATGTGACCGAATCCGACGCGGAGGCGGATCGCTTGCGGCACGCGGCGCAGAGCGCCCTCTTCGAGCTCCGTCCCCTCGTCGACGCGCTGGGGGCCGCGCTGCTCGCTCCGGGCGGCAAGAAGCCCTCCCCAGGCCTCGACGAGTGGCGCGCGATCGACCAGGTCATGCGCGATGTCGAGGGCAGCGCCGGTGACCAGCCCCCCACGCCCGTCGACCTTGACGGCTTCGTGGAGGAGGCCCTCGACGCGATCGCGATCGAGGCGCAGCGACGAGGGGTGAAGCTGCGGCGATCCGTGGAGCGACCGGCGCCGCGCCCCGTAACCGACCCGTCGGCAATGCGCCGCCTGCTCCTGCGGACCGTGCGGACTGCGCTGCGCGGGCTCAAGGACGGAGACATCCTGTCGGTCGCGGTGCGCACGCTACCAGGGCCGGCGGTCCGCATCACACCGGGAGTGAGCGAGACGACGCCGCTCGACGGCATCCTGGTCGATCGCGCCCAGGTACTGGTGCTCACCGAGCGGAGCGATCAGGCGAGCACCACGGTGCTTCAGTTCACGCGCCCGGTTTGAGATCCGCCCCTACTCGCTCGCGACCAGCACCGGCCAGTACGCGCGCGAGACGCCGTCGGTCACCGAGAGCACGAACTCCTCGGTGCTCGTCGCCCCGCACTCGACGCCGGGGGCGAGCACGCTCACCGTGAGGTGCAGCTGGTCGCCGGCCTGCCCGGTGTCGCGATCGAGCGTGAGCTGCAGCGTGGGCGAGCGCCCTTTCCCGAGCTCAAGCGCCTCGACGCTCAGCGGCCCCGGCGCGTCGCCGCCCAGGTCGACGTTCACGGTCGCGCTGCCGCCCACGGGGATCAGCAGCCCCGAGACCGCGGCGACGCCGCGACGCCCCACAGGCACCGCGATCTGCTGAAGCTCGGGGGCCGCCTCGACCCGGTGGGCCTGCCCGCACGGATCTGCCCCCGCGGCGGCGGCGGCGTTCGACCAGAGGTGCTGCTCGAGGAAGCCCGCGCTGTCGCGGAAGGTGGCCTCGGGGAAGGCGCAGCCGTCGCCGATCTCGCCGCCGACGATCCAGTCCCACACCCGATCGGACATGTGGGCCCACGCGGGCTGCGCCCGGGCGCCATCCACGGACTCGAGATCGCCGTTGAGTGGATCGGTGAGCGCCTCGGCCACCAGATGGCTCGCGACGAGCGTCTGTTCGTCGAGGCCCGCCGCGCCCGCGAACCCGTCGCAGCTCGGCACGACCACGTAGGAGAGGGCCGTCCCGTCCGCGAGCGTCAGGAACGCGTGGTAGCCGGCGAGGTCGCCGCACATCGCGACGCTGCTGCCCATGGGGCCGAGCGGAGCGGTCACCTCGATCCCCCGCGGGAGGAAGAAGACGAGGACCGTGCTGGAGAGCGACGCCGGGGTCGGGAGCGACGCGGTCACCTGCGGGATGAGATAGCGCAGGTCCGAGTCGTCCAGCAGCGAGACGCTCCCCGTGAGCGACACCGACGGCTGCGCGGCCACCTGGGCGATGCCGTACTCGGCGAGAGTCTGGCTCACCGAGGCCCCGCCGGCGAAGGCGGCCAGGAAGGAACCAAAGGCCGCGCCGTGGGGATCGGTCGCGAAGACCACGGGCACGACCGAAGCCTGCGCGAGCACCGGCCCCCCGGCGTTCACCAGGGCGGGCAGCGCCGCCACCTTGAGGCTGGCGACCGCGCCGGAGGTCGAGCTGGAGGCGCCCGACGACGACGCGCCCGTCTGCGCACCCGAGGTCGGGCTGAGCGCCGCGCCGCCACAGGCGGTCAGGACCAGACAAACGGCAGATGTAGGTATTCGCCCCACAGTGGGCGACCTTCTAGCGAGGCCGGGGCCCAAAGACAAGCGCCTCGCCCAAAAGAATGGCCCCGGGCCCCCCCGGGGGGGGCCCGGCCCGCGGTTGGGGCGGTGGGCCCCCCCCGACAGGTTTTGGCGGGGGGGGGGCCCCGGCCGGCCCGCCCCGGG
>VFSW01015358.1_pt1 | contig 10529 bp, 12 predicted proteins | sample 5358111 | NCBI WGS metagenome assembly VFSW01 (sample SAMN11554181, study PRJNA540505) | mine drainage metagenome | isolation source: sediment from site ElyBrook_90M | place: USA: Ely Copper Mine, Vershire, VT | collected 2017
CCGGGTCCGTTCATACCATTCATATTGCTTGTAGACGAGGTTATGCTCTTTGAAGAGTTTTCCTGCCTGCGGTTAGTTATTAATGAACTTAGACCTGCGATCGGCCCCGGAGGTTCCGACCGTTGGCTATATTTAGCCACGGGCAAGGCATGGGGTCAATTACATGTGGGAATAGGCCTTTAATGATGCTTTTATGCGCTCCTATGCTTGCTATTGACAATAGTATACAATTATGGTATTCTATAAGCAGAAATTAAGAAGTTCTTTTTAATCTGAATATAGTGTCTCGGGCAGTGGGACGATTCTGCTTCGTAACAGAATAAGTAGGCTTGACGCCTGCTAGTAGCCAAAGATTCGTTGAGAATTGTCTCCGTTACTGGAGACGGCGTATCAACTGGGTAACCTCGCTGAGGCTATCGAACCGCCCACTGCCTGGGATGTTATCGTTTTCAAAGAGGACCTCTAAAAGGTTCTCTTTTCGTATGTGTATACTAGACGAATGTTATCAGCACTATCTCGGACTTGTTGCCGACCCTCAATGGTGGGCCCCAGGTTCCGACTCCGCTTGAAGTATATTGCACCATTTTGCCTGACTTCCTTAGGCCAAAATCGTACTTATTGTAGATAAGACTGGTCAGCATGTTCAGCGGCGCCATTTGAGCGTGATGGGTATGCCCGGAGATCATGAACGATATGCCGGCCTCTTCAGCCGCTTTTACATGGGACGGAGAATGTTTGAGCAACATATAACACTTATCCTTGTTTTTGGTCAGTCTGCTCAATATGGTCTTGAACACCGATCGGGTTATGGTTGACCCGTAATCGACGCCGACCAGTTCCAGTCCGTCTATGTCTACCGACTCGTCGACCAGGGTCTTCATGCCGGCCCTCCTGACAGCTTCCAGATATTTCGTGTTGTCGGAAAATTCTTCGTGATTTCCGTTTATGAAGTATGTGCCGAGCGGGGGATGCATCGCTCTAAAGGGCGCTATCACATCGTCCAGATCGACCTTCACTCCGTCGTAAAGGTCACCGCCGACGAAGACGATGTCCGGGTCCAATCCGTTTATTTTATCCACGACAGACTGCGAGAACTGTCTGCCGTATACCTGACCAAGCTGCAGATCGCTGACCCAGACCGCCTTCCTACCTTTCCAAGCTTCCGGTAACCCGTCCAATTTGAGTTTCAAGGCGGTCACGGTCATTCTGCGTGCGTTGAACAGACCATAGACGGTAACCAAGAGCGCTAGGCCAAGGAGAACCTTGCCAATGAACGTTATAACATGCAGGCTGACCCCGAACGGGAGCAGCGCAGCCAGAACGACGTAAAAGACGATCTCGGCCATCATCAGATACAACAGGAATCCGAGCCAGACCGCCGATATTCTGTAGAATATCCTGGTAGCTAGGTTGTTGTAGTAGCTTTCGATGATGGATGACAGTATGAAGCTTACCGATAGAGCGCCAAGCACTATCTGGAGCGCCAGCAGAGTGCCCGGCTTTGTCACGTTGAAGATCGTCACTATCACCTCATACTCGAAGAGGTGGAAAAAGAAGAACATCAGCTGGACTATGGCAATAAATACAAGGATGATGTCGCCCATTTTTAATAATTCATTTCGTTTTGGACCGTGAATTTACGTATTTGCACCGGTATGACATACGGGTTGGACAAGGTCTTTATTCTCAAGAAACCCCTTTCGTCGGCGCGCAGTATACTCATCTCAAAATCGCCGAAGTCATAGAACTTGTTAAGCTCGCTGGTCTCATCAGTGCTGTTCAAGTGGCCGATGAACCAGTTGGCGGTATTTCTCAACACGTTCCTTTGGACGGAACTGACCTCCTGCGTGGCGTAGATTAGGCCTATGTGGTATTTTGCCCCTTCTTTGGCAGTGCGTATCCATATGTTGGACAGCTCCCTAGATTGCGCAGCCGGAAGAAGATTGTGCGCCTCCTCTATGTATACGACGATTTCCTTCGGCTGTTCGCCGGAGACGAAGCGGGAACGGTTGCCGTCGAATATGCGCTGCATTATCCTTTCCGCTGTTATTGCGTTCAATTCGGCATCTCCGCTGGACTGATCGACTATGACCAGGCTGCCTTTTTCCAGCTCGGAATATATCTCATCGGCGTAGTCCTCGTCCTTATCGGTACCATGCTGGCTTTTGATACGCCCGACGACGCTCGGGCCGTTGCCGTACCTGAACATCTCCAGGATCTTGACCAGATCCTCATCGGCCCACGACGTTTGGCTTGTGTACCGGGCCGTGTAGGCGGCGTCGAACTCGCGGAAGCCTGAATCGCGGTCATGTATGAAGTTATACAGGTCTATCATCGCCGAGGCGAGCTGACCCCAGGTTATATTCGGCCTGCCCAGCATATCGGAGCTGCGGCAGTAGGCCGGAGCGTTCCTGCCCGTGCTTGCCGTCATAGCGTCCAGGAGCACTTCATCAAATAGGCCGGCTGTGTCGGGGAGCATACCTTTGGGTGCGGCAAGGCCGGCCTTGAACAGAAGCGCCCGGTAGCACAGAGCCTTGCGCCTGTGCTTTACGGACTCTTTCTGGCTGGAACCATCTTCGGGTCGGTCGAACCGCACATCCCTGAAGTTCGATATGTACTTTGCGGAGTCTGAAGCTATGACACTGTCGATCATGTCCTTGCCTATCTGCAGGTTGCCCTCAGAGTAGAAGTTCAGGTGCATCAGCCTGCGGTCCGGGCCGCTCGAGTGTGGCACAGCTCCGTAGATAAGCACCTCTTCCTTTGCGGAGCTTCTGGCGCCTTCGGGCGCGCACATCCATACGTTCTTCATCGCGTCCGGAGACGTCTCTTTGTCCTGCGTGTTCTCATTGGCATACTCTCCGTTCGGATCGAATACCAGCTGACCGATCTTCCTGCCGTTCTCCCAGCGCAGCTGGAAGATGGACTTCAGGATTATCTTAGCTGTGTTGGACTTGCCGGTCCTCGTCATGCCGAAGAGCGCCGTTCTTTGGCCGAGCAGATCGGTCGGCGTTATGGCCACGGGTACGCTGGATATATTTTGGAAAGGACGGTTAGTGGACGCATACCTCACTTCGCCTATGGCCACAGAGGGAATGCCGTCGGAGACGGCATCCGGGCGGCGGTAGTTGACCGCTTTCCCAAGGGCTTCGCCCCTCAGTTTGAACACCTTGAGCCCGCGGTTAGGATAGTAGTTGCTGAGATCTGAACCGAAGACCAGCGCTTCGCATCCGTTCACATTGTCCACGTAGAAGGTCCCCAGTACGCGGCAACGTATGCCGGTATGGTTGAGCACGCCCTTAAGCATCGGATCGATGATGCTGTCGTCGTCCCACAGCTTCTCTGCGTCGTCGGTCACCTTGTTGGCGCTGAATATCCTGAGGCGGGTGAACTCGGCGTCGGTCGGCAATTCGCCGCGGTCGATAACCCTCAGGAGGATTACCGACGAGTCTTCCTCGCGCACGTCGAATCCCTTCTTGGGATTGACCCTCGTTGCGGCCAGGAGCGACAGGGCCGGTATTCCGCCGACCTTCTTACGGTCCGTATCCTGGACCTGTACCAGGGCCTCTTCGTAACTAAGAGAATATACCTCGCCAATATAAGCCTCCGGCTCAATAAGGTCGGAGAGGAGCGATTCGGCCGCGGAACGGCCGGATGTATTTATGATAGGCTCCGACATCTTAATGTCGGAGTTCTGTTGCTGTTTTGGACATAATTGGGCTTGTTCGGACTCTCTACCCGAATTAAGGATAGCATCTTATGAGTGGCGGGCAAATCCGCCCATTTTTGCGTTTTACGCACCAACCGGAGTGTGTTATATGTATATTAACGGACTAAAGGTCGTTTAAGCAGTCAATTACCCATGGAACAGGCAAATAATAACGAGAACAGGAAGGGGATGCCGTGCCCAATGTGCGGCGGGATGAGAAGTCAGTGGGATTGCCAGTGCGGCTACGGCCACATGCACATACACAGGCATTTCCTGTTGAGGCTAATCGTAGCCTTGATTGTGGTCGGGCTGGTCTTCGGCATAGGAGTCAAGATCGGAGAGTTCAACGCTACGGTCATGTCCTATCTCGGCGGATACGGCTATTACCACGACCGCGGTTACAACTATATGATGGGCGGCGGATACAGCTATCCCGCGTATAACGGCGGTATGATGGGCGGATATTACGGCAGCGGATATGCATCGCCAGTGAATACGCCAAGTTCGGGTTCCAGCGTTCCTGCTAAGTAGACAGACGCTGTGTTGCAATAAAAACCCCCAAACGGGGGTTTTTATATCCCCGAAATATGGTAAAATCGCCCACAGAGGCGGGTATCGGCCGCCATTTATTTTTATGGCTGATAAATCTGATAAAAAGGACATACTCGGGATAGACTGCGGAGACGTCATATTCCATAGCCTGAGCGGCATACCGCTTCCGGGGGCATTTGAGAACCTGAAAAAGATCGTAGACGCCTCCCGTTTTGAGCATATCTATATAGTCTCGAAGATAAACCCGCTTCTGCGCTTTACCTTCACGGGCCGGCTATGGTACCTGAACTTCTGGAAGTACACCGGCATACCGAGGAGCAACATATACTTCTGCAGGCATCACGAGGACAAGGCCGCAATATGCGAACAGCTCGGCGTGACCCATTTCGTGGATGACAGGCTCCGCGTATTGGACAACCTTAAGACTGTGGAGAACCGCTACGCATTGAATCCGGACATGTCGGATAGGCAGCTGGAAAAATATCCGGAAGTGCTGAAAGAAGTTACCGTTGTCGAATCGTGGCAGGAACTGTCACCGCTTTTGCTGACCGAATAGTATGGAAGGGAGCCAGCTCAAAAAGATATTCACGGTGGCAGAGTATATAGAGCTGCTCAATATCTTCCTGGAGCAGCAGGAAGTGAAGGTGCAGGGCGAAGTTTCGGAGCTGAAGCGCGCCACCTCAGGCCACGTATATTTTTCGATAAAGGATAAGAGCGGGGACAGCGTCCTGAACTGCATAATATGGAACAGGAACTACGAGCTTTGCGGGGTCAAGCTGGAGATAGGCATGGAGATAGTCCTATCCGGACATCCCAAGATATATCCTCAGCGGGGGACCCTCTCATTCATCGCCGACACCGTGGAACTGGTCGGCGAAGGCGCGCTAAAGAAGGCCTATGACGAGCTTAAGAACAAGCTTGAGAAAGAAGGCGCGTTCTCACCCGAAAGGAAGCGTCCCGTCCCCAAGTTCGTGCAGAGAATAGGGGTGATAACTTCCAAGGAAGGCGCGGTAATACATGACTTCGAGAACAATCTCGGCAAGTTCGGATTTAAGATCATGCTCGTCGATTCGAGGGTCGAGGGCCAGGCGGCCATAAGGGACCTGCAGGCGGCTATACGGACAATGCGCAAGCAAGACATAGAGGTACTTGTGATAATCCGGGGCGGAGGGTCTTTGGAATCGCTCCAGGCATTCAACAACGAGAAACTGGTCGTTGAGGTGCTGGATTTCCCAGTTCCCGTAATCGCTGGCATAGGCCACGACCAGGACGTGCCGCTTTTGGCGCTAGCGGCCGACCATATGACCTCTACCCCGACGGCAGCCGCCCATCTGATCAATCAATCGTGGGAGGAGGCCTATGCGAAAGTGCATCAGCTGGCATATATATTGAGCCACATAGGCGAGAGGATAGTACGCATACGGGAGGATATAGATACTGCCTGGAGCTCGATGGCCGACCATACCGAGCAGATGATGAGGACGCTGAAGGAACGGATCGATTCGTACGAACGGTCGGTCAGACTGAACGACCCCATAAGGCAATTGAAGCTAGGGTATTCAATAGTGAGGCATGGTGGTAGAATTGTCCGCAGCGTCCGCGAGGTTGGCGCAGGGGATTTACTGGATTCCCAGTTGAGCGACGGAGTTGTAAGATCAAAGGTAGAAAAATAGACAATGGCCGCAAAGAAACAAAGCGAATTCAAGCACCATCTTGAGGAGATCGCAGAGATACTCGAGTGGTTCGACGCGCAGGAGGAGCTTGATGTGGAGCTGGCGTTGGAGAAGATAGGCAAAGCTTCAAGTCTCATCAAGGCCAGCAAGAAAAGGTTGGCCGAGATCGAGAACGAATTCAAAGAGATCAAGAAGGAAGTTGAGTCCGACTGATACTTATGATGAGTGGGTATCCGGCGTCCGTGGAAGTTGTATAATTATTTAAGATGGCCGATAAATTGAACATAGATAAGACTAAGACCGCGCTTGTAGTCATCGATCTGCAGAAGGGGATAGCCGCCATGCAGTGCGAACCTTACCCTTCGGATATGGTGATAAACAATGCGGCGAGGCTAGCTACGGTATTCCGCAAGAACAAGATGCCGGTGTTTCTGGTCAGGGTTACCCCGTCCATGGATATGAAGGACTCCCTCCAGCCTGTGACCGACAACGAACCTATGAAATTCGAACGTACTCCGGATTGGGCGGAGATCGTGCCTGCGCTCGCTCCTAGCGCGAGCGACTTCATAGTCACAAAACATCAATGGGGCGCGTTCTACGGGACAGACCTGGACCTGCAGCTCCGCAGGCGCGGCATGACGACGATAGTCCTGTGCGGCATAGCTACGAATATCGGGGTTGAGAGCACTGCAAGGGTCGCTTACGAACTGGGCTATAACCAGATATTCATAGAGGACGCTATGGCGTCGCGCCACAGGGATGAGCATGACAATGCGCTTAAATTCACCTTCCAGAGAATCGGGCGCATACGGAAGACTGAAGATATACTCTCTGAAGTCGCGACACTTGATTCGCTGTAAGCTGGTACCAAAAAAGCAGCCATATTAAAGCTGCTTTTTTGTCCTTAACTGAGGACTTAGAGTAATGATTGTACCCGTGTCACGTTGTTCGTGAGCTTGGGAGGCTTACTCTCCACAATTATGGGAGCAACCACCGTCTTACCTCTTTTACTATCGAGAAGGAAGAAGGCCTGTTTGGGCCTCTCGAATCGAGCTTTTATGCCGAGTGCATACGCTGAGTAGCCGATTAGAGAGCCATTTACTATGGCCGTACCGGTATCCATGAACTGATGCCAATGGCCGCAGACATCATAGTCAGCTGGACGTCGACTACTATTCCACTGCGCAATAGCCTTGTTCATTGGGATTGTAATCCCTCCTACCCCACCGTTATAGGCAATGCGATGCCCATGATGGAAGCGGAACACCTTGTCGAAGACCTGTAGGTAGGTGTGATAGTTTTTCTCTATCACGAACCTGATCCTGGTCTCATCTTGGAAGTATCTAGCCATGTTACGGTACATTCCGTATTCCAAGCTATTCTCTACTTCTGTGACGTAGTGCGATTCGGAAGTTATCCGGCTGTGGTTTCCTACCTTACAGACGATTACGAAGTTGAACTTCGTTTTCTTGAGAAGATACTCTATGCCGGAGATAAGCATGCTTTGAGCCTCCACTATAGCCTCGATGGGTGGGACCTCGGCGGTTTCCATCAGTTCCTCGTGGATGTTACTCGTAATGAAATCTCCCAGAAGTGCAAGGATAACTGTGTTAATCCTTACATCTCTCTTGAAGATATTCAGCAGCTTTACCGAGTTGGCGAAGAAGTTTCTTGCCCTCTCCCGAGCTATCTTCATAGTGAAATGGTTCAACCCATTCACCGACTCTTCCGATACGTTCTCCTCGATATGCCAGTCCGATGCGACAAGGAATGCGACAGCTTCAGAACCATGCCCTTTTGTGGAATAGATTCGGAAGGGCTTGACCTTATTTCTCAGGACATACATGGCCTTGAGTTGGTTCTTTAGTCTTGTTAGGCCTTTCAAGGATTCGGTTTCGGACTTAGCCTGTGAGCGCAATTCTTTTCTCAACGAGATTAGCTCGGCCTCCAGGTCCAAGTCCCTGATTTTTTCTCTAGCACTTTTCTTAACAACTTTGTTTTTCATAACAGTAATCGGTTAGTGCTCATCCTATACCATAACCATGCAAGAGAAGCTGCAAGGCCGAGGGTTTTAGAATGAAATGTTAATAAACTGAATAAGAGCGACTCTCTCCTAAAACCCGGCCGCTATGTCGCGGACATGCATATGCGATTGAGGTACAATCGAATAGGTTTTAAAAGAACTCTTATTGCTTTAGTTTTGCCATTTTGCGGTAAAAAGGTCAAGGCCCACGGTCAGGCGAGCATATAGAGAGGATATATACCAGTCGCTAGACTGATAAACGTTACATAATGTAATTAGTGGCTTATCTACCAGACAATTCCCCTTTAAGCTCCTCGTTTTCTCTCTTCAGTTCGACCATCTTCAGCTCGCGGTCGACCATGTACTTGTTCATGCGCTCAATCTCGGCCAGCTGTGTGTTCAGCTCAACTGTATTCTCATTGAGTTTCAGGTTCAGCTCCATCAATTTCTCTTTCTGCTGAACTTCGTTCAATACGCTACGGACGAGAAAGATGCCGAACGGGATTACGATAAAGAGGGGGATGGTATTGGTTATAATCTCCTGAAATCCTCTGGCTGTGATCAGGTCTATGAACAGCGCAAGCCACATGACAAAGGTCAGTGATTCCGCGGCGATAACCCTGATACTGAAAAGTTGATGGTTGGTTATGGCGTAGGCGATGAAAGCTAGAAAGGAAAAGAGCCGCATTAAATTATGCGGCTCTTTTGTACTATGAGTAGAAGCTGTTCCTATGCAGACTTCTCCATCGCTGCCCATACGGCAACGACGGCCACTACTACACCCACAACGACAACCAGCCAGTTAGGAGTCACCTCCATATATCCGGCTACGGCTGCGACAAGACCTAGGACAACGTTCACCCACTGTTTCCACTGTGTCATGTTTTTAGTTGGTTTTTTGTTGCGACCTTTACGATCTATACATATAGCTTAATTATACATCATCTCAGCATGCGAATTAATGTTTGAGATGTTTTTTGAGTATCACGCTGTATATATCTTCTCGGGTCACTATGCCGACCAGTTTGCCGTCATCCACGACCGGCAAACGGTGGAACCCGTGGGCAAGCATAAGACCGCCGGCGCTAAGGATAGGGGAATCCGGACCGATGGTGGCCACTTTGCGCACCATATATCTTTCTACCGGCTGTTTCCGGATAAGCTCCACGTCCTCCTCCTGCGACTCTCTGTCGATCATCGTCTCGGGAGTAACGGCGTATTCCTCATACAGCGGGAACATGGCTCGAAACAAGTCTTTCTCGGATATTATCCCGACAATCCTGCCTTTATCGTCGACAACAGGGGCTCCGCTGATCCTACTGGAACGCATGATCTCCGCAGCCTCTTCATAGGTCGCAGTGGGCGATACGGTGATTACTGGAGTTTTCATCACATCGCGGACCTTCATAGTTTTATTATACCCCCGATTGGCGGGGGATTGTGCACGACCGCTTTGATATCAGGACAGTCTCGCCTTTCTATCCTGCCGCGTCAGCGCTACGGCATATATCCGTTCAAACGGGGATGCATTGAGATGATCCGGGCCTCTTCCTCGCACCATTCCGAATAAGAGCCGGGCCGTGATCCGATTTCCTCTAAGAACTCGGACCATGCCACCCACCGTACCGCTTCGATCTCCGAAGGGTTCGGTCTAGGTTCTTCTTCCGTAACGCCTATAAGGATCGGGCATATTTCGTTCTCCATAATCCCGTCGCGTATGAAGGTATATCTGTACGGCGCGATCTCTTCGATGCGCTCCGCGCCCATCCCCAGTTCGTATGCCAATCTGCGTTTTGCGGCATCTGTATTGGATTCGCCGAGCGCGGGATGGCCGCATACGCTGTTGGACCAGACGAGAGGCCAGGTTTTCTTCATGCGCCCCCTCTGCTGCAGGAGGAGCCTTCCCGAACGGTCGAACAGGAAGAGGGAGAAGCCGCGGTGCAGCGGCGTAGAGGTTCCGTGCACCAGAAACTTCGGCATAGTGCCGACGACGTTGTTCATCTGGTCCACCAAGACCACTTCTTCCTGGAAAGCCTCATCCATGCCTATACTGATAATTCGGCGGTGGAGGCGGTTATGTTGCATATCGTCAGCGGCCATCGACCATTTCCTCCGTCACGGTCTCATGTAGCGAGTGGGGTCTGCTTTCGGCTATCGACGCCTGAGTGACGCGTACGAAACGCGCCTGGGTTCGGAACTCGCTGAGATTTTTGGCGCCTACATAGCCCATTCCAACCTGTACCTCGGAAGATAGCGCCGACACTATCTCCGCCAACGACCCCTTGTACGGGACCAGCGCCTCAATTCCTTCCGGTACGGCCTTGCGGCCGCGGGTAAGGTATCGTTCTGCGCCCGAGGCGCTCTTTATGACCAGTTCGGATCCCATACCCCTGTATTCCTTCAGCTAAATATCCGTTCAAGAATCAAAACTCCCCTCTACTTGTTAAGCAAGAGGGGATTTATCCTTACGGCCTTCAGGCGGCCAAAGCCTTATAACCCAAAACGGGCGGCGACCAGTTCACTGAGCGTAGAGTGCAGCCTGACTTTGGTCGCACTTTTCTTACCGCGCAGGACA
>VFSW01015359.1_pt1 | contig 10528 bp, 10 predicted proteins | sample 5358111 | NCBI WGS metagenome assembly VFSW01 (sample SAMN11554181, study PRJNA540505) | mine drainage metagenome | isolation source: sediment from site ElyBrook_90M | place: USA: Ely Copper Mine, Vershire, VT | collected 2017
AAAAAAACGAGGTTCAAACCTCGTTTTTCCTTGTGAATTTAGCAAAAACTAACGCGCCACGTACGGCAATAATCCCATATACCGCGCCCGTTTGACGGCCAGAGCGAGCTGGCGCTGGTATTTCGAAGAAACGCCCGTGCGCTTCTTTGCCATTATCTTCCCGTGCGGGCTCAAAAACTTCTTCAAAAGCTCGATGTCTTTGTAGTCGATATACTTGATATTATTTTGTGAAAAATAGCATTGTTTCATGTTTTTTCGTCAGAACGGTATTTTACACACTTCGGCCTAAAATACCAGCCCCGCGACTAAAAAGGGATGTCCTCCGCGTTTATCTCTTCTGCCGGATATTCAATGGCTTCCTCCTTTTCCTCGCCCTTTTTTCCTTTCACTTCCTTGCCGACCTTGGGCGCATCGGGGCTTGCCGGCGAGGACATCGGCGAACCGGCGCCGCGCGGACCGAATTGCACCCGTTCCGCGACTATTTCGGTGCGGTACTTCTTTTCGCCGCTGGTCTTATCGTCCCAGCTCCGTGTCTGCATGCGGCCCTCGACGAACACCGCATTGCCCTTTCGCAAATACTGCGCGGCCAATTCGGCCTGGCGGCCGAACACGACCACATTGTGGAAATCGGCCGCTTCCTGGCGCGCGCCGTTCTTGTCTTTGTAAACGCGGTTGGTCGCTACGCCGAACGTGGCCACTTGGGTCCCCGAGGGAATGGCCCGGAGCTCCGGATCGCGGGTCAAATTTCCGTAAATTATCGCTTTGTTGATATACACGGTAGTTCTTATTCTACCACAAGCTCTTCAATCGTCTTGTCGAGCTCCTCCGTCGTCATCTTCGGCGCTGCCGGCTCGGCGGAAGGTTCGCGCTTCACCTCGCGGCGCGGCTCTTTGCCGTCGTCCGTCCGGATGGCATGGATAAATTTCAACGAGGCCATGGTATTTTCACGGACCGTCTTTATGAGGAGGAACCTGATGACGTGCTCACTTTTCTCCAAAAATTCCTTGAGGAGCGGCAACAGGTCGGGGTCGCCTTCGAATTTCAGCCAGCCAAAGTAGGCCGTGTCGTATTTATACACGCGGCCTTGGGCCGTACGCTCTACGGTATAGGCAAGAGCGCGCATTTTGGGCATCTCTTCGCTTAAAATGATGGCCTGGCGGCTCAAAATCACGTCTTTTATGCTGGCGGTCAACGCCAAAAGCTTTTCCTCCGGCAATGAGGGGGTAATGAGAAAACTTGCCTCATATATGCGCGGAACTTTGGCGTCTTCGGCGACATTCGTCATGGGCTACAGACTAGCACGGCGGATAAAACGAATCAAGACCGACGCTACCCGCGACTTTCGCCGAGGAAGGCCAGAGAGTTTTCGACAAGCTGGGCTCTCACTTTTTCGGCGTCCTCGCCCCGGAGTGCGGCGATCTTTTCTACGACCTCGCGCACATGGCCCGGCTCATTCCTCTGGCCGCGGAACGGGACAGGGCTGACGTAAGGACAATCAGTTTCCGCCATCAGCCGGTCCAAGGGCATCCGGCGGATGACGTCGTGGTAGCTTTCGGCGAAGGTGATCACGCCGGTATATGAGAGCGTACAGCCGATGTCAAGGAACTTTTTCGCCTCTTCCCACGTGCCGGCGAAAAAGTGGAGGTGGGCGTGGACCTTCGCTTCGGCCTTGATAAGGTCATAGGCGTCGGCATAGGCGTTCCGCACATGAAGCATGAGCGGTTTTTTCACCTCATTGGCGAGCGCGATATGGGCGCGAAACACTTCGACCTGCGTTTCCTTGGTATCGGTTTCAAGGCGGAAGTAATCGAGGCCGCATTCGCCGATTGCGCGCACTTTCGGGCGGAGGGCCAGCTTTTTATAATACTCGTAATCGAACGTTTCGCCGCGCGAAGTGAATGCGCCGGCGCCACCCAGCTCATCCTCGTCGTGATGGGACTTTCCGGTATGTATGGGGTGGAGCGCCACCGCCGCGTAGACGCCTTCGGGAACACTTTCCGCAAGCTCGACCGCTTTGAGGGCGGTGTCTTTCTGGGTGCCGACATTCATCATCCACACACCGGCGCCAAGGGTCCGCGCCAGCACGTCCGCCCGGTCGCTGTCGAACGCAGCGAAATTGAGGTGGCTATGAATATCGACGTACCGGGGTTCGTGGTTCATGGGATCAGTATATCCTATATGCTTGCGCGATTCTTCAGGATAAATGCTTCCGGATACCAGCGGGTACGGAGCTCGCCGGCAAGGTAAAACGAGCCCGTCACCAGCACGAGGTCGTGTGGTCCGGCGGCGCCCAATGCCTTGTGGAGCGCGCGGAACGGGTCGAGCATTATCTCCGTTATCGCGCCATTTTTTCTGTACTTTTCGGCGGCGGCACGCGCCACGAGCGGAGAGAGCACTTTTCGGTCCGGTGTCTGGAACCGGCTGAACCATACGCGGTCGGCGCGCGGCATGAGCTGTCGGAGCATGCCGTCGCAATCCTTGCCGTCGGAGAAACCAAGCACGGCAAGAAGCCGCTCGTAACGGAGCGCGCTCAGATTTGAAGTGACCGACGCTATCTTCACCGGGTTGTGAGCGCCGTCAAGGACCACCGCCGGCGCGCGCGCTATCAGTTCGAACCGGCAGGGCAACGATGCATGGTCGAGACCCTCGGCGATCGCGTGCGGCGGGAGCATGAGCGCCGCGCCGATCGCCGCTGCTAATCTCCGATTTGATTCCTGATACGTCTTCCCTGCCGACACGCATTGGATATCGGCGCCCACGCGCGCGCATTCGTCTGAAAATATGACGATAAGTTCGGGCCGACGCTCCGTCGTAATGAACCGGCAGCCGGAGCTGATGATGCCGGCTTTTTCGAACGCGATTCGCGCCAGCGTCGGGCCGATTATTTCCACATGGTCGTAGTCGATGTTCGTGATGACCGCCACCCGTTTTTCCGAAATGACATTCGTATAATCGAACCGGCCGCCCATACCCACCTCGAGCACGACGAAGCGGCACTTCTTTCGGTGGAAATACAGAAGGGCGATGGCTAAGATTATCTCGAAATATGACGGCCGCCCGAAAGGGCCCTCTACGAACGCGGTGTCGATAAAGGGTTTCAGATACTCGACGATATCGGCGAACTCATCGGGTGCGATATATACGCCGTCGACGCGCACCCGCTCTATCGTGGACGTTACCGCCGGCGAGACCACTAGACCAGTGGTGTGGCCGGCGGCAGTGAGCATGCCGGCCGTCATGGTCGCCACGCTCCCCTTGCCCGCGGTGCCGCTCACGTGAACGTATTCGAAACCGCGGTCCGGACCACCGATGAGATCGAGAAAATAACGGGTGCGTTTCAAAAAGACTTCGGGGTTCGACCGGCTTTTCATATAGTCATGCTCGAGAGGCACATTTGAGAGCCCCTCAAGATATCGAACGGCATCGTGATAGCGCGAGAACATGGTGGACATATTATTCTTTTAGCAGAAAAACTCCAGCGCGCCGCCAAAGCGATCCGCGCGCTCCCATGAGCTAGCTCAGAGGACGATCTGGTCTTTTCTCGGGAACAGCGGCGCCGCGGGCATTTCGTTCTTCTCGACCAAGACCTTGATCTTTTTCGCCGTCTCCGGCAAAAACGGATCGAGCGACACGGCGAGGGAGGCCAATCCCCTTACCAGCTCCTCAATGAGCGCGATGCCTTTTGCCGCATCCGTTTTCATGACCTTGAAAGGTTGTTCCTTCTGGATAGTTTCATCGAGTTTTTTGATCCGAGCCCAAATGGAATCCAATGCTGACTTGAGGTCGTAGCCCCTCATGGCCGCTGCTGTGGCATCGGAAAACGCCGGGTCGGCCGCCGGGGCGACCGGTTTCTCGATGTTCGTCGCGGCCATCTTCATGATCCGGCTTACCACGTTGCCGAGGCCATTCGCCAAATTCGCATTGTAAGCTTCTTTGAACTTCTCCATAGTGAACGGGCTGTCCTCGAACGGGTGGAGTTCGCGGGCCACGAAGTAGCGCAGGGCGTCAGTGCCGTATTCGGTCACGACCGCCATCGGGTCAACAGTGTTACCGAGCGACTTGCTCATCTTGATGCCGCCATCGCCGGTCACAAACCCGTCGACAATGATGTGCGCCGAATTCGGCAAGCCGGCGGCCATAAGCATCGCCTGCCACATCGCCGACTGCTGGCGGAGGTTGTCCTTGCCGCAGTACTGGACCATGCCGTTTTTTTCCGAATGCCATTTTTGAAATGTCGCTAGGTCGTCCGGCCAGCCAATCGCTGATATGTAGTTCACAAGCGCGTCGAACCACACATACATCGTATGGGCAGGGTCGGTCGGGACCGGAATGCCCCACGGCATCTTTGCGGCGAGACGGGAAATGCTGAAATCTTCGAGACCGCGCGAAACAAAGGCTTTTATTTCGTTATACCGAAAATCGGGAACGACAAAGTCGGCGCGGCTCGCATAAAGATCGAGGAGCGGCTTTTGGAACGCCGAGAATTTGAAAAAATAATTCTCCTCGTCTATGACCTCGATAGGAAGATTCGGGTGGAGAAGACAGCGGCCTTTTTCGTCGAGCTCAGAATCGGTCTTCTCCAATTCGCAACCGACGCAGTATTTCACCTTATAATCCTTTTTATAGATATAGCCGCGCTTGTCGCACAATTTCCAAAACTCTTGCGCGGCCTTCACGTGATGCGGATCGGTCGTCCGGATAAAATTGAGACCTTCCCAAAGGCCGAGCGCACTCTTCAGCGCTTTGAACTTCTCGGCGTAACCATCGACATATGTCTGCGGGTCCTGCCCCGCTTCGGCGGCCTTCCGGTATATTTTCAGACCGTGCTCGTCAGTACCAGTATTGAAAAAAACGTCAAAGCCTTGGGACAATTTGTAGCGGGCGATGATATCGGCGCGGATTATCTCCATGGCAAAACCGATATGCGGCGCGGCATTCACATACGGCAGGGTGGTAGTTATATAAAACGGCTTCACGGAATTACGAGGACACGGCCTTGGCGCTCGCTTCGGCAAGCTTGGCGATCTTGTTCTTCTGGAAATCATCCAGATACTCGACCAGCGCGGTCGCGATCGGCACCGAAAGGATGACCCCGAGGAAACCGGCCAGCCTGATGCCGACAATGAGCGCAAGGATGACAAGAATAGGCGGCACGCCGACGATCTTTTTCACGACCAGCGGGTATATCAAATGATTCTCGAACTGCTGGATGATGATGAAAAAACCTGTCACAAGAAGGGCCATGGTCAAACCGCCGTCGACAAGGCCTATCATGATGGCCGGAATGGCCGAGAGAATGGGGCCGAACACCGGGATTATCTCGAATACGGCGGCCAGCAAGGCGAGAAGCAGGGAGTTGCGGATACCGAGGATGGTCAATCCGAGGTAGGCCAAGACGCCGATGATAAGTGCGAGAAGCAGCTGACCCTGCATCCAGAGACCTATCTTCGTCTGCGCGCGCTTCCACAGATCGATCACATATTTTTCATAGCGGAGCGGCACCACGATCCGGAGGAACTTCGTCACGCCATCCTCCTGGGCGGCCAGGTAGAACGAGATGACGACGATCAAGACGAAACTTAGAACGCCGCCGAAGACCGTGCTTAGGGTCTGGATAAAACCTTCGGAGGTGGTATTAAGCGCGTCGCTGAAACTCCCCAGCACGTCCTTGAGGGAAAATTGCGGGGCAAGCGAGAGCGCCTTTGCCGAGACGCCGGTATTGAGCACCGTGTCATGGATCGGATTCCAAAGCGACAGCGAATCGATATATTTCGGCAGGACGGTGAGCACGTCGGAGAGGTCGTTCAGGAGCGTCGGGACGAAGAAGTAGAACAAGCCGGCGAACAAAAGTCCCAGGGACACGTATATCCCGATGGCTGAAATGACCCGGCCTATCCCCCACGTGCCGAACCGGCGGATGAGCGGTTCGATAGCCGAAGCGATGACCACCGCCGTCAGCACGACCAACACGAGGTCGCGCAGGAAAAACAACGCCCAGAAACACAAAAGCAAGATGATGGTCTTGCCGATGGTGCCTGAACTGATGTTGACGGTGATGTGGCGAGGCGTTTCCATAGAAAAAAAGGTGCGCTCATAATACCACGACAACGACGAAAAGAAAAGAATCGCTTAGAGGACCAGCAGGCGGCGAAGCGGCGGCGCGGCGATATCTTTGCCGATGAGCGCCAGATTGAGATGTTCCGTCACGAAAAAGTCGTTCGCCACGCGGCGCAGGTCGGCGGCGGTCACCGCCCGGATCTCGCGCGCGATCTGGTCGGGCTGCTCGAGTTTCCGGCGCATAAGTTCCTGAAACCCGTAAAAATCGGCCAGGGCGTCGGAGGATTCCAGAGAAAGCGACATGGTACCGACGATATATTCCTTCACTTTGGTAAGTTCCGCGGCCGACACTTCGTCTTCTTTCGTCTTCTTCAGTTCGGCAATGAGGGTCTCCACCACCTCGGCGACCCGCTTCTTGTCCACGCCGGCGGAAATCTCGAACAAGCCGTGGTCGGTCATCGGGTCGTGGGAAGCGGACACGTAATAGCACACGCCCATCTCCTCGCGAAGCCGGACGAAAAGCCGCGAGCTCATACCGCCGCCAAGCATGGTCGCGAGCACGCGGAATGCGGCATTGCGCGGGTCGGCGGCGCGTATCGAAGGCAGACCGAGCACGAGGTGGACCTGGTCGGTCACCTTCTCTTTTACCGCGACCGCCGGTTTCGTCTGCCGCTCGACGACCGCGGGCTTCCCCGCTTTCGGCCCGGTCGATATCTTTGAAAACTTTTCGCTCACCGCGGCAATGACCTTCTCTTCCTCGAAGTTACCCGCCACGATGACGGTCGTCGCCTGCGCCACGTAATGAGCCGTCCGGTAATCGGCAAAGTCGCTCCGCCGGAAACCGAGCACATTTTCCTTGCTGCCGGTGACCGGAAAGCCGGCCGGCTGGTCGCCGAAGAGCAATGCCATGAACTCGTCCTGGACCTGGCGCTGGGGAATATCCTCATACATGTTTATCTCTTCCACGATCACGCCCTTCTCTTTTTCTATTTCCTTTTCCGGCAGTGTCGAGTGCAGATATATGTCAGACACTATATCGAGTATCTTTGCCTGGTGGTTCGCCGATGATTTGGCGAAATAACCGGTGAACTCGTGGGAAGTGAAAGCGTTGTAATGGGCGCCGAGCGAATCGAGCTCGTGCGATATCGATTGGGCCGTCGGCCGCAGCGTGGTGCCCTTGAAGCACAAATGCTCGAGAAAATGGGAAATACCGTTGTTTTTTTTCGTCTCGTACTTTGAGCCAGCTTCGACAAGCACCATCACCGTCACCGTCGGGTTGTCTTTCATCGGCACGGTGATTATCCGCAGGCCGTTCGGCAAGGTTTTCTTGGAAAATTTCATTCCCAGAGTCTAGCACGAAAACTTTTCGGCCAAAAGATTGTGAAGTTTCTGTTCCAGGTTTCGATTTTTTCCATGTGACAAAACACCCACATACGACTGTATCGTTTCCTTTGAAGCCCCGCGCTCTAAACGCTGAAAAATTCTTCGTTTTGTCTTTGTTCGTAAAACATTTCGATGCGGCAAGATAACGTATCCAAGGAAATCTATTCCCGCCATGACAGAACGGATCGAAGTCTTTCGCTCATGCAATGAGAGTTTCAAACGTGTTTTCAAGAAATCTTCAATGAGCGGAAGGAGGGAGGCCAGCTTTTGTCTGTTGGTGCCGACAACCGCAAAATCGTCGCAATATCTAAGATACAGGGGCTCGTCGAGCGTGCGCTTCATGAACTGGTCAAATTCGTTGAGGTAAATATTCGCGAACAACTGGCTCGTAACATTTCCGAGCGGCAAACCTTTCCCCAACCCGACAGAAAAACTGCCGATAATTTTTCGCGCAAGCTGCAAAATCCTTTCATCGCCAATTCTCCGCGCAATGAGCGACAGCAAAATCTCGTGGTCAATCGAGTCGAAAAACTTCCTCACGTCACACTGGAGCACGAAAGTGGGGCGATGCCAATTTGAACTCGCTTTGCCAATAAAACGTTCCGAACGAGTAACTCCCGCATGTGTTCCCTTTCCAAGCCGAGACGAATACGAATCGTGGATGAATCCGCTATCAAAGGCATCATACATCTTTCGAAATACTGCTTGGTACAAGACGCGATTGCGCACACTCGCCTTGTGTATCCGCCGCGGCTTCGGGTCGCAAATCGAAAAAGCAACATAAGGGTCTGGTCGCCAGGCATCAGAAGCAAGCTCTTCGTTGAGTTTTATGATATTGTCTTCGAGCGAAACTTCAAACCTTGCGACATCAGGCTTTCTTCTTTTCCCTTTCGCAAACTCCCGCCACGCGGAAAAAAGATTCTCAACGGAAATTACCTCATAAAAATCCAATCTATGACGACCCCCCCCCCGATGGCAATCTGCCGATAATCCATTCCCTAAGAATACTCCTTCAAGACTTGTATGTCGTCGGCAATCGTTTGCCGAAAGGCGATAAGCTCGGGATTCACGCGACCATAGAAAAAATTGCACTTGAATGCCTGACACTTGCCGTCGAATCATCGTTCAATGCAAGCTCACGAAAAATTGCACCGCTTGAAAAGTTACGTATCGCGCTTTCTGTTGCCAAAAACTTGGTGCGAACAGAAAACGAATTGAAAATCATTGATGATAAAACATACCTGCGCCTCTCCGCGCAATTGGTGGAAATCTCAAAAATGGCAAGTGGCTGGCTCAGTTATGTAATGCAAAAGGAGCGATGACGCTCCTTTTACGAGAAACTTCCACACGGGCACCGTAGTTCGAGTTGCAATTGTCGCGGTAGTTCCAGTTAAAGTAGACCTTCGTGCCGTTCCAGTTGCCGTTCGCAACCTTGCCGCCAGGGAGCCGTGTTTGTCTTGTTTCGTCCGTATCTCCGGAAATCTTTTGCAAAATTTCCTGTGTGCAGGGCAGGATGGCCCCACTCTCGCGGCAAAGCGAGCGTTGTGTAAAACAAGACAAGCAGTTTCTGAATAATGGCAAATTGTTATCCGCCGAGGCGAACCAATTTAACAGCCGGTTTGATTATAGGAAAAAAGAAAACAGTACACAATGACTACATTGTGTACTGTTTGAAACCGAAGGGAACAAGGTTTAAGACCGAGAGGGAACGGGTACTGCCACACGGGCACCGTAGTACGAGTAGCAACTGTCGCGGTAGCGCCAGAGAAAGCAGACCCTCGTGCCGCCCCAGCTGCCGCGCGCAACCCGGCCGCCAGGGAGCCGATCATTGGGGAACCATGTCACCGTTTCCGGATCAAAGTGATCGCCGGTGACCGCAAAATGAAGCGTATCGGCGTCAGCCCAGCCGTAAAGGCCGAGCCAGATTTTGTTCGGGACAACAATGAGCTGGTCCGGCGACTTGGCGTTTTTGCCGAGCGTGTCTCGGTCAGGCTTGACCGAACGATTGATGAGATACATCTCAGGAGTTTTAGGACCAGCGGAGTTTTTGAACTTCATCACGTCCACTTCTTCGTAGACCTGCACCTCTAGTTTCTTTTTCCAATTAATCGCCATACGGTTTGTCGCGCCGACGGGACGGAAGACAGGAATTAGGTCGGTGCGGACGAGTTGTTCGTCCGAGAAAGCAAACACATCTCGTAGAACGATAGACTCGCCGGTAAAGAACTTGTGGAGTTCTTCGCGAGCCTTGAGCCAGTCGGCGAGGGTGGGGCCGGTCTGGCGGAGATTCGGAACCATGATTACGGGTTCCGCTACGACTGACTGCTTTGGCGCGAAGTGTTTATCCACTTCGGACCAGAACGGATGACTGCCCGACTCGATGGCGTTTTGCACTTCATCTTTGTCGGCGTCGATTCTTCCGAGCCGTTCGGCCAGATGTTTACCGAGCTCGAAACGCTGCTCCGGCGTGACAGAATTTGTCATAGGTTTGTTCCGAACGACGCTCGCCGTGAACCTCATCGTGAGGCCTTATCGGCTTAGATTCGTTGCGGAAAAGGAACGACTGAAAAGAAATCGGTCCTTTTCCGCAACGGATTTGTTCCCTTTCAAAGAGCTTTTGGGCTGGCAAAATAGTACCATGAGGGATGGCATGAAGTCAAGTTCAATTTGTATCGAAAATGACCCCTGTTTAGAGCCATTTTTCGGCACTTTATCTATAAAATTGGTGTATTTATTGGAACGTTTTATGGAACAGCGCGATGAGTTCCTCTATTTTGATTCGCTCTTGCTTTCCTGTGTCGCGGTTGCGGACGGTGACCGAATTATCTTTTTCGAGCGTATCAAAATCGACCGTCACGCAGAATGGCGTGCCGATCTCGTCCTGGCGGCGGTAGCGCTTGCCGATGTTGCCGTTATCGTCGAACTCGACGGCGCCGAACTCCTTTTTAAGCATCGCGTACACTTCCCGCGCCTTTTCGACGAGCTTCGGCTTGTTCTTGAGCAGGGGGAATACGGCGACCTTCACCGGCGCGACCGCCGGCGCAAGTTTCAGAAATACTCTCTTCTCTTCGCCCATTTCGTCTTCGCG
>VFSW01015360.1_pt1 | contig 10527 bp, 10 predicted proteins | sample 5358111 | NCBI WGS metagenome assembly VFSW01 (sample SAMN11554181, study PRJNA540505) | mine drainage metagenome | isolation source: sediment from site ElyBrook_90M | place: USA: Ely Copper Mine, Vershire, VT | collected 2017
CCGCCCCCGCCCGGCCCACGCCCGAGCACTGCAGCGCCTTCGTCGCCACCGGCCGCTACACGCGCGACGGCCGCATCGTCATCGCGCATAACAACTGGACCGATTACAAGGAGGGCTCGCGCTGGCGGGCGATCTTCGACATCGTTCCCACCGCCGGCCACCGTATTCTCATGGACGGCATGCCCGGCTTGATCCACAGCGGCGACGACTTCGGCGAAAACGACGCGGGCATTCTCATCACCGAGACGACCATCGGCTCGTTCAACGTCTTCGATCCCCATGGCGTCGCCGAGTTCGTGCGCGCCCGCAAGGCGATGCAGTACAGCGCGTCGATCGACGATTTCGCCCGCATCATGAAGGACGGCAACAACGGCGGATACGCGAACACCTGGCTCATCGCCGATCGCAAGACGAACGAGATCGCCAGCCTCGAGCTCGGCCTGAAGCACGTCACGCTCCAGCGCACGAAGGACGGCTATTTCGTGGGCTCGAACTTCCCGATCGATCCGGGCCTGATCCGCGACGAAGCCCCGGCGTTCCCCGTGCATGACATGAGCGTCAGCGCCAACGCGCGGCACAAGCGCTGGGACGAGCTGATGGAGAAAAACAAGGGCAAGATCGACGTGAAGCTCGCCGAGAAGTTTCTCGCCGACCACTATGACACGTACGCGAAGCGCGCCAACTCGCCTTCCGAGCGCACGCTTTGCGGCCACATCGATCTTTCGGCGCGCGGCTCGCAGCCCTGGCAGCCACCGTACGGGATCGCGGGCACGGTGCAAAACAAAGCCGCCGACGCGGCCATGGCGGAGAAGATGGAGTTCGTCGCCGCCATGGGCCACGCCTGCGGGCTGAACTTCAAAGCCGCCGCGCACCTGAAGAAGCATCCCGAGTTCGCCTGGGAGAAGGACATCCTGCGCGACCTGGATTCCTATCCCTGGACGCGCTTCCAGATCGCCGAGTAAGTCCGCTATTTGGCGAGGGTGAAGTTAACGTTGACGTCGCTTTCGACTTCGACCGGCGACCCATTCAGCAGCGTGGGCTTGTAGGTCCAGTGCCGGACGGCGTCGATGGCGGAGGCGGCGAGCGTCGTGTCGCCCTCGATCCGCGTCGCGCTCAACACCGTGCCGTCGCGGCCGATGACGACATGCAGCGTCACTATGCCTTGGACGCCGTTCATTTTGGCTTCGACCGGGTAGGTGGGCATCGCGCGGTAGACGATGTTCGCTTGCTGAACGTTGCCGCCGACTTTAATGCGCTTCGAGGTCAGGTTGGGCGCCGAGATCAGCACGTCGACAACGCCGGCTTCGTTTTCGGCGACGAAGGGAAACAGCCGCGAGTCGAGATTCGAGACACGCTTGGTGGCGGCCTCGAGGTCGGCGGCGGATACGGTCTGGCTCTCCTCGAGCCCGAGTTCGCCGAGGACGCGGTCGCGCAGAGGTTCGGGCACGGCCGATGCGTCGATCTTGTGAATGGTCACGCTGCGGCCCGCCGCTTCGGCCTGCGGCGCCGCGCGCAGCGGAACGGCGCGCACCGCTAATATCACGGTAAGCAGAGCGGCCGCGCCCGCGGCGGTGGCCGTCGAAAAAATTCGCGATTGGGACATGGGACGATCCTCCAGGAGATTGGCCACCCGCTCGCGCAGATGGCGCTTGGCTAAAAACATCGGCGCCGGCGCGAGATCGGCGCCCGCGGCCGCGGAAACGAGAGTGTGGAGATAGCGCTCGCGGCCGCCGAGCAACGCGACCACTTCTTGATCGACGACCTGCTCGCGGCTGAGTTGAATGCGCGCGAGCAGCCACAGGATCGCCGGATGGAACCAAAGCAGCGCGCCGGCCGAGCGTTCGAGACAGTTGAAAAGCCAGTCGCGCCGCCTCACGTGCAGCAGTTCGTGGCAGACAACGTGATCGTCGTCGAGGCACTCACGCGGGGCGAGAACCACCGGCCGCAACCAGCCGAACGTCACCGGACCGGGCGTCGCCGCGCTCGCGCAGATGGTCGCGCGCACGCCGAGGTGCCGTTTGAGATCGTCATGCGCGCCGGCCAGCACGTCAGCGCCGCGGCGCAACCGCCGCAGGATGAGAAAACCGTAGCCGATGCGCGCCAGGCTCACCGCGGCCCCAATAGCGAGCAGGGCCCAGGCCAGAGTCTCCGCGCCCGGCAGCCACGGCCGGCCCGGTTCGGGTGTGAGAGTCGTCCGCGAGACCGCAACCGATACCGCGGCGCGGGCCGGAACGGGACGCGCGACTCTCGGCTCGATGGCGGGTAGCAGCAGGCACAGAGCGAGCAGCATCTGCCGCGATACGAGCAGCGCGCGCGCATCGCGCAGACCGAGCAGCGCGGCCGCGGCCTCGGCCGCCGCGATGAGCACGGTGGCATGCAGGCTCCAGACCAACAGGTTCGGCAGACTCATGAGATCTTCCTCCGGATCGCGCGTGCGAGTTCCTCGAGATCCTTGGGCGTCAGGCGCTCGGATTCGGCCAGATGCAGCAGCAGCGGTTCGGCCGAGCCGTTGAACACGCGGTCGAGGAAGTCGCGAACCATGCCGCCGATGACGCGCTGCTTCGGCTCGGCGGCCCGATAGAGGTGCGCGCGGCCCGAGAGCTTCCGCTTGAGATGCCGCTTGCCGTGCAGGATGTTCATCAGCGTCATCACGGTCGTATAGGCGATATGGCGGCGCTCGAGCAGCGTCTCGTAGACGTCGCGGACGGTGGCGGTGTCCCGCTCCCAGACGATCTTCATGATCTCGAGCTCCTGAGCGGTGAGAGCCGGGGCCTGGCGCGCCTTCTTCATATACTAATAACTTAGTACTGCCTGGTTCGTTTGTCAAGGGGAATTTCGCGCCCCGGCCTTCCGCCGGCCCCAGTTCGTTTCCAACCCGGCCCCTTCGCGCCCGGCCCCAACTCGCCGCGCATTTGCGATATGGTACTTGGAACGCGCCGGACAAGGGAAAGGACCCGAACATGCATAAGATTCTCGCGATCGTTCTGGCGGTGGCGTTCGTGCTCGCCGCCCGGGTTTTGCTTCAGCCGGAACTGACTCTCTCAACCCCCGGCCCGGGGGAGCTCACCGGTTTCCTCCAGCGCATCTCATCGTCGGCGATCACGCTTTCGAGCGACAACTGTTCGCCCGCCGCGCAGGCGGCAACGATCGCCGTCTCCGATGTGAACCTGCAGGCTTCGCTCGCCAGCTTCCAGCCCTGCGATCGCGTGATCGCCGATGTGTCCGGCGCAGCCCCGGCGCTCATCCTCACCAACCTCCGCCCGCAGGCCGCCTCGCTCTCCGGCGGCCAGCGCGCCAAGCTGCTGTTCGTTTTCGCCGCGTTCCTGCTCGCCGTCACCTTGTTCTTCGCAAGAGATATTCGCAAGCTCCTATTCATCGGCCAGGACAACCGCTATAGCAACTCCATCACACAGGTCTCGCTCTGGTTCCTGGTCACGGTGACGTCCTATCTGGCCGCGTTCTTCATCAAGGCGCGCTATGGCGTCTTTGGCGTGGGCATTCCCACTAACCTGCTCATGCTCTCCGGCCTCAGCGCGCTCAGCTTCGTCGGCGCCAAGGGCATCACCAACAAAAAGGCCAACGATGCCGAAGCCGCCGGCGCGGCGGAAAGAAAATCCCCCGATCAACCGCGCTTTCCGCAAGACTACGTTCTGAACGACCGGAACCAGTTCGACTTCGGCGACTACCAAATGATCCTCATCACCCTTGTCGCGATCGTCTCCTACCTGGTCCACGTCTTCCAGTTTCTTGGGGGCGTCGAGCTGCGCGCGCTCGGCTCGATGCCCGACGTCGACACCACGATGCTCGGCCTGTTCGGCGTCGGCCAGGGCGCCTACCTCGTGAAGAAATCCGTCTCCGACGTCAAGAGCTGACGCTGTCCGCATGCACGGCGCTACGGCTCGATCTTGCGGTATCCTCGCGCCGAGTAAATCAGCGGCCGCCCGTCGCCCGCCTCGACGCCCGCCACTTCGCCGAAGAGGATCGTGTGATCGCCCGCCCGCCGCTGGTCCACGCGCCGGCACTCGAAGGCCGCGACCGCGCCGTCGATCAGCGGTTGGCCCAGCAAACCCGCGCTCCACGCGATGCCGTCAAACCGCCCCTGAGGCTTCTCGGCGAAGGCGACCGCGATCGCCTGCTGCGATTCGTCGAGCAAACTCACCGCGAACCACTCCGAGCACAGGAACCGGTCGAGCAGCGTACACTGATTATCGATCGAGATCAGCACCAGCGGCGGCTCGAGCGACACCGGGGTAAACGTGCTGATCGTCATCCCATGCGGCCGGCCTTCTTCGTCCCGCAAGGTCGCCACGCTCACCGCGGCGGCGAGCCGGGCGCACGCCTCCCGGAAGGCTTCCGGCGTCACCGTTTCGCCCATCTGCCCCGGTCTCGTCCACGCTCCCAGCACCCGCCTGTAGCCGTTCCCTTAGCGGCCCTGGCGGGCCATCCTTCCGCCAGCGCTCTTGACAACCATGTAACCCTAATCCTATCATGTAGTTTGCTTGGTGTTTCGGGACCTATTGGAACAAATCTGTACTATTCTGTTCCGGCGAAGTGCTGAGGGGGCTACGTGATTAAACTCGACATCATCAACGAAGTCGTCAACCGAACCGGTATCACCAAGACCAAGGCCGAGATGGCGGTCGAAACCGTGTTCGAAAGCATGAAACGCGCCCTCGCAAGCGGCGAGCGCATCGAACTGAGGGGCTTCGGCATCTTCAATGTCCGCCCGCGCAAAACCGGCATCGGCCGCAATCCGCGCACCGGCACCGAGGTCGCCATTCCGCCGGGCAAGGCCGTTCGCTTCAAGCCCGGAAAGGAATTGCAGACGCTTCAGTAGCGATGCGGCCCGAGCCCCTTTGAACCGGCGTCCCGCCATTCACGTCGTCCTGTTCCTGCTCACCGTGTTCACGACCCTGTTGGTCGGCGCCGGCTTCGAGCACGACTTCCGCCGCAACAATCCGGTCAACCTCGACCACGCCTTCGACATCCTGGTCCATCTCCGTGAGCACCCGTCGGCCTTGATCGCCGGCATCCCGTACTCGCTCACCCTGCTGGTCATCCTGCTGGCGCACGAATTCGGTCATTACTTCGCCTGCCGCTTTCACGGCATCCGCGCCACGCTTCCCTACTTCCTTCCCGCGCCAACGCTCATCGGCACGCTCGGCGCCTTCATCTGGATCCGCTCGCCGATCTACACGCGCCGCGCGTTGTTCGACGTCGGCGTGGCCGGCCCCATCGCGGGTTTCCTGCTCATCGTGCCCGCGCTGTTCATCGGACTGGACCTGTCGAAGGTCGTCCCCGGCATCGCCCTGCGCGGCGACATCGTCTTCGGCACGCCGCTCATCCTCCACCTGCTACAGAGCGTCTTCTTCCCCACCGCCTCTTCCGCCGACATCTCCTTGCACCCGATCGCCCGCGCCGCCTGGGCCGGCCTTCTCGCCACGGCGCTTAACCTGCTCCCCATCGGCCAGCTCGACGGCGGGCACATCCTCTACGCATTTTTCGGTGAAAGACACCGCCTGCTCAGCCGTATCTTCAACTTCGCGCTGATCCCCCTCGGCATCTTCTTCTCGTGGAGCTGGCTTGCCTGGGCGGCGATCCTGTTCTTCGCCGCGCGCCGTCATCCGGTGATCTTCGACAACACGCCGCCCGGCCGCGCCCGCGCCGCTCTCGGCTGGGCCTCGCTGGCCATCTTCCTGCTCTCGTTCACGTTGATCCCCGCCCGCGCCGGCGCCTGAGGCTACGCCGTCAGCGTCGCGCCCTGACATCCTCGCGCCGCGGAGTTGCGGGCGCGCCAGTCCTCGCGGAGCATAGCGGTCTTCGCCGCCGGCCGGAATGGGAAGCCGTGCGTCTTCCTGTCGTATGGAAGACCAGCCGGACACGAGGGATCGGGGCGCGGATGCCGAGCCGCTTTCGGGGTTGGCGGACGGTCCGGTGTTAGCCGGGACGTGGACGGACCCGGCATGGGCACGGGATTCGGATGGTTCAACGCGAGGAGGAGGGCCGGTTACCTGGAGAGTATGGGACGGCGTCCGAGCGCCAGATCGATACGTCCGTGGTTTGCGGATGGGGAGTGGTGGAGGCCGGCGGGGGCTACGGCGCAGCGTTTCCCGCGTGGTAGCATGGCAAGAAGTTCGGGAACACCCGCACAGGAGGTAGTAGATGACCACACAGGAAGTTGCTGACAAGCTGGTGAAGCTTTGCGCGGAGGGCAAGTTTCAGGAGGCCTCGCAGGCGCTGTACTCGCCCGAGATCGTGAGCGTGGAAGCCGGAGCGCCTCCTGGGGGCTCGCGCGAGTCGAAGGGTTTGGCGGCTGTGATGGCCAAGGGCGAATGGTGGACCGCGAACCACGACGTTCATTCCGTCAAGGTGGAGGGCCCAGTGGTGGCGGGCTCGCACTTCACGGCCGCTTTCAAGATGGACGTGACCTTCAAGCCCCAAGGGAGACGATTCACGATGGAAGAAATCGCCGTGTATCAGGTAGCCGACGGGAAGATTGTTCGGGAAGAGTTTTTCTACCACATGTAAGTGCGCGTTGTGGCGGATGGATGGCGTGAACCGCCGTCGCCGGAGGAGTATTCGTTTCGCAGCCATTCGTCGGGCAACGGCACACGGTCGCGCTTAAGCTGCAAGGGGAAATGAAAGTAGTCAGGGTGGATGGTGCGGCGGCAGCGTTCGGCGCCACAACGACACTGCAAGACGACGTCGCCGTAGCCGTTCCCACGGGAATCGCAGGCGATCTCCTCGCGGGCGCGGGACAAGGGGCATCGACGACGTAGGGATCGCCGATGGCGAGGATGGGTTCGCCCGGGGGTGAAGTCGACGCATGCAAAGACACCGGGGCTGTCGGATTGGCGATTCGGCGACGATGACGGGCTCACGCGAATATGATTGGGACAGTGAGCGCTGAGGAGAGCAGAGGCAACGGTTTGGGTTCCACATGCGGGACCGGTCAGGATTCGCACCGCGCGAGCGCCGTGCATCGCGGCAAAGTCCTCGAATACGCCACCGTAGCTTACAACAGCCTGGAAGGGCTCATCGGTATCGGCGCCGGATTAGTGGCCGGCAGCATCGCGCTGGTGGGTTTTGGATTCGATAGCGTCATCGAAGTTACCTCCGGCGCTGTCCTGCTTTGGCGGTTGCACGCAGATGTAGATCCGGCACGACGGCAGCAGGTGGAGGCTGCGAGCCTTCGCATTGTGGGGATTGGCTTTGTTGTCTTGGCGCTGTACATGGCCTACGATTCGGTTCGGATGCTCTTTCTGCGTGAAGCGCCCGAGCGAAGTCTGCCCGGCATCGCCCTCGCCATGGCCTCCGTCGTGGTCATGCCGATCCTCGCGAGAGCCAAGCGCAGGGTGGCGCGAACGATCGCGAGCAACGCGCTTGCGGCGGACGCGAAGCAGACAGAACTGTGCATGTACTTGTCGGCCATCCTGCTCGGTGGGCTCGTCCTGAACGCTGCGTTCGGCTGGTGGTGGGCCGATCCCGCGGCCGGACTCCTCATGATCCCCATCGTCGTTCGGGAGGCTCTGAATGGACTGAAAGGCCGCTCATGCTGCGACGATTGTTCAGATTGAATAATACGCCGGGCAAACAAGGCAGCTCCTGCACGGTGACCGCGGACGGCGCGGCCGCGACTCCAGTCCTCCATCGCCGGATCGCGGGCCTCCACCTGGCGCTACGTTCCAGCCAGAGGCGCCAACCGCGGAATCGATACCTGACCCATTGGAATCCCCTCGGAGACGTAACTAACCCGCGACCGCGCCGGACCTCTGCTGAAGCGCCGAACAATGCAGAACCGGCTCATCGCGGCGCTGGGTGGCTGCCAGGGCGTAAGGTCGAGCCGGTCCGCCGAGTGATGGGCGTCCTCCGAGACAACAACGGGACAACGCCTGCCAGGACGGATCGAAAGCCCTTGACGCTCGCCATGGGTTTCTCCTGATCGGCCACGGGCGCCGGGACCGCCAAACCCACTGACCGACGCCTCTCAAACACGTCGAGACAGCGGTCCAAACAGAGGGAGATCGATGGGATCGTTCGTCCGGCATTCGAGCGGCAGCGGCTCACTCACGGGCCCGGCGCTCCGGGTGATCTTGCCATGCGCTACGCCGCTTCGAGCGCGCGTTCGAAGTCGCGAAGCAGATCGCGCCAGTCCTCGATCCCCACTGAGATCCGCACCAGCCCGTCCGTCACTCCCGCCTCGGCGAAGTCGGCCTCCGTGAACCCCGAGTGCGTGGTTGACTTCGGGTGGCAGGCGAGCGTCTCGACCCCACCCAGCGACACCGCGTTTCGCCCCAATCGCAGCCGCCGCAGGAAATCGAATGCCGCGCGCTTGCCCCCGCGCAATTCGAGCGACAGCATCCCGCCCGGATAATCGCACTGCGACTCGTAGATCCGCCTCTGCTCGCCTTCGGGCAGCAGCGCCGGGTACAGTACCCGCTCGATCTTCGCATGATGCGCCAGCGCCTGGGCAATCCGCGACGCGTTCTTACTCGACCGGCTCATGCGCAGCCCAACCGTGGGCAGACGGTTATCCAGCATCCAACACTCGTCCGGCTGCAAGATGTTACCGAACAAGCTCCGCTTCGGCCTCATCTTCGCGATCAGACCGGGATCGGAGGCGAGCGCCGCTCCGCCGATCATGTCGCTGAAGCCCGACAGATACTTCGTCGCCGAATACAGCACCAGGTCCGCGCCCAGCCGCAGCGGATGCTGGAACGCCGGCCCGAGCAGCGTATTATCCACCATCACCAGCGGCCGCGGCCGCCGCGTCGCCGCATATTCGACCATGGCCCGGATGTCGGTCATCACCAGCGTCGGATTCGCCGGCGTCTCGATCAATATCACGCTCAGGCGCCCGACATCGGAGGCCCGTTCGCGCAGCGTCGCGGCCTCGCCCGCTGGCGCACTCACGCCGCTCACGCCCCACGGCGCGAGGAAATCCTGTATGAGGTGCTGCGTGCCCCCGTAGATCGGCGCCGTGTAGGCGATCGTGTCCCCGGGCCGCGTGAAGCTCAGAAGCGCCGTCATGATGGCCGCCATCCCGCTGTTGAACACCAGCGCCGAACGCGCGCCCGCTTCGAGCGGAACCATCTGATCTTCCAGGATCTGCGCGTTGGGGTGATTGAAGCGCGAATAGACCAGGTCCGCCTGCTCGCCCGGTTCGGCCTGCGCCCGCCCCGCCATCAGATCGAACGCGCGCTCGGCGGCCTCGGGGCTCGAAAATACGTACGTCGAGCTGCGAAACACCGCTGGCCGCGCGGACCCCACCGACAGTCGCGGATCGAACCCCCGCGTCAATACCTCCGTCCGCGGATCGAGATCGAGCGCCGCATCGCCCGCGCCATCCCGTCTTCTATCGCTTTCCGCCATCGCGAACCTCCTGTTCAGGCGCTACAATCATAGCTTCTTGCATCGGAAGCCGGCCGCGCCGCGCCACCCTTCAACACCCAGGAGGCGCAAGCCTCGCGCCGGCATCACAACTTAAAGGAGACTCACTTTGGCAAATCTCGCGTTCCTCGGATTGGGCATCATGGGCTACCCTATGGCTCGCAACCTCCTCCAGGCGGGCCATCACGTCGCGCTCTGGTCGCACACGGCGGCCAAGGCCAACGAGCTCGCAGGCTCCCATGGCGGCGTGGCCTCCGCTACGCCAGCCGAAGCAGCCGCCCAGGCCGACTACGTTTTCCTCTGCGTCGGCGACTCCGCCATGTCCGAGCATGTCCTCACCGGCCAGCATGGCGTACTCGAAGGCGCCCGGCCCGGGACCGTGGTCGCCAACGCAAGCACCGTTAGCCCCGAATCCAGCCGCCGCATCGGCCGCCACTTCGCCGAACGAGGCGTCCACTTCCTCGACGCGCCCTGCACCGGCTCGAGGCCTGGCGCCGAAGGAGCAACCCTCACCTTCATGGTCGGCGGGGACAAACAGGTTTTCGAACGCACCCGCCCCTACTTCGAAGCCATGGGTCAACAGCTCTATTACTGCGGCGGCCCCGGCATGGGACTCCACGCCAAACTCACCCAGAACCTCATCCTGGCCAACATGCTGCAAGCCTTCAACGAAGGCCTGGTCCTGTGCGTCAAGGCCGGAGTCGACGCCGCTCAGATGATCGAGATACTGAACAACAGCGCCGCCAAGAGCGGCTTCATCAGCTTCAAAGCCCCTTACATCCTCAGCCGCGACTTCAGCACCAATTTCTCGACGAAATGGATGCACAAAGACATCGGCCTCGCCATCGACTCCGCCGAGGCCCTCAATCTCCCGCTTCCGATCACAAGTGTAACCCAGCAGATGTTCCGTGCCGCCATAGCCATGGGCTTCGGCGAAGAGGATCTCTGCGCCACCATCAAGGTCATGGAAGAATGGGGCGGAGTAGAGGTAAAAAAATCAACAACTTAAAAAATTCTACAAAAAACTGTTGCATTCCAGAATTTCATATATTATTATTGGAATCAAGCCAGGGAGGAAACTCCCACCAAAGCGAGACTAACCTCACAAAGACCCCTGAAGCATCCTCCCTGGCGCCC
>VFSW01015361.1_pt1 | contig 10527 bp, 11 predicted proteins | sample 5358111 | NCBI WGS metagenome assembly VFSW01 (sample SAMN11554181, study PRJNA540505) | mine drainage metagenome | isolation source: sediment from site ElyBrook_90M | place: USA: Ely Copper Mine, Vershire, VT | collected 2017
ATAATCGCGTCGGGAGATCCCGGCTCCATGTAATGGCCGAGCAGTGCGCGTGGCGAGCTTACGGTTGGAGGCCAGGACGTCGACCATGAGATTCTCGTAGACCTTGCCGAGCAGTACCATTGTGGCGGTCGAGATCGCGTTCAGCACGATCTTCTGCGCCGTACCCGCTCGCATCCGTGTGGAGCCGGCGATCGGCTCCGCTCCCGTGTGCAGCACGATCGCGCGCTGCGCGGCAGCAGCGAGCGGGGAACGGTCGCTGTTGACGACGGCAACCGTAAACGCGCCGCGCGCGCCCGCGGACGTAAGCGCCGCAACGACGTACGGCGCACTTCCGCCGGCAGAGAATCCGATTACCACGTCGCTCGCGTCGACATCGCGCATTGCCTCCCCGCCGGCGCGTGCATCGTCTTCCGCGCCCTCGACCGCTCGCACGAGCGCGCTCGCTCCACCGGCAATGTGCGCTTGGACGAGCTCGGGCTCGACCCCGAACGTCGGCGGCATCTCCGCAGCGTCGAGTGTCGCCAGTCTTCCGCTCGTTCCGGCTCCGACGTAGTGCAACCGTCCGCCGTTCTCCAAACGGCGAACGATCTCGTCGACGACGCCCGCAATCTCGCGCCGCTGCTCGAAGACGGCGTCGACGGCGCCGCGCTGCGTCTCGATCAACCGCGTGACGAGCGCATCGGAAGAAAGAACGTCGAGATCGGCACCGCGCTCGTCGACGGTTTCCGTCTCGGGGAGATCGGCGCTTACCACTCCGCCTCGACGCGCGCGAGCAAAGCGTTCAGCTCGTACGGAGCGATGGCCCCGAGTACGACCGGCTTGCGCGCTCCCGTCGCGCGAGGAACGTTCGCACTTCGCCCGCGTAGGGTTTCATAACCGAGCACGGCGAACGCGACGGCTTCCTTTGCATCCGGCGAGATTCCCATCGCATCCGAGCGTTCGACGCGCGCGCCGGAAAGCCGTGCAGCGAGACGTACCAGCAGGAACGGGTTGTTCGCGCCGCCGCCTGAGACGATCACGCGCGAGCCCGGCGGCGCGTGTTCCGCTATGGCACGCGACGCAGTGATCGCGGTGAGCTCCGTGAGCGTTGCCGCCGCGTCCTCGGTTGAGAGGCGGTCGAGCGCTCGATGCGCGGCGAGAAACCGTTCGCCGAAACGCTCTCGCCCGGTGCTCTTCGGCGGCTGCAGCGCGAAGTACGGATCGTCGAGCATCGATGCGAGGGTGGTCTCGTCGGCGCGTCCGCGAGCCGCAAGCGCCCCGTCTCTGTCGAAGCGCACGGCACCGTGCGTGCGTGCGCGCACGAGCGCGTCGACGAGCATGTTTCCGGGACCCGTGTCGAATGCGACGATCTCCTGCCTGCCCTTCGGCAGCACCGTAACGTTCGCGATGCCGCCGATGTTGAGCGCCACGCGATCTTCGCTGTCGCTGCGGAAGAGAAGCGCGTCGACGTACGGGACGAGCGGGGCGCCATGGCCGCCCGCCGCACAGTCGGCGCTACGAAAATCGTAGCAAACGCTCGCGCAAACGGCTTCGCGAATCGCGAAGGCATCGCCGAGCTGCAGGGTCATCCCGCGCTCGCCGTCGTGAAAGACGGTCTGGCCGTGCGAGGCCACGTAGTCGGCGGTATCCCCGTCCAGGATCGCGCGTGCGGCCCGTCCGAATGCCTCGCCGAGACGATGGTGGAGCTCGGCCGCCTTGGCGAGACTTCCGCCTTTCGGCGCGAGCGCGTGCAGAAGCGCTGCGTAGAGGTCGTCGTCGAACGTATACGTCGCGAAACGAACGACTTCAATTGTATAGCGCGCGCCGCGCGGGTGAATGCGGACGAGAGCCGCGTCGACGCCGTCGAGAGAGGTGCCGCTCATCAATCCGACGGCGATCACGACACGAGCTCCGACACGGCAGCTTCGCAGAAGCCGGCCCGAATGTCGCGGGTGTCGTTTCGACCGAAGTAGACGCTGTTCGTCAGCAGGACGCATTGGAGGTCGCGCTCCGGATCTGCCCACACGCACGTTCCGACGAAGCCCGTATGGCCGAAGCTTTTCGGCGAGAAGAGCCGCCCGCACGAGTTCTCGTCGTTCGTCTTGAGGGCCCAGCCCAGACCGCGCCGCAAGACGGGATCCCATGCCTGCTCGCGCGTTGCCTCGCGCACCATCGCAGGTGGTAACAGCTCGTGCAAACGGTCGCGAAGCACGCCGAGATAGGCCTCCGCGAGCCATGCAACGTCCGCCGCGCTTCCGAAGAGACCGGCGTGTCCGGCCGCACCGCCCATGAGGTATGCCTTCTCGTCGTGAACGTAGCCTTGAACGCGTCCGCGCCAGCCATCGTCTTCGGTCGCCGGTATCGTCGCACACTCGTCCGCGCGCGGGTGAAAGGCCAGCTTCTGCCGCGCAAACGTGCGCGCGACGATCGACGCGAGCGAGCGACCGTGGAGGCGTTCGAGCAGCATGCCGATGACGATGAACCCGAGGTCGCTGTAGATCACCCGCTCTCCCGGCGGCGCCGAGAGCGGTTCGCGAATCGTAAACTCTTCGACGTTGCGGTCGAGCAGAAGGCGATAGTCCGCGCCGGAGTTCATGCCGGAATCGTGTGCGAGCAGCATGCGCAACGTGATGGCGGCATGTGGGGTACCGCGCCACTCGGGAAAGACGCCTTGGAGACTTTCGTCGAGAGCGATGCGCTCGTCGGAGACGGCGCGCAGCGCCAGCGTCGCGGTGAAGAGCTTCGTGAGCGACGCAAGGTCGAAACGCGTGTCGGCGTAAACGGGTTGCGCGCGAGCGTCCGCCCGCGTCACGCCGTACGCGCGCTCGAAACGCACTCGTCCGGCATGCTCGATCCGCGCGACCGCGGCGGTAAACGCGGTCCCACACGCCTCACGCAGCAGCGCGTCCACGGACGCGAACGACCCGCTCATATCGGCAGCGGCGGCTGCAGGAGCGAGCGCAGTCTTTCGAGCCGGCCTACCGCTTCTTGCAAGCGCTCCAAGGCGAGCTCTTCTTCTTGTACGGCACGCACGACGCGCTCGACAATGGCCACCGCGAGCGTGGGATCGTGACTGACCGTGAGCGCGTCTGCCCCTGCGCGCAGTGCGCGCCACGCACCCTCCGCGCTTCCGTATTCGCTCGCAATGGCTGCCATCTCCAGACAATCGGTAAAGCAGACGCCGGCGAATCCTAGTTCGCGACGCAGCAACGTCGTGAGGATACGCGACGAGAGCGTCGCCGGAACGTTGGGGTCGAGCGCACTGACGACCACGTGAGCCGTCATCATCGCGCGGGCGCTCGACGCGACCGCTGCAAACGGAACGAGATCGCGTGACCGAAGCGTGTCCTCTTCCAGTGAGATGACCGGCAGCGCGCGATGTGAATCGATCGCCGTTGCCCCGTGGCCGGGGAAGTGCTTGTACGTAGCGACGACGCCGCCGCCTTCGAGTCCGCGAGCGAAAGCGCGCGCCGATTCGGTGACGACATGCGGGTCCGAGCCGAATGAACGATCTCCGATGACGGCGTTCTTCGGATCGACCGCAAGATCCAACACGGGCGCGAAGTCGAGATTGCAGCCTGCGCGGCGAAGGTCTGAGGCGCAGCGCACGCCGATTCGCTCCGCAAGCGCCGCGTCGCCGTCGATTTCCGCAGCGGAAGGCATCCGCGCGACGCCTTCGCGCAAGCGCATGACGCGGCCGCCTTCCTGATCGATGGCGAGAATCGGCGCGAGATCGTAACGGGCGCGCAATCGGTCGGTCAGCGCTCGAAGCTCGGCCAGAGACCCGGTGTTGCGATCGAAGAAAATGAAGCCGCCGAACGGATAAGCGCTCCAGCGTGCGTCGCGCAAATCCTCTTCGCGCACGCCCGTCACGACCACCGAAGCGGCGAGATCCCGCAGCGAGACGCTCACGGAATTGCCACACCGCTCGTCGCGTCGAATCGCCGCACGTGATCGGGCAGAAAGTGCAGCGCAACCGCATCTCCTCGCGCGTACGCACGCTCAGCCGGAACGCGAGCCGAGACGAGACCACGATTCGTTCGCACGTGCACGTACGCGTCGGCACCGACGGACTCCCATCGCTCGACCGATCCGTTCAGCGAGCCGTCCGCCACGAGGAGCACGCGCTCCGGCCGAATCCCGACGATCCACGGGCCGTCGTGCAGGAAGTTCATCGGCGGAGCGCCCAGGGCCGAGGCTGCTCGCAACGTTGCCGGCGCATCGTACACGCGCTGCGGCGGACCGCAGTCCTCGAGCCGTCCGTCGACCAAAACCGCGAGCACGTCGGCGATCATCATCGCTTCGGCGTGATCGTGCGTCACGTAGACCACGGGGCCCCCGAAGTGTCCGCGCAGGTCGCGCGTCGCATCGCGAACGCGCTCCCGCAGCGCCGGATCGAGATGCGCCAGCGGCTCGTCCAGCAAGAGCGCGAGGGGATCTGAAAGAAGCGCCCGCGCGAGCGACACGCGCTGACGCTCCCCGCCGGAAAGCTCCCGTGGTGGTCGCTCCAGGTGGACGTCCACGTGCAAAGCGGCGGCAATCTCCTCGACGCGGGCCGCGCAAGTGCCGGGGCGTAATGCAAACCGAAGGTTCTCGCGCACGCTCATCGTCGGAAAGAGCGCATCGTCTTGAAAGACGAGCGCGACACGCCGCCGGCGAGCGGGCTGAGCCTGCAGCGGGACGCCGTCGAGCACAACCTCGCCGCGCTGTGCCGCGAGCAGGCCCGCAACGACGCGAAGCAGCGTGCTCTTCCCGGCGCCGGATGGTCCGACGACGGCAAGCGTCGATCCCGCAGCGACGCTAAAGCTCACGCCGTTTAGCGCGGCACGCCCGCGCGCCGCACGCTCGTATGCAAATGCAAGATCCCGGACGCATAGGCCCGAGTCGGCAGCGTCAGCGAATGTAGATGATTTGAGCGACGATTCGGCCTTCGGTGACGCTTGCGTCGATTTCAACGTAGCGACCCGGTCGAATGTCGGCGATCGTCCCGTAGCCGCCGTTGCGCGCGTCGATGTCCGTGCTCGGCATGACCGCAATCGTGCGGTCTCCCTCCTGGGTCCGCACGACGAGGATCGCGTTGGTGTAATCCACACTGACGACCCGGCCCGCAACGTGCGCCGTGCGCGGACCCTGGTCGCTCCGAGCGACCGCGGGCAGGAACGAAACGACCGCTGCAAGCAGGCAGGCCGCAAAGATGCTCCGGGTCATAGTCCAATTTGCGTAACGTGGCAGAGCAAGCATTCGTTTCACGTGCCATCCGCAGAACCTTCCAGCTCGGATGCGTACTCCCGCCGCGCCGCGTCCGCGTCCGGGCCGGCCGAGCGAACGCGCTCGACGAGTGCGCGCAAGCGTCGCACGGAGGCATCGTCGGCGCGCCTTCCTGCCAAGACGAGGCGCAGCGCGAGCACTGCAAGCTCGGGCGTGCGTGGGCCGAGAATGCGCATTCCCTCGTAAAACGGACGGGCGGCATCGTTCGGAGGCGGCTGTGCCAGCAGCGATGCGACGAGCTCGGGCAGGGAACCTCGTACGCGAAGTAGACGCGCGTCGATCAGCGCGGCGACCTCACCGGCGCGCGGTAACGATGACACGGAAACCCGTCGGTTCGACCGCGTACAGGTCGGTTGGAATATCGCTGCCCGCGCCGCCGTACGCGACGCCGTGACCCAAGAGCGTAAACTATACGGAGGCGGCATTCGTGAGGTTGGTGCCCGCAACGCTCACGTCGATCGCACCGACCGCACGCCCGAAGGCAGCGTTGACGATGGCGAACGGCGCCGCGTTCAACTCGTTGTTGCGCCCGCGGTAGACGCCGTTCAGCGCAGCGTGCCACGCCCCGTGCCGCCACGTCGCATCGAGCGACGCCTGCTGCTGAGGAATGTCGAGAAACTGCTCGCCGTTGACGAGGCTCCCGCCTGACGTCGGATTCGAAACCGTTGCGGGCAAGTTCTCCGGATACGCGACGTTCACGCCGTACGAGAGCCGCGCGGTGAGGTCGCCGAACTGCCGTGCAACGCGAATCTCCCATCCTTCATAGACAGCGTTCCCGACGTTGGTCGGATACTCCACGCACGGCGGCGATCCGCTCAGACAGGCGCCGGACGTCGCCCGGGCGAGCGGATAGACGTTTTCGATCGGCTGGCGCAGGTTGGTCCGATAGACCGACGCATCGAGCTGGGCATCGGCCAAGCGCTTCGAGTATCCAAGCTCGTACTCTGTTGCGCGCTCTGGTTGCTCGTTCGGATTCCCTTGCCCGATATACACGCCGTTGACGTCTCGAGGTAGGGCCGCAAGCGCAAAAACGTACCGCTCGACGAGCAGGGGCGCTCGGAATCCCGTCCCTACGGACGCGTGAACCGCCGACGATGGCCCGAGGTCGTACGCGATGCCGAAGCGGCCATCCAAGCTCGCTCCAAAGGTCGAGTAATCCGACACGTACGCTCCGCCCTCGAGATGGACGCGCTCCGTCGGCGAGATCTCGCCGCGCGCGAAGTAACTGTGCATCTCCTGCGCCAGTATCGTCCCGATGAAGTCGCCCAACAGCGACTCGTGGCGAACGTAGCCGCCGAAGGCGACGACGTAGTCGCCCCCGTCGCGCTCCCACGATAGTCCGAGGTTTGCGCGGCGGTCGACGTGCGTAACGTCGTATGGCGACGCGCCGGATCCCGTAAAGCTGATGCTGTCGTCGTCGGTGCTCGCGTCGGCAACGACCGTTCCCGCGCCGAGCGGAAAGCGCGCACGCAGATCGTACGCGCGCAGATCTTGGCCGAAAACGGCGTTGCCCGGACCGACGAAGTACGCTCCCGAGCCTTGAGCGCCTGGGGAAACCGGCGCGTTCTCGCTGCCGCTCATGTCCCGGAGATCGCCCAACGTGAAAATGCGCAGCGCCACGTTGGAACGCTGCGACAGGTTCTCGTCAAGGTTCAGCAGCGCCGAACGCTGGCTCGACGTCGATCCGAGATGCGTCGTTTGCGGCCCGATGCAGCGCGCGCCGGGCGCGAGCGCGGGGTCGTAGCCTCCCGTGCAGAGCGTGACGCCTTGGTCGACGTAGCCGTGCATCTGCGTGTCGTCGAGCGCAAGCGCGTAGCCGAGATTTCCCTGCGTTCCCGTCACGTTCGTCCAGGCCTCACTTCTCCCGAACGACCCGAGCGACGCGGAGAGCGCCGCGTGCTCCTGGAGCGTTGGCCGCAGCGAGAACAGGTTCACCGCCCCTCCGAAGGTGTTGCTCCCCTGCAGGTCGATCGGCCCGAGTCCTTCGCTGATCTCGATTCCGCTGAATGCCGATGCCGGAAGCTGTGAAACGTCGACGTCGCCGGTATTGCCGTCGTTGAGGACTTGACCGTCGAGCATGACCAGCGTCTCCGACGGGTCCGGGCCGCGCAGCGCGATGGGAACGGGCGCCGTCGCCGCGCCGCCGTCGGGACGAGCGAACGTGACCGAGGGGACGTCGGCCAATGCTTGGATCACGCGGTCGAAGCCGAGCGCGTCGAGCTGAGCGCGCCCGATCTCGATGTTGGGAACGAACTGGTGAACGTTCGTCAGCGCGCCGTTAACGCGAACCGTTCCAATCGTGCGCAGCGCAGGCGTATCGGCTACGACGAGCCCGACGTCGATGCTCTGGTCTCGATCGACCGCGATCGGCCCAACTTCGACGCTGCGAAAGCCTTGCGCGACGACGACGACCCTGACTCGCCCGGGAGATGCCTGAATCGAGAACGTTCCGGGCGCGCCCGTGCGCGCGTGCACCGTGGCGCGTCCCTCGAGGACGGTGACCGATGCTCCCGCAACCGCGCCGCCAGAGAGCGCGTGCACGTACCCATGCAGCATGCAGCACGTCGCGAGCAAAAAACTCATTTACCAGATACTACGCATCGAGCCGCGCCGGCCCTGCGCAGGCTACGAGAACGTCAGCTTGGCCTTTGGTCGAGGAGGTCGGAGAGGCGCCAGGCGCATTCGGCTGCAAGGTCACGCAGATCGAGCAGCACTTCGAGCAGAAGCGCTTCGTGCGCGCGCTGCGTCGTCGCCTCCGCGTATGCGCTCTCGATGGCTTCGCGTGCGCGCGGCAACTCTCCGAAGCGTCTCATCTCGACTCTCGCGTCTTTCGCAGGTCCAGCAGGAGAATATCGTCGGAAGCGCAGCCGCAATGATGCGCGATCCGGCGCAAGATGGTTGCGGACGGCACCATCCTCCCACGCTCGTACTCGCTCCACGTCACGGGATGAATTCCGACAGCGGCAGACGCCTGTTTCTGCGTCTCGCCTCGCAGGACACGCCACTCCCGTAGAGTCCGTGCTTTGGCCATTCGTTCGAGCATACTATAGGGCTTTTGCCCATCTCTCGCAATTGCTTTGCCCATATTCGTTGCCACGAGTTTGCCCTTTCGCTAAAAGAGAGGCGTAAAACTTAGCGAATCGACTATCATGCCTGTGAAGCGCGCCCGTCGCGCCGACACGTTTGCGAAAGAGCTCGGCGCGAATATCCGGCATTGGCGCGAAGAGCGCCGCCTCACGCAACGCGAGTTGAGCGCCGCAGCACGGTACGATCTCGCACAGCTCTCTTCCGTCGAAGGCGGAAAAGCGGTTCCGCGCGCGGACGCGCTGCGCCGCATCGCCGACGTTCTCGAAGTCTCTCTCGATCGGCTCTGCGGGCGACCGCCGTTCACGGCGGGCGAAGCGGAAACGGGATCACGTTCTGCCGATCAGTTGCTCTCCGCCGGAAACATGGCAATTGCGGAGGAGTTGCGCGACTTACGCCGCCGCCTCGAACGAATGGAGGCTTGGCGAGAGACCCGCGCAGCACGGCCTCGAAGCAGGACATAGCGAAGGCAAGACGGTCGCATTCATCGTTGTACATACGCTCATCATGGAGCGCTGACGTGCCGACTGTATGGCACTGCGATGAGGCGTGGTCGCGCTATTTCTCGGGAGTGAAATTTAAGGCGAGCGAGTTGATACAGTAACGCGTATTATGCGGCTCCGGGCCGTCGTCGAAAACGTGGCCGAGATGCGAGTCGCAGCGCTCGCAGCGTACTTCGACGCGATGCATTCCCACGCTGTCGTCGTCCACGAGCCGGACGTTGCGCTGTTGTTCGGGATGCGTGAAACTCGGCCATCCGCAGTGCGACTCGAACTTCGCGTCCGACGAGAAGAGCGCGGCGTCGCACGCTCCGCAGCGATACGTGCCCTCTGCGTCCACGTCGAGCAGCGCGCCGGTGAACGGCCGTTCGGTACCGGCTTGACGGAGCACGCGATAACGCTCCTCTCCGAGCTCGCTCCTCCATTGCTCCTCCGGCTTGGTCACGTCGGGACTCGGATCTCGATGCTCCATCGTTGCTTCCTTCGACATCCGCCCTGAAGGGCTTGTCGGGGAGGAGCCGGTATTGCGCCGCATGGCTCTCTCTCCCGAGCGCGTTACGGAGTTGAAACTGCGCGCCAACGACATCCGCCAAGGCATCATTCGCGCTCTGCTCTCCGCGGGATCCGGCCCTTCGGCCGGCCCACGCCACATGTCGGGCGTCTTAGCGGCGCGGTATTTTCAAAAATTGCGGCACGACACCCAAAATCCCGACTGGCCCGCGCGCGACCGGCTGCTGCTCTCGTGCGGACACATCGCGCCCGTGCGTTACTCGGCAATGGCGTACGCGGGGTACTTCCCCGTCGACGAGCTGCTGACGTTGCGAAAGTTCGGAACCCGTCTCCAGGGGCATCCGGAGCGCGTTCGGCTGCCGGGCACGGAGACGACGTCTGGGCCGCTGGGCGAAGGACTCGCGCAAGGCGTCGGCATGGCGCTCGCCGCGAAGACCGACGCAAAGGCGTGGCGCGTCTACGTCGTCACGTCTGACGCGGAGCACCAATGCGGTCTCCACTGGGAGGCGATGCTCACCGGCGCCAAGTTCAAGCTCGACAACCTCATCAGCATCGTGGATCGCAACCTGATCCAGATCGACGGCAGCACGGAGGACGTCATGCCGCTCGAGCCGCTCGCCGACAAGTACCGCGCTTTCAATTGGGAAGTTTTCGAGTGCGACGGCAACGACATCGTCGCCTTCATCGATACGATCGAGCGCGCCCAACGGGTCAAAGGCAAACCCTCGGTCGTCATCGCGCACACGGTGCCCGGTAAGGGCGTCTCGTACATGGAGGGCGATTACACGTGGCACGGCAAGCCACCGAACAACGAGCAGGCCGACGAGGCGCTGAACGAGCTGGAGGCGGAGCGCACGAGGATTTTGGCTCATGCGTAGCGCGGCTCCCAAGGGCGACGCCGCAGCCGCCATGCATCTCGTCGAGTATCGCAACGCCGCGGTCCTCAAGCAGGTACCGACGCGCAACGGCTTTGGCGATGGGCTGATCGAGGCCGGTGGCCACAACCGCAACGTCGTCGGGATCTGCGCCGATCTCGCCGAATCGACGCGCATGGAGGGCTTCAAGAAGGCCCATCCCGATCGGTACTTCGAGATCGGCGTCTCGGAGCAGATGCTCGTCGCATTGGCCGGCGGTCTGGCGGCATGCGGGAAGATTCCGTGGATCGCGTCGTACGCAATGTTCAATC
>VFSW01015362.1_pt1 | contig 10527 bp, 5 predicted proteins | sample 5358111 | NCBI WGS metagenome assembly VFSW01 (sample SAMN11554181, study PRJNA540505) | mine drainage metagenome | isolation source: sediment from site ElyBrook_90M | place: USA: Ely Copper Mine, Vershire, VT | collected 2017
TCAAAGTTCTACTGCCACCCCGGCAGAGCCGGGGGAACTCCCGTTGGATTAGACGAGGGTGTTTATGAACATGGATACGATCTATGCCTGGTGCATCATCGCCGGCTTTCTTCCTTTTACGGTCATTGTTGTAACGCTTGTTCACTACGGTGTTTTCCATGTCCTGCGGCGTCGAAGGATGCAGACAGGAAAAGGGCGCTCGATGCTCTACCCGTATTGTGTGGCGCTGGGAATGGCGTTTCTCCAAACAGCGTTGGTGCCCCGACTGGTTTTTTTCAGCGAACGAAGCTACTCGCAGCTCATAAGAGAATGCCGTGAGCCGCCGCAGCTACCCCGCGTGTGTCGTCGCTCCCATTGAGGAAGCAGTTTTCCCAGACTCCTTTAACTCTTGTGCTGCGATCAACACATTCACTCTGAGGGCCTCAAGATCGTTGTGTATGGGGATAAGGGCTTCCCAGATTGCCTTGAAGTCCCGGCCCAACATCCGGCGATAGACGAGGATTCTGAAAATCCCGAGGTTGATTTCTGCCCATGCCAGGAGTCCTGTTGTGTCAAAAATCTTCGTGAGGCCCATCACGAGCATTCGTGCCGAGATCGGATTGCCGTGAGTAAGTGCATGAAGACAGTCAATAAATGGCTCATTGATTCCCGGCAGCCGTTGTTTCAAGTGGGAAACCTTCCCATCACCAAGCTCCTGATTAATGAGGGCGTCCATTGCAGTGAGCGATGGGCTGCCTGGCCGCTGAAAGGTCGCTTCGCCGGCTTTCAACAGGTCAGCTTCGGTTGCCCAAACTAAGAACCATATTCCTCGACGGGTGTACTCGATGAAACTCCTGAGGCTCACAACGAAGTGGAAGTCGTTCACTCCTCGCTGTGCCTTCAATCCGGCAAAGAGAGCCTCGCTTGCTCCCAGATACTGGCTTGAAATGATCGTCCGGTATTGGTCTGAAGTTATCGTGATCGTGTCGCCCATGCCGACAATTATGACAGGGGCGGTTCATCTTTGTCGGCGCAAAGCCCCGGATCGCACCTGATGCCCGGCTAGTGCTACTTGGCGGACACGAACATTTTGCTGGGCCGCCCCTATGCTCGCGGCGGATGCCGCCTCCAAATCCGCCGAGCGGTGCAGCCCAACGTCTCCGCTGTGTCGCAGCAATCCACTTGCGGGCTTCTCCGCTTGGTGCGGGTGTTTTACCAACCTGACCTCTCCTACCTGCTGGAAGTAAAGAGGGACGAGGATGCGGACGAGGACGATTCGGGCGATCCGGATACGGCAGAGGGACGCCTTAGGCATTTTCACCGGTAACTGAGGCGGATTCGCCGGGGAGAACCCATCGACCGGCTCGTTCTGCGGATGTGACGCGGTTGAAACGCTCCGGTTCGAGCCCGGGGCTGGATTGAAGCGCCGCGGCTGCTGTTACGGCTCTTTCACCCTCACCATTTACACTGGTAAACGGAGATTCCTGTGTTTTTCGATAAAGTTCTGACAAAGATTTTTGGAACGGCCAATGACCGGCTGATGAAGAAGCTGTGGCCCGTTGTACAGCAGATCAACGATCTTGAAGAGGGCATCAAGCTACTGACGGATGACCAGCTACGGGCCAAGACCATTGCGTTCCGGGCTCGGATTGCCGAGCGTGTAAAGGGCATTACGGACGCCGAAGAGCTGAAGACGGCCGAGCGCGCGGCACTGGACGAAATCCTCCCCGAGGTCTTCGCCGTGGTGCGCGAGGCGGGCTGGCGCGCGGTGCAGATGCGGCACTTCGACGTGCAATTGATCGGCGGCATGGTGCTGCACCAGGGCAAGATTTCCGAGATGCGCACGGGCGAAGGAAAAACGCTGGTGGCGACGCTGGCCTGCTACCTGAACGCTCTGGCCGGGCACGGCGTGCACGTGGTCACGGTGAACGACTACCTGGCCAAGCGCGACGCCGAGTGGATGGGCAAGATCTACGAGTTCCTGGGCCTGACCGTGGGGGTTATCGTCCACGACCTGGACGATGGCGAGCGCCGCGCCGCATACGCCTCCGACATCACCTACGGCACCAACAACGAGTTCGGCTTCGACTATCTGCGCGACAACATGAAGTTCGAGATCAAGGACTGCGTGCAGCGCGGGCACTACTACGCCATCGTCGACGAAGTGGACTCCATCCTCATCGACGAAGCGCGCACGCCGCTGATCATCTCGGGTCCCACGGACCAGACCACGGACAAGTACGCGCGCGTGCGCAAGATCATTCCGCAACTCGAAAAAGGGGAAGAGGTCGAGTACAGCGACCACCGCCGGCAGCAGGAACTGGGCATCCAGCTGAGCGAGGGCGAAAAGTACTTCAGCGGCGACTACATCGTGGACGAGAAGCAGCGCACCATCGGCGTCACCGACAAAGGGTGGGAGACGATCGAGGCGCTGCTCGGCATCGGCAACATTGCCGACGCGGAGAACTGGGAACTGAAGCACTACGTAGAGACCGGCATCAAGGCCGAGGCTCTCTACAAGCGCGACGTGGAATACGTGGTGAAGGACGGCGAGGTGATCATCGTGGATACCTTCACCGGCCGCCTGATGCCGGGCCGCCGCTGGAGCGACGGGCTGCACCAGTCCATCGAAGCCAAGGAAGGCGTGAACATCCGCAAGGAAGATCAGACGCTGGCCACCATCACCTTCCAGAACTATTTCCGCCTCTACAAGAAGCTGAGCGGCATGACCGGCACGGCCGAAACAGAAGCGGCTGAGTTCGAGAAGATCTACAAGCTTGAGATCGTAGTGATTCCCACCAACAAGCCCATGAGGCGGCTGGAGAATCCCGATGTGGTCTACCGCACGGAGAAGGAAAAGTACACGGCGGTGGCCGACAACATTGCCGAGCTGCACGAGCGGAAGCAGCCGGTACTGGTGGGCACCACGTCCATCGAAAAGTCGGAGCGGCTCTCCGGAATCCTGCAGCGCAAGGGCGTGCGCCACGTGGTGCTCAACGCCAAGTTCCACGAGCGCGAGGCCGAGATTGTGGCGCAGGCTGGAAGGCTGGGGATGGTCACCATCTCCACCAACATGGCCGGTCGCGGCACCGATATTCTCCTGGGCGGCAATCCCGACTTCATGGCGCGCCAGGAGCTGGTGAAGAAGGGCCATGCGCGGGCCATCAGCGTGGCCGAGGGCGCCATCAATCCCATGGCGCCGGCCGGTTTCCAGCGCTTCTACTACCAGGGCCAGGAGTTCGAGGTCGGCAACCAGGAGTGGACCGAAGCGCTCGCGGGCCACGCGGAGACGGCGCGGCTGGATCACGAGCAGGTCATCGAGGCCGGCGGCCTGTTCATCCTGGGCACCGAGCGGCACGAGTCGCGCCGCATCGACAATCAGCTGCGCGGGCGCGCCGGACGCCAGGGCGATCCCGGCGAGAGCCGGTTCTTTCTCTCCCTCGAAGACGACCTGATGCGCATCTTCGCCAAGCAGTGGATCTCCACGCTGCTGGAGCGGCTGGGCATGGAAGAGGGCGTGCCCATCGAGTCGAAGATGATATCAAACCGCATCGAAGGCGCGCAGAAGGCTGTCGAAGCGCAGAACTTCGAAAGCCGCAAACATCTGCTCGAGTACGACGACGTGATGAACAAGCAGCGCGAAGCCGTCTACGGTGTGCGCCGCCAGTTGCTGGAGGAAGCCGATCAGAAGGAACTGATCCTCGAAGAGTATGTCGGCGGAATCCTGAGCACCATGCTGGACGAGTTCGCGCCCGACGACAAGCACCCCGATCAATGGAACATCAAGGGGCTCGAAGACCGGCTCATCGGCCAGTTCGGACTCAGTCTGAAGGCGGCTGGCATTAATCCGCAGGAATTGGGCCGCCACGAGCTGGGCGAGACGATCTTTGACAAGCTGAAGGAAGATTACGACGCCAAGGAGAAGATTCTCTCCAGCCCCACCATGCGCTATCACGAGCGCATGGTCATGCTCAGCGTCATCGACGGGCTGTGGAAGGACCACCTGCTGGCCATGGACCACCTGAAGGAGGGGATCAGTTTGCGCGGCTATGCGCAGCGCGATCCGCTGGTGGAATACAAGCGCGAGTCTTTCGACATGTTCGAGGCCATGATGTTGAAGTTCCAGGAGGATACGGTCCGCTTCCTCTTCCGGATGCAGATTCTCGGCCCCGACGGTCAGCCGGTAAGCGCAGCGCCCGAGCCGCGGCGGCCGGTGCCGCCGGCGCCGCCCGTGGCCAGCTCGGCCAAGCCGCCCACGCTGGAAGCAGCGCCGCGCGAGATTTCCATTCCCACGCGCCACGCTTCAACCACCATCGATGCCCTTGAAAAGGAGTTCCAGCGCAAGAAGCAGCGCGAGCTTGAGGCAGCCCAGTTTGCGGGCGCCGGAGACGCGAGCCAGCCCACCCAGCGCCGCACCGGCGAGAAGGTGGGCCGCAACGACCCCTGCCCCTGCGGAAGCGGAAAGAAATTCAAGAAGTGCCATGGCGCGGAGAAGTAGACCGGTCCTCGACAAGCTGCGAAAAGACCCGCGTCGGCGGGAGCCCGCGAGGGCGTTGCTGAGGTAATCAACCGGTGACCGCCGGTTGAGCGTGCATCCTCTCGTAACTTGAACTGTGTTTGCCGCGCGGGGACATCGCGCGCCATTCGAGATCCCAGGCCGTTGTCTCATTCGTGAAGGGTGAGAAGCGTTTCATTGCCATTCCGGAGAGACTTGCGATCTCGAAACGATAACGTAGCAGACCCATCTTGCGCGTCTCATCGCGATTCACTCGCCCGCGTATTGGAGCCTCTTACCTCGGGGCCATCCCCTGGAACCTGCACCTTGCTCCGCCGCATCCAGTTTCTCCCGCTTTATGTGATCACAATCACATTCAAGCGCAGTCCGGGGCGCATCATATCAAATAATTGAAGAGACGGGTTACCCGGCCGCCGGGACATGGACCGTCGAACAACTTGCCTTGTGCGCGCATCTTCGCATGGCACAACACTTCGAGATGAGGGGAAATTAATTCATGGCATCCAATACTCTTTCCGTCACTGACAATCGCACCAACCGTACCTACACGTTGCCCATTACGGACGGAACGGTCCGGGCAATGGATCTCAGGCAAATCCGGACCAGCGACGAGGACTTCGGGCTCATGACGTATGACCCCGCCTTCATGAACACGGCATCGTGCCGGAGCAGCATCACCTATATCGATGGCGAGCGCGGCATCCTCGAGTATCGGGGCTACCCGATCGAAGAACTAGCGGAGCGCTGCACATTCCTCGAAGTCGCCTACCTGCTGCTTTGGGGAGAACTGCCCAATCAGACCGAACTGAACAACTGGGTGCATGAAATTACCCATCACACCATGCTGCACGAGACCACCAAGAAGTTTATGGAGGGTTTCCGCTACGATGCCCACCCCATGGCCATGCTGGTCAGCACCGTGGCCGCCCTGTCCGCGGTCTATCCAGAGGCCAAGGACGTTCACAATCCAGCCAACCGCCTGCATCAGATCAAGCGCCTCATCGGAAAGATGCCAACCATCGCCGCCATGTCCTACCGCCATAGCGTCGGATTCCCTTACGTCTACCCGGACAATGATCTGAGCTATACCGGAAACTTCATGAACATGTTGTGGAGGATGGTCGAGCCCAAGTACGCGGCGAATCCGGTGTTGGCCCGGGCACTTGACGTCCTGTTCATCCTGCATGCCGACCATGAGCAGAACTGCAGCACCAATGCGATGCGTTCGGTGGGCAGCTCGCTTGCCGATCCCTACCTCTCTGTTGCCGGCGCCGCCGCCGCGTTGTCCGGGACCCTGCACGGGGGCGCGAATGAGGAGGTGCTCAAGATGCTCGACGAAATCGGAACAAAGGACAATGTGCCGGCCTATATTCGGAAGGTCAAAGACGGACATGGCAAGTTGATGGGCTTCGGGCATCGCGTGTACAAGAACTTCGACCCGCGCGCCAAGATCATCAAGAAAGTAGCCGACGAGGTGTTTGAGGTCACTGGCAATAACCCCAAGCTGGAAATCGCTCTGGAGTTGGAAAAGATTGCGCTGCAGGACGAATACTTCATCAAGCGGAAGCTCTATCCCAATGTTGACTTCTATTCCGGAATCATCTACCAGGCCGTGGGCTTCAGGCCGGAGCTATTTACGGTACTCTTTGCCATTCCTCGCACCGTCGGCTGGCTGGCGCAGTGGCAGGAGCTGCTCATGGACGCAGAGCAGAAGATCGCACGCCCGCGGCAGATCTATACCGGGCAGCGCACACGCCCGTTTCTCCCCATGGAAGAGCGTGAGTCCGCCGTCCTCGTCGGGGCATAGCTTCTTGCGTGATTCAGCCCTTCTGCAAGTAACAGATGAACGGACAACCGATCAAACTGGAAGAGGAAAGCAATGAAAAATGAGGGAACCGCCGACCGCGTGATCCGTGTGGTGATAGGGATTGCCTTGTTGTGCCTGTTGTTCCTGCTCCATGTGCATGGAACGCAGTACTGGATCGGCTGGCTGGGTCTCATCGGTCTGGTGCCACTGCTGACAGGATTGGTGGGGGTCTGCCCAATGTATAGCTTGCTGGGCATCAGCACCTGCTCGACTAACAAGTGGGGCAAATGAGGCGCTGAACGCTGCCTTCGCGGAGACATGCCGGAGACAAAAGGTTGAAGGCGCTGTCCGCGCCCGCCGGTCGAAATCGGCCCTCAACGCAAGCACAGGCAGCGCCTTGCGGCAAAGTCGGCGGTTTTTCCGTTGCTGACTCCTCAAAAGGGGCCTTTCGGCCGGAAGAAGACCGGCGAATCGTCGGTCCTGAGCGGCCCTTTTCTCAGCAGTGACAGCCTGCCGGTCAATGCCCACTGTGATCCTGGGATTGGCATGGCGAAGCAAGTTCCTGCGCCGTCTCGATGTCGATGCCGTGCCGCCGAAGCAGCATGGCAAGGATGGGACGAAGCGTGTGGAAGCCGACCTGCGGGGTGATGCCGACCTTCGTCTGTGCCGGCCGAACATGCCACCTGAGAACCATCTCAGGCGTCAAAGCTGCGCTCCGTTCCACCGCACTGCGCGGAGCAAGTGTTTTGGGCGATAATGGATTCAGTATTTTAGGAGGAGAACTTCATGTCAGAACCAAAGATTGCTCAGAAAGGCCCTTACCCCGTAGAAGTCGAAGCCGGCAAGAGCTATTCCTGGTGCGCCTGCGGCCTCAGCGCCAACCAGCCATTCTGCGACGGCAGCCACAAGACCACCGACCTCAGGCCCATCAAGTTTGAAGCCGCGGAGACCAAGACGGTTTACTTCTGCGGCTGCAAGCACACTGCCCACCCCGTCATGTGCGACGGCAGCCACGCGAAGCTCTAGTCCCGCTGCACCCTTTGGCCGCGAGCCGCGCCCACGGTTCGCGGCACTCCACCCACTTCCAAGCTGGCGTTGTCCCCCTTCCGCCCTATCCAGGATCGGTTCTTCATCCCGCAGCCGCCGCTCAAGTATCATGGTTGTAAGTCTGTCTCGAATGCTTTCAGAAGCGTTGGATTCCTTCTGTTGGTTAACCCCTTGCAACCTGCCCTCTGAGCCGTTTCATGCCCATCACACACATCTCGGTGCGCGGGGCGCGCCAACACAATCTGCGCGACATCAACGTGCGCATTCCCCGCAACACGCTGACCGTGGTCACCGGCCTGTCCGGCTCGGGCAAGAGCTCGCTCGCCTTCGACACGATCTATGCCGAGGGGCAGCGACGCTATGTGGAAACGCTCTCAGCCTACGCGCGGCAGTTTCTCGACCAGATTGAGCGGCCCGACGTGGACTCCATCGAGGGGCTGTCGCCGGCCATCTCCATCGAGCAGAAGACCACCAGCCGCAGCCCACGCTCGACCGTGGGGACGATCACCGAGATCTACGACTACCTGCGACTGCTGTACGCCTCTGTGGGCACCCCGCACTGCCCCAACTGCGGACGGCCCATTGCCCGGCAGACCTCCGAGCAGATCGTCGCCCGCATCCTGGAACTGGGCCAGGGAGAGCGCGTTACGGTGATGGCTCCCATTGTCAGAGGCCGAAAGGGAGAGTTTAAGGATTTGCTGGATCAGCTTGACCAGCAAGGGTTTCGCGCTCGCGTGGACGGCGAGCTGCAGGACCTCTCAGAGCCTTTGCTCCTGGACCGCCGCAAGAACCACACCATCGAAGCCGTCATCGATCGCATCCTGCTCAAACCACCCGCGCCGACTGCAACGGTGCTGCCCGCGCCACCCGGCGCCCCCGGCAAGCCTTCCATGGAAAAGCGGCTGGAGCAGGCCGTGACCAAGGCCCTGCAACTGGCCAACGGGCTGGCGCTGGTGGCTGTGGCCGGCAACGAAGAACAGTTGTTCTCGTCGTCCATGGCCTGCCCGGATTGTGGTTTGGACGTGCCCAAGCTGGAGCCGCGCAGCTTCAGCTTCAACTCGACGTTCGGAGCCTGCCCGGAGTGCCACGGCCTGGGCTCGCTCTACGACTTCGACCCGGCCAAGGTGATCACCGACTGGTCAAAGCCGCTGCTCGATGGAGGCCTGGGGCCCGGCTCGTCGTCGCAGTACCTGCTGAAGCTGATTCACCTGGCCGCCGAGCGCTACAAGATAAACCTCAAGCTCCCCTTTGAAGATCTTCCTGTAAAGCACCAGCATATTTTGGTTTACGGCCCGCCCAAGGGTGAGGCGCCGCGGACCGGTTTCCACGGAATCCTGAGCTTCCTGCGCGACACCACGGAAGAGGCCCGGAGCGACGGCTACCGCGAGTACATGATGAACTACATGTCGGCCACGCCCTGCCCGGTGTGCCGCGGCAAGCGGCTGCGGCCGGAGTCGCTGGCCGTGAAAATCGGTGGCCTGTCCATCGCCGACTTTACTTCCCTGCCGCTGAACCGCGCGCTCTCGGCGGCTATCAACCTGCGCTTCACGGCACGGGAGGCTCTGATCGCCGACCGCATCCGCCGCGAGGTGGTCGAGCGGCTGGAGTTCCTCTGCGCCGTCGGCCTGAACTACCTCGCGCTGGACCGCAATGCGGCCACGCTCTCCGGCGGCGAGGGCCAGCGCATCCGCCTGGCCACGCAGATAGGCTCACGGCTGCGCGGGGTGCTCTACGTTCTGGACGAGCCCTCCATCGGCCTGCACCAACGCGACAATATGCGGCTGATTCAGGCCCTGGAACGGCTGCGCGACCTGGGCAATACCGTCCTGGTGGTGGAGCACGACGAAGACACCATCCGCCACGCCGACTACGTGCTCGATCTTGGTCCGGGCGCTGGCCGCCTGGGAGGGCAAGTGGTGGCGCAGGGCACGCCGGCCGAGATCATGGCCTGCCCCGAGTCCCTGACCGGACGGTATCTGTCGGGCGCGGAGACGTTGCTCCATCGCAAGCATCCGCGGCCGCTCACCGGCAAGTGGCTCACCGTCAGCGGCGCGCGCGAGCACAACCTGCAGGACGTGACCATCCGCATTCCGCTCGGGATCATGACCGTGGTCACTGGCGTGAGCGGCTCAGGCAAGAGCACGCTGATCAACGACATTCTGTACCGGTCGCTGGCGCAAAGCATTTACGGCTCGCGCGAAGAGCCCGGCGCGCACGACTCACTGACCGGCGCCGAGCAGCTTGACAAGGTAATACGCATCGACCAGTCGCCCATCGGAAGGACTCCCAGGTCCAACCCCGCCACGTACACACAGGTCTTCTCGCCCATCCGCGATCTGTTCGCCATGCTGCCCGAGTCGCGCGAGCGGGGCTACAAGCCGGGGAGGTTCAGCTTCAACGTGACGGGAGGAAGGTGCGAAACCTGCCAGGGCGACGGCCAGCGGCGGATTGAGATGAACTTCATGCCCGACGTCTACGTGCAGTGCGAGGTGTGCAACGGCCGCCGCTACAACCAGGAGACGCTGGCGGTGAAGTTCAAGGGCCACTCGATTGCGGACGTGCTGGACCTGACCATCGAAGATGCGCTGTCCGTGCTCGAAGATGTGCCCAACGTCCGGCAGAAGCTGCAGACGCTGGTTGACGTGGGCCTCGGCTATGTCCACCTGGGGCAGAGCGCGACCACGCTCAGCGGCGGCGAGGCGCAACGCATGAAGCTGGCGAGGGAGCTGAGCAAGCGGCAGACCGGTCGCACCCTGTATCTGCTCGACGAACCAACGACCGGGCTGCACTTCGACGACGTGCGTAAGCTGCTGGAAGTGCTGCATCGGCTCGCCGACCTGGGGAACTCGGTGATCATCATTGAGCACAATCTCGACGTGATCCGCAACGCCGACTGGATTCTCGACCTGGGCCCCGAGGGCGGAGAGGACGGCGGCCGCATCGTGGGACAGGGCCGCCCGGCCAGAATCGCAGCCACGCCCGGCTCGTATACAGGCCAGTTTCTCACCCGCTACTACACGTCCGCGAACGGCAAGCTGGCCGCCATCGATCTGGCCGAGGAAGCGCCGCTCGACGGTGGCGCCGAGCAGGCTGCGACAGCCGCCGGACCGGCGGTTCCGGGTATGGGCGCCCCAGGTCTCTCATCTGAGACCTGGGATGGAACTCCCCCCGCCAAGGC
>VFSW01015363.1_pt1 | contig 10525 bp, 12 predicted proteins | sample 5358111 | NCBI WGS metagenome assembly VFSW01 (sample SAMN11554181, study PRJNA540505) | mine drainage metagenome | isolation source: sediment from site ElyBrook_90M | place: USA: Ely Copper Mine, Vershire, VT | collected 2017
CTCCATAACAACCCCTGAAACCTCCTCCGCGGAAGCCGCCGAAGTGACCTCCGCCAAAACCTCCTCCATGGAAACCACCTCCTCCAGCGAAGTGGCCGCCGGAGCCACCACCGCGGCCGAAGGCGCCGGCACTTGTCGGAGTTGTCAGGGCAAGTGCAAGCGCAGCAAGCGCTAAGAGCGGTGTTCTCATCGTCGTTTCCTCCTCGTTCGCGGGAAGGGACATCCCTTTCCGCAGGTACTACGACCACCCTAATACTTGTACCCCTCCAGTGCAAGCGATCCTCTTATCCACTATGATCAAAAATGGTATCCTTCATTTATGGATATGAGCGGTGGGGAAGACAAGTCCTTTGCCGTCCTGCGCATCATCTTCGGGATCGTATGGTTCATTGATGCGTCGTTCAAATGGAACCCGGCGTTCCTCAATAATTTCACCAGCTATCTTACCGGCGGCGCGCAAGGTCAGCCCGCCCTGGTCCAGGCATGGATCGGCCTGTGGGTGAAAGGCATGAGCGTCGATCCGTATCTTTTCGCGATCGTAGTCGCGGTCGCTGAAACGGCGCTCGCGATCAGTCTTTTATTCGGCATCTTTACGGAACTCGGCATAGTTGGCGGCATCGCGCTTACCTTCGTCATATGGACGACGGCCGAAGGGTTCGGCGGTCCGTATGTTGCCGGATCCACCGACATCGGGGCCGCGATCATTTATATCATTGTCTTTGTTGCGCTCTGGCTCGGGCGGTGTTGGCGGTACTACAGCATTGACCCGTATATCCGAAAACGAATACCATTTTTGTACTGGCGCTGGTAGGTATAGTGTGTCGGCAAACGATTGCGCAGGACTAGGAACAGAGGGTTTCAAAAGCAAAGCGGCGGCGGACGGCCCGCTAGCGGGCACGATTTTTGTTTGAGATAGCACATGTCCATTCATCACGCTTTCACCGGCGGGGAACTATCATGAATGGATCTTTTTATTATATGAACGATTTATTTCACCTAGTAGTATGTTGCCCGTAAGGATATTTTTGATCCAACCCAAAGCGGTACTCATCACAGTGGTCTCGCTTACTTTCGCGATCTTCGCGGGATCCTTTCTGTATGAAAGCTATATCCGATCCTCTATAGCGTTCAATGCCACCGATGTGGGGATTCAGCTTGCCAGTACCGCAAGCGTATCGGCGCATGGGGGGCCGGGCACCAACGTGGCATACGCGGCCACGGTCGCGCCCCTTCCGGAAATGCATATCGCAAACAACGGGCTTGTGCTCCTACGCGGCGCCCAGGTCGTTTCGGTCTCCGGCGATATGATCAAAGTACGAATGGCCTGGAACTCGGTATATTTCACGTGGGCAGTGCAGACGGGCCAGAGTACGCAATATTTCTCGTCGACAGGGGAGAAGGAGACATCGCCCGCGATCCAGGCGGGCGACGTTTTGACCGCAACGGGAATGCTCGTCCAAAACGGCCCTCAACCGACCATCACCGCCGAATTTATAGATATAGAGTGAGTGCCGCTAGAAACCCAGGAGTGTTTCGATATCTGCGATACTTACGGGTTTTGTCAGATGGAAGTTACATCCGGCCCTTTGGGCTGCGAGCTTGTCGCTCTCTTGGCCGTACCCGGTCAAGGCGACGATGGTGGGCGAGCCGGCGTATTCCCGGCGGATCTTCCTGGTGAGCTCGTAGCCGTCCATGTCGGGTAACCCAATATCGAGCAGGACCACCGACGGCGAGAAATCCTGCAGTATCGAAAGCGCGTCGGCACCCGTGTGAGCGACCTGCGTGCGATGGCCCTTGTGGTCCAGGAGCTTCTGCAGCCCTTTCGCTGCGGCTTCATTGTCGTCCACCACGAGTATCTTCTTCCCGCCCCCCAAGGAAACGCCGCGGATATCCCCCTTCGGTTCGGCGCCGTATTGGTCCTCCGTAGCGATCGGGAGGGTAATAGTGAAGGTGCTCCCTTTGCCCAAACCATCGCTGTGCGCGCCGAAGCTCCCTTTATGGAGAGCGATGATCTCACGGACGAGGACGAGCCCCATGCCCAACCCCGTATGGTGCGGAGTTTTTTTATAGGGGTATTGCTCCGGCGTGGGATGGAATATCTTTCTGATCTCGTCCTTGTCCATGCCCTCGCCGTTATCGCGGATGGCGATCACGACGTTCCCCATATCCAGTTTTGCCGTGAGCCAGATCGAGCCGCCTTCAGGAGTGAACTTTTCCGAGTTATGCAGCACGTTGGTGATGGCCTGCTGTATGCGTACCTTGTCAGCGAAGATGTATATCGGCTCGGGTGGCATCGTGACACTGACGGCGATGCCCTTTTTCGCCAGGAACGACCGGTTCTCTTTTACGATGTTCTCGATGAGTTCCTGCAAATTGAGCGTTTTCTTCTCGATATGGACCATGGCCCTAGAAAAGCGCGTGACGTCCAAAAGGTCCTGGAGCAGCCGGTTCATGTGATCGAACTGCCGCTCTATGATATCTACCTGCTCACGGAATTCAGGTGCGAGCTCCTGGAGCTGCAGGAGTTCGATGCTGCTTTTGATAGGTGCCAAGGGGTTGCGTAATTCATGCGACAGGGAAGCCAGGAAAGCGTTCTGCGCTTTCGTATGGTCCTCGATCTTTTTGTAGAGGCGGGTGTTGTCGAACATAATGGCAAGGTGACGACAGAACTCTTCCATGAAAGTAACGTCTTCCGGAGCGTAACTTCTTCCGGATCCCGAAGTCGTATAGGCGAGCGAGATGACGCCGAGCACCTTGCCCTCCGCAATGATCGGGATGATCATCGCCGAGAAAGGCTGCAAAATCTCCAGGAGCCGCGACCTTTCCTCTGAAGGGGGGCCGTCGGCTGCCATTGACGCCGGCGAGATATGAGGGAAAAGCTGCGAAATTCCCGTCTTTATGGCACCATATATGCCCGAATCACTCGTCGGGTCCTCGGAGAGGATCGCCAACCGTTCAACGAGCGGTGTCTTCGTCGGGTCCCGGTGCATGACGACGTCCCTCGATACGGTGCCATCGTCGTTAACGATGTTGAGCGTACACCAGTAGGCGAGGAGCGGGACGATAAGCTTCGCCTTTTCCTCAAGGCGGGTCTTGAAATCGGTATCGAGGGAGAGGACCTTCGCGGACTCAATGAGGAATTTAACGCGATCGTCGCGCACTTTCTTGTTGGAAATGTCGCGGAAAAATACGATAGCGAATTCGACCACGTGCTGCGCATTGAAAAGGGGGATGCTGGTCACATTGATCCAGTACCCCTTCCCGCTCGTCTTGCTTGTCTGCCTGAAGACCTTGTTCCTCGTTTCTATGCCTTCGGCGAGCGCCCGGTTGCTTGGGTATGAGGCCGGGGCAGAGATCGCGCCGGTTTCGTCATAAATATAATGTTGCGAGAGGATATCGTCGTATGAAAGGCCAAGTAGTTCGTCGGAGGAAGTATAACCGCCCATGATGCCGGCCGCTTTATTTGCGTACCGGATGGTACGTTGCCTATCGAGTATCAGTATCGCGTCGGAAGCGTTCTCCAAAATGAGGTGGAGCCACTCATGCTCGATCTCCTCCCGGGTGTTCTGCATAAATAAATCGTCTCCTGTGCAACAAAAAAGCCCATTGTATGTTGTTTTTTATGAAATGTTCATGAACTGCGGAAGCTACAGACCAAACAGACTTATTTCACTGTTCCCGGCGCGATCGCGGAGTGCTTTTTGACTTCCGTGACCTTGTTCTTGTCATCCACGAATACGACGACCGGGTTGAGTCCGCCGACCTCTGATGGCTGCAGCCAGCATTCAGCGAGGATGATGACCTTGTCGCCCTTTTGGAAATGCCGTGCGGGAGGGCCGTTAAGGCAAATGTCGCCCTGGCCGCGCTTGCCGGCCATCGCGTAGGTCTGCCAAAAGGTACCGTTGGAAAGGTTGGTGATATTCAAGTACTGGAATGGCCTGATGCCTGCGGCGTCTAACAAGTCCTCGTCGATCGTGATCGAACCGACGTAGTCGAGGTCGGCCTCGGTGACCGTCGCGCGGTGTATCTTTGCCATGCACATCCTGATGAGCATGAGGAAAGGCTACCACATCTTCGCATCATACGCATTTGAAGAGCATTTTAGGCTCCCTTGAACGCGCGGCTGCTAGAGTTATCAGCCTATGAACAAGCGAACATCCCAAAGGTCCACGGGCTCCTTGTTATTCGTCGCATTTTTATTCATACTTCCGCAGTTTGCGGACGCGTCCTACCATTTTGCGAATTTCAAAGGAAGGCCGCCCATTCACGTACTTCCGGGCGCGACCAAGTTGCCGGTCGGCCTATCGCCCGTGCAAATAAAGGCGATCTATCATCTGCCGCAGGCAGGTGGGCACGGGACGATCGCCATCGTCGACGCCTACAACGACACGACGGTCGAAGCCGACCTTGCCGTATTCGATAAGCAATTCGGCCTAACCACTTGCACCAAGGCGAACGGCTGCTTGACGCAACACCTCATGAGAGCGAAAGAACCGACCAATAGCGGTTGGGCGCTCGAGACAGCGCTCGATGTGGAATGGGCGCATGCCATCGCACCGAACGCGAAGATACTGCTCGTGGAAGCGGCAACGCAAAGCGGGGCGAATCTATTGAACGCGGTGGATTATGCCGCATCGCAAAGGGGAGTGGTTTCGATCTCGATGAGCTGGGGCGGAGCGGAATTCCCGGAAGAGACATCGCTGGACTCGCATTTTAAAAGCGTCTTCGGCGCGAAATTTTTTGCCTCTTCGGGCGACAACGGCACTGGTGCTTCCTGGCCAGCTGCTTCACCGAACGTGATCGGTGTTGGTGGCACGCGTGTATTTCTTACCGCTGCCGGCACTTTCTCGAGCGAATCGGCTTGGATCGGCTCGGGCGGAGGCATTTCTGCGTATGAGAAAGAACCGGCGTACCAGGCTTCCTACAACATCCCAAGAAGTGGCGGCATGCGCGCCGTTCCCGATGTTTCGTATGACGCTGCCCCCGCTTCCGGATTTCCGGTCTATCACGCAGGAAAGTGGCAGGAGGTCGGCGGCACTTCTGCGGGCGCGCCACAATGGGCCGCCATCGCGGCGCTTGGAAGCGGTGTGAGCTCCACGCAGCTGTACGCCGACAAGGCAAGCTCGGGCACCACGAACTATTTTCGCGATATCGTAAGTGGCACCAACGGCACATGCGGCTACCTTTGCACCGCACGGAGCCATTACGACTATGTCACCGGGCTCGGTTCACCGCTGACGGACCTGTTCTGATATCACGCCAAAGGACTCATCTCATGAGATATACTGTAACAAGTCGTTATCGTTAGGAAGAAATAACCTATCTGTATCGTATGTCTACTACACAAAAGATCGTTTGGGTCGTCAGTATCGTCGTCATCGTTATCGGTGGGTATTGGTGGTGGACAACGCAGCAAAGCGGCCCGCCAACATCCGCCGCGGCATTCCAACCGGCACCGGCCAGCGGTTCAACGGCGACACCTTCTTCGTCCGGATCCAGTTCGCAATCGGGCAGTACGGCCGGTTCCCGCGGCATCCCGACCACCGTCACCGTCACCTTCAATGGCACGAGCTTTTCGCCTGCGAACGTGACGGTCGCGCAGGGTGGCACCGTCACCTGGGTCTCCACTGACGGCAACATTTGGGTCGCTTCGGACCCGCACCCTATCCACAACGGTTACGACGGCACGACGATGCAACAGCATTGCGCGCCTAGGTACGCCGGTCCTGCGCCGTTCGACGAATGCGCGGGCGGCAGTTCGCCGTGGAGCTTTACGTTTACGCGGGTCGGTACCTGGGGGTATCACGACCACTTCTCTTCAAGCGTTAGAGGTTCCGTAACGGTAGTCGCGCAGTGATGCTCGTATGATAGACAAGTGGGTTGACCGGATCCTTCGTCTTGGGCTGGCATTCGCGTTCCTCTATCCGCCGCTCGACGCTATCGTCGACCCGTACTCCTGGCTCGGGTATTTTCCACCGTGGATGCACGGGTACGTGCCCGACATGGTGCTTTTGCACAGCTTCGGCGCCGTGGAGATCATCATCGCGCTCTGGCTGCTTTCTGGATGGAAGATTTTCTATCCTGCATCTCTAGCGTTCCTCATGCTGGTCGCGATCGTCGTATTCGACGGCTCGGGACAATTCGAGGTACTTTTCCGCGACCTGGCGATCGCTTCTATCGCGCTTTCGCTTGCGGTCGCACACTTACCGCGGCGCGCCTAGCGGTGCAGCGCCATGTAGATATCTTCGAGCGCCTTCACTGCATCGCCCGCCGCGATGTTGTTCTGGTGGTACAGGCCGTCGGTGCAATCTCCTGCGGCCCAGATCATGTGCTTTGATGTCATCTGTGTGCGTGGGTCTACCTTGACCTGCCCGATCGCGTTCTTATCCAGCTTATCGCCGATCCAATCGGTGTTGGGCAAGAGGCCGATCTCTACGAACACGCCTTCGACGGGAAGGAGCGTTTCTTCTCCACTGACGGCATCCTTGTACTTGATACCTGTCACGAACTGCTGTCCGACCACTTCCGTCGGTACGGCGTTCTTGATGATGCGCATGTTCTTATGCACGGAGACGGAGGCCACGGTGACCTCGTCCGCCCGGAGGGTTTCGGTCCTGTTCAAAAGCGTGACGCTCTTGCAGTACGCAAGCAATTGGAGCGCGGTCTCGAACGCGGCATTGCCGCCGCCGACCACCACGACATCCTTATCCGCGTAGAGCGGGCCATCGCACGACGCGCAGTAGGTGAGGCCCTTTTGGTCGTATTCTGCGGCGCCGGGAACTTCGAGTTTGCGGCGCTGCGCACCCGTCGTTATCAAAAGCGCTTTTGAGGTGAATGTGCCCTTATTGGTCACGATCTCGATCAAGCCGTCCCTTGGTTCAAGCGAGGTTGCGAGTGCGGGGGAAAGTATCGTCAATGAGTCGTTCTTTTGCGCCTCCACGTGTGCCTTGAGGTTCTTTGCAAGGTCCGGGCCGGAAATGGACGGCGTGCCGATCCAGTTCTGGATATCGGTCGAGACGGTCGACTGGCCGCCCCAGTCCGCTGTGATGAAAAGCGTCTTGAGGCGTTTGCGCGCAGCGTAAATAACTGCGGCGGCGCCCGCTGGGCCGCCGCCCACGATGATAAGTTCGTAGGAAGAGTCGGTCATGCCGGATAAGTATACCGTATCGTAGAAAACGAGTCAGCTTATTTGCGGCGAAGGAAGGAAGGCAAACCGCCCCACGCATCGTCATCATCGTCCGAAACCGGTGATTCGACAGGAGCGATCGGCTCCGGCTTCAGCACCTTCGTTTCCTCGCGCTTTTTTGCCATGTCATCAATGACGATGCGCTCACGCACGACGCTCTCACGTCCTTCGCGGCCTTCACGTTCTTTGACGGTCGCCGGAGGGACATCTTCGTTCTTACGCGAGACCTTGCCCGTAAAGAGCGGATTCGCGCGCGCAGTGCTTTCGGGGAAACCGGTCGCGATGACCGTGACGCGCACCTGGCCCTTCTTGAGCGTCTCGTCGGTTACCGCGCCGAAGATGACCTTCGCGTCCGGATCGATGGCTTCGGTGATGACGTTGGCGGCGTCCTGCACTTCGAGCATTCCGAGGTCCTCGCCGCCTGCGATCGAGAAGAGCACGCCCTTGGCGCCCGTGATGGAAACCTCAAGCAGTGGCGAGTTGATCGCAGCCTTGGCGGCCAATTCGGCACGCTTGTCGCCCATGGCAACGCCGATACCCATGAGTGCGGAGCCGGCGTTCTGCATGATCGAGCGCACGTCGGCGAAGTCCACGTTGATGATGCCGGTCTGCGTGATGAGGTCGGAAATACCCTCAACTGCCTGTTTCAAGATGTCGTCGCACATCGCGAAGGCATTCTTGATACCGGTGTCGCGCGAGACTATCTGGAGGAGTTTGTCGTTGGGGATGATGATGAGGGCGTCAACGGCTTTGCGGAGTTCCGAGAGGCCTGCTTCCGCGAGGCGAAGGCGCTGAGCTCCCTCGAAGCCGAACGGGCGAGTGACGACGCCTACCGTGAGTGCGCCGAGTTCGCGTGCGATCTTCGCGACGATGGGAGCCGCACCAGTCCCCGTGCCGCCGCCCATGCCGCAGGTGATGAACACCATGTCGGAGCCCTTGAGGGCATCCTGGATGTCTTCGCGGGTTTCGTCCGCCGCTTGCTTGCCTAAATCCGGGTTCATGCCGGTGCCCAGGCCTCGCGTGAGCGTCTTGCCGATGTGGATCTTCTTGCGCGCCCGATTCTTGTGAAGGTCCTGCGCGTCCGTGTTCACCGCGATGAAATCAACGCCTTCGACATGTGATTGCACCATGTGGTTCACGGCATTACCGCCGGAACCTCCGACGCCGACGACGCGAATACGAGCGAACGACTCGACGTCAGGCTTCACTGCTTTGGCCATATCGAGCGCATGATAGCACTTTCAGGGGGCGCGCAAAGTTGACAACGAGCCGTTCAGGTTTCGTTATGGAAGCAGGTTTTTGAGCCCTCTTTTAATGGAATCCCAAAAACCTCCAAAGGCTTCGCCGAGGGTCGATGTCTTTTCCGTCATGTCCTCGCCGTACGCCCATTTGCAAAGGCCGAACGCGACCGCCCAGGTGGCGTCCACGGTCGCGCTGCGCGGCATGTGGCCGATCTGGCCGACCTGTGAGGGGATCTTCAATATCGCTTTGGCAATTTCTTGCGTGGAAGCCATGCCGGAACCGCCGCCCGTGATGACGATGCCGGCCGGCAAGAGCTGCGCGCGATTGATCGTTTTCAAATGCGCGGCGATGAGCTTGAACATTTCCTTGAGACGCTGTTGCACGAGCGAATCCATGCGCCGGATCGGGATCTCCGAACCGGTGACCGCGCCTCGCTTCATTTGCTCGGCTTCGGGAAGCGGGATCTGGAAGGAAAGTGCGATCGTGTTGGTGATGTCGGAGGAACCGACGGGCAATATCTTGATGGAGATCGGCATGTCGTCCTCGAATACGATGATCGAAAGTGTTTCCGCGCCGATGTTGGCAAGGCACACGCCGGCGGTCTTTTGCGCCTTGGTGAGCGTGACGAGCGATGCGGCCAGCGGCGCGACCATCACGCCTTCAACCTCCACACCCGTCGCTTCTACCGCTTCCACAAGATCGTCATGGTGCTGCTGGAGCATCGTGATGAGAAGCGTGTCCACGGCGAGCTTTGTGCCTTGCATGCCCTCCGGCTTGCCGAAGACCTTCTGGCCGTCCACTCGGTATTCCAAGGGGATGGCGTGGATGATGACGCGGTTGGCGAGCTTCGGAGAAGCGCGCTTCTCGCTCTCGCGTAAGGCGCGGTCAAGCATTTGCTGGTTGACGACGCCTCCGGCAGGAGTGAGCGTCACATCACCGGTCGAATGGATCTCGTCTATGCCGACGCCACCTAAGCCCACGCGTGCGGACTTGATCTGCACTCTTGCAGCCGAAGAGGCGCGTGCGAGTGCCTCCTTCACGCTTTTGGTAGCTTCGACGCGATCGACAATATAGCCATGGCGCATACCGCGCGAAGTTGCGGTGCCGGTGCCGAGTATCTGCATCGGGAGTTCAGGATTTTCTGCTGGGGAGGCGATAACGACCTTCACATGGTAAGTGCCGATATCGATGCCGCAATATACCTTCCGGGTCATAGTCCGCCAATTGTACCTCGCAAATGCGGCTCATTAAAGAGCTTTTTTGTGGAAGAGGCTAGAAGCCAAAGTGCTTCAGGATGCGATCTTCCTGCGATTCCATTTTTTTGGCGGCCTTTTCGTCCTCATGGTCGAGACCCTTGAGGTGGAAACAGCCGTGTACAAAAAGGAGCGCGAGGCGCTTTTGTAAGGTCGTGGCGTATTTCTTCGCTTCGCGCTTTGCGCATTGCACGTTCAGGAAGATCTCGCCCTCGGACTTCGATACGGGGAAGGAGAGGACGTTGGGTTTGTACGTCTTGCGCCGGTATTCCTTGTTCATCTTTCGCGCGAGAGCATCGCCGCAGACGACGAGAGAGAGTTCGTACTTGGGGCCAAGAACCTCGCGAGCCATATCCTCAAACGGCAAACGCGGCACGGTGCCGCGTATAGTTATGCGAACGGAGACCGACGTTACAAGGGTGCCCCTTGAAGGGTGCCCCTTGTAGCTTTGGTGTTTGGAGACCGAGGCTACTTGCATTTAGCGGGCGATCGGAGTCGCGTCGCCAAGGCCGGACTGCGAGCGAGGAGCTTCGCTTTCGCGGCGCGGTTGCATGGTGCGGGGGCCGCCGCGCTGTTCGCGTTCGGTGATTTTGCCGTCTTTCACAGCCTTTTGGTAGTCGGCGCGGCGCTTGATCAGCTTGAGGGCGCGCTTTTTCTGAACGGTCTTGGACTTCTGGCGTTCGAAATAGCGTTGTCCGCGGGCGGTCTTCACGAGGCCGGTTCCCTGCACGCGGCGGGAGAATTTGCGAATGGTAGAAAGCACGTTCTCGCTTCCGCTTTTCTGTACTTCAGCATTGATTGCCATGTGGGCGCCACTTTACCACGAGCCAATTCCTTCGGCAAG
>VFSW01015364.1_pt1 | contig 10525 bp, 10 predicted proteins | sample 5358111 | NCBI WGS metagenome assembly VFSW01 (sample SAMN11554181, study PRJNA540505) | mine drainage metagenome | isolation source: sediment from site ElyBrook_90M | place: USA: Ely Copper Mine, Vershire, VT | collected 2017
GCCTTCTACGTCGGGGGGTTCGAGGATCTGAACCTCGTCAACACCGTCGAGAACAGCCTCGTCCAGGGCGGCGTCCAGCTCCGCGGGTACCCCATCGTCGCGCAGGCGGGGAACTACTACGCGCTCTTCAACGCCGAATACCGGTTCCCGATCGTCGAGGTCGATCGGGGCATCTCGACTCTCCCGTTCTTTCTCAGCCGCATGAGCGGGAACGTCTTCGTCGACTCCGGGAGCGCCTTCGACGACGTAGGCGCGGCGAACTTCTTGACGGGAGTCGGCGGCGAGCTGTGGTTCGACTTCCAGCTCGGCTACATCCTCGACTTCACGTTTCGAGCGGGCCTGGCAAGGGGCATCGCGGACGGAGGGATCACGAAGACGTACTTCGTGGCGGCGGTGCCGTTCTGAGCGAGGACGACCCTGTCGCCGGGACACCCTCTCTTTGTCCCGGACACCTGAGCACTCGATCTCGCCGCAGAGAATCGCTGCCCGCCGGCGGGCACGCCATTTGATGAGGCGTGTCCGCATGCGCACCCGCGTCTCGCTGCTCCTCCCTCTCGTTTGCGTGCTTGCGCTCGCCTTCGCCTCCTCCGCCCGCGCCGACCCCCTCTTCGACTGGGGAGAAGACGCGCTCGAAGACGCCTATGTCGACGGCGATTTCGATGAGGAAGACCACATCGCATCTCACCTCGGTGGCCATCTCGGCACGAGCGACGCTCGCGGCATGAGCTGGCTCGGCATCGCGCCCTTCTACAAATCACTAGCGTCCGGAAAGACCGATGTCGGGGGCATCGTGGTGCTCGGTCTCGCGCTCGATCGCATCGCCGCGGGGCCGGTTCACAGAATCATCGACTCTCCCAAGCCTCCGCCGCCTCCACCTCTGCCTCCACCCGAACCCGCCCCGCCTCCGGAGAAGCCCGCCCTTGGCGAAGCGCCGGCGCTCGCCCGGAAATGCGTCGCCGCGGCCCTTCGCGCTTCCGGTCTCGGCGTCGACGACGAGCGGATCGACTCCCTCATCGCCCGATCGCGCGCGAGCGCCTGGCTCCCCGAGACGCGCATGCGCGGGATGCGTTTGTGGTCCGACGCAAACCACACGACGACGCTCGCATCCACGGACACGGCGAACTTCTACGACGCCGTCGGCGCGAACCTCGTCCTCGAGCTACGCCTCACGTGGCGCCTCGATCGCCTCGTCTTTGCCGGCGACGAGCCTGCGCTCGAGCGCGTACGCCTCGAACGCATCGAGGCGCGCTCCCGCATTGCGACGCGCACGCTGGAAGCTCTCTTCGCGTGGGAGAGAGCGAGGATCGACGAAGCGCGTGCCGCCGCAGGGTCGGACGAAAAGGCCCGAGCGGCGGTGCACGCGGCCGAAGCACAAGCAACGCTCGACGTCCTGACGGGCGGATGGTTCGCGCAAGAGCAAGAAGAAGAGGGGGAGGCCGCGAATGCCGAGACGGGACCTTGACCCGCCACGTCCCGGCCGTTACGTCTCTCTCCCCACGATGCTGAGCGAGACGCGCGAAAAGCTGAATGACCTCCTGAGGCGCCTCATGGCGCTAAGGGGGCATCTTTGACCTCCCGAAGTTGAAGGGCGAGCTCGAGGCGCTCGAGAAAAAGACCCTCGAGCCCGGCTTCTGGGAAGACCAGAAGAAGGCCCAAATCGTCACGCGCAAACGCTCGTCGATCGAGCAAGAGGTTGCGAGCATCGAGAGGCTCTCGCGTGACGTGGAGGACGCCCACGTGCTCCTCGAGCTCGGCGCGTCCGAGAACGACGAGGCGACCGTCACCGAGGCCGCCTCTCAGGTGTCAGCGCTCGAGTCCCGCGTGCGCGGGGCCGAGCTGTCGCGCATGCTCGCCGGCCCGGTCGACCACGCGAATGCCATCGTGAGCATCCACCCGGGCACCGGCGGGACGGACGCGAAGGACTGGGCGCAGATGCTCCTCCGCATGTACCTCAGGTGGGCCGAGCGCCGCGGCTACAAGACCGAGACGATCGATTTCCAGGAGGGACTCGAGGCGGGGATCGACGGAGCGAGCTTCAGCGTTTCGGGGGACCACGCATTCGGCTACATGCGCAGCGAGAACGGCGTCCACCGCCTCGTCCGCATCTCCCCCTTCGACGCGAACGCCCGCCGTCAAACGGCATTCGCGGCCGTCGAGGTGACGCCCGACATCGAGGACGAGATCGATATCCAGGTCAAGGACGACGATCTCGACATCACGACGATGCGCGCCGGGGGCAAGGGCGGGCAGAACGTGAACAAGGTGGAGACGGCAGTCCGCCTCAAGCACCTGCCGAGTGGGATCGTCATCGTGTGCCGAGCCGAGCGCTCCCAGCACCAGAATCGCCGGATGGCCCTCAAGATGCTCAAGGCCAAGCTCTACGACATCGAGACGCAGAAGCGCGAGGAGCAGGCCGCAGCGCAGGCCGCGAGCAAGACCCAGATCGCCTGGGGCAACCAGATCCGCAGCTACGTCCTCGCGCCCTACCGCTTGGTGAAGGACCTTCGGACGAGCCACCAGAACGGCAACGTCGACGCCGTCCTCGACGGAGATCTCGATGCCTTCATCGAGTCGTACCTGCTCGCCGCCGCCGGCGGCACGCTGAAGAAGGGCGGAGTCGCCGAGGAGACGGAATAGCCGTGGCGGGCGGCCCGGAGGATGCGATCGTCAAGGCGCGGCGAGAAAAGGCCGAGCGCCTGCGCGCACGGGGGGAGAACCCGTTCGCGAACGATGTGAGCCAACGCGGTGAGGTGGACGCGATCGCCGAGGTGCGAGGGCGCGTCGAGGGGGCGGCCGTCGGGGGCAGATACCAGGCCGAGGCAGTCGAGCGGATCGCGGACGCGCGGGCAGCCCACGTTTGCGGGCGGGTGATGGCGCTGAGGTCCACCGGAGGGCTCACGTTCGCGAGACTTCGAGACGGCACGGGGGAGATGCAGGTCATGCTGGACGAGGCGACGATGCACGAGCGCTACGACCGTCTGGGGGACGTCGACCTCGGAGACATCGTCGAGGCAAAAGGAAAGCTCACGGCATCGAAGCGCGGGGAGCTCTCGGTCCTGGCGACGGACCTGCGCCTCGTGACCAAAGCGTACCGTCCGCCGCCCGAGAAGTGGCACGGGCTCACCGACGTGGAGCTGAGATACCGGCAGCGCTACGTCGATCTCGTCGCGAACCCCGAGGTGGCCGACGTCTTCCGCGCGCGAAGCCACGTGGTGCGAGCCGTGCGCGCGATCCTCGACGAGCGAGGGTTTCTCGAGGTGGAAACTCCGACGATGCACCCGCTCGTCGGCGGCGCGGCGGCGCGGCCGTTCGTCACGCACCACAACGTCCTCGATATGCGCCTTTTCTTGCGCATCGCACCGGAGCTCTACCTGAAGCGCCTCCTCGTAGGAGGGCTCGACCGCGTCTACGAGATCGGCCGCTGCTACCGGAACGAGGGGATCAGCACCCGGCACAACCCCGAGTTCACGATGCTCGAGTTTTACCAGGCGTACGCGACGTACGGCGAGCTCATGGACTACACCGAAGTGCTGCTCCGCGGGGTCGACGAGCGGCTCGCGCGTGCGATGCCGCAGGCCCACGCGAAATGGCTGGAGGCCCGGCCGTTCACGCTCGCTCAGCCGTTCGTGCGAGTGTCCATGGAGCAAGCCGTCGCGGCCGGGGCGGAGCGGACGGCCATCCCGCAATGGCTCGAGGCCGTGGAGCGGGGAGGAGGGCGTGGCCTGGTGGAGATCCTGCGGGGGGATTTCGGCGAGCGCATCAAGGAGTGGGCGAAGATGTCGCCTCGGGCGAAGGCGCTCGATTGGAGCAACCTCCGCAAAGGCCTGGCCAAATGCGATAACGACGGCGAGAGGCTCTTCGCCTGCTACGAGTACGTCGTCGAGCCATTCTTGCCGCAGGACTACCGGAGCGACGACGGCAAACACTCCGTGCCGGTCTTCATCAAGGATTACCCCTTCGAGGTCTCGCCGCTCGCCCGTCGCAGCGACGCGCACCCCGAGCTGACCGACCGGTTCGAGCTCTTCGTGCACGGGCGCGAGCTCTGCAACGCCTTCAGTGAGCTGAACGATCCGGACGACCAGGCAGAGCGCTTCCGTACGCAGGCGGAGAAGAAGGCGCGAGGCGAGGAAGAATCGATGGATTACGACGAGGATTACGTCCGCGCGCTCGAGCACGGCATGCCGCCCGCAGCGGGCTTCGGGATGGGGATCGACCGGCTCGTGATGGCGCTGACGAACGCCGCCTCGATTCGAGACGTCATCTTCTTCCCACTGCTGCGCCCCGACGCGGCTCAGGGCACGTCGAAATGAAAGGGGTGCCCCTCCCCGCCCTCGCCGCCGGAATGGCGGCGGTGCTCGCCGCGATGGCGTTTCTGATCGTGCGCGCGGCGAGGGACTTCGCGCGCGGGCACACGGTGCGGGGCGTACTGCAACTCCTCGGCGCGGCCTTCGGAGCGGCGTTCGTGTGGGCCGCTCACTTGACGTCGCGCTTGCCCGAGCTCCGAGGGTCCGCATGGACGATGCGTGACGCACTCGTGCGCGCCGGCGCCATCGTCGCGGGGGTGCTCTTTCTCGTCGCGACCGTGGTCGCTCTCGTTCCTTGGTGCCTCGATCGCCTCGAGGGGGGCTCTTTCTCCGTCTACGTGGCCGCGCGGCACGTGCGCGCGAAGAAGAGCGGCTTCTTGACGCTCATCAGTGGCCTCTCGATCTTCGCCGTCGCTCTCGGCTCCTTTTCCCTCTCGAGCGCCATCAGCGTAATGGGCGGCTTCAGCGCGGACCTCAAGCGGAAGATCCTCGGCAACAACGCGCACATCGTCATCGACCAGACGAGCCAGGCTGGCTGGGGAGACTACGAGGACGTGCTGGCGAAGGTGCGGTCCGTGCCGGGTGTGGTGGGGGCGACCCCGGTGGCGCGCGGAGAGGTGATGGCGTCGAGCGCCTCGAACTTGGCCGGCGTGGTGGTGCACGGGATCGATCCGGGCAGCATCGGGCAGGTCATCGACCTGCAAAAGAACATCGAGGCGCCGGTCAAGGTAAAAGACAAGCTCGCGTTCCTGGAGGAACCGGCGCTGATGCAGCACATCGCGCCCGACGAGGTCATAGGCATCGGGCCCGGAGGCGAGGAGTTTACGAAAGGCCCGGAGCTCACGTCGATCGTCGATGACCTGGATCCCGATGTGGCGGCGGCGATCGCGGCCCCGCCGCTGCGTCCGGGGATCGTCATCGGGCGGGAGCTCGCGAAGACGCTGCACGTCTACGTGGATGACGAGGTTCGGCTCGTGTCGCCGCTCGGGGACCTGGGGCCGATGGGGGTGATGCCGAAGACGCGTAAGTATCGGGTGGCGGGGATTTTCTACAGCGGGATGTACGAGTACGACGCGACGCACGTCTACACGACGATCGAAGAGGCGCAGAGCTACTTCGCGATGCCCGGGCAGATCACGGCGATCGACGTGAAGGTGGACGACGCGGAGAATGCGGATCGGCTGACTTCGACGGTGCGGGCGGCAGCGTCGCGGCCCGAGCTCCGGGTGCGCGATTGGCGCGAGATGAACAAGAGCCTGTTCAGCGCGCTGAAGCTCGAGAAGATCGCGACATTCCTGATTCTCTCGATCGAGATCATCGTCGCGAGCTTCTCGATCGTGTGCATGCTCCTGCTCATGATTGCGGAGAAGTCGAAGGAGATCGCAATCCTCAAGGCACTCGGCGCGAGCGACCGCTCGATCCTCAACACGTTCATCGTCGAGGGCGTCGTCATCGGCAGCATCGGCACGCTGTCCGGCGTGTGCACTGCGATGGCGATCTGCACGGGGTTGAAGTGGTTCGGCCTGCGGCTCGACCCGGACGTCTATTACATCGATCGCCTCCCGATCAACGTGAGCGGATGGGACTACCTGGCGGTGACGATCGCGGCGCTGACCATCTGTTCGATCGCGACGATCTTCCCCGCGTGGCAAGCGGCGCAGCTCCGCCCCGTCGACGGTCTCCGCTATGAGTAGAGGCGTGACCTCCCCGAGCGATACCTCCGCCGTTCCCGTCGACCGCGCGCCCGACGGGAACGGCCGTCCGACGGGGAGCATCGTCCTGGCGACGGGAGTTCGGAAATCGTTTCGGCACATGGGGCGCACGCTCGAGGTGCTGCGCGGGGTGGACCTCGAGATACGAGACGGGGAGATGGTCGGGATCGTGGGGCCGTCGGGCGCGGGGAAGTCGACGCTCCTCCACTGCATCGGGACGCTCGACGTGCCTACGGCAGGGTCCATCCGCCTGGGGGGCGACGAGATCACGAGGATGACGTCGTCGCGCCTCGCCGAGCTGCGCAACCGGACGATAGGGTTCGTGTTCCAGTTTCACCACCTGCTCCCGGAGTTCAACGCACTCGAGAACGTGATGATGCCAGGGATGGTGCAGGGGCGGCCGAGGCGGGAGATCGAGACGCGCGCGCGCGCTCTCCTCGAGGACGTAGGGTTGAAGGAGCGGACGATGCATCGGCCGGGGGAGCTGTCGGGCGGGGAGCAGCAGCGGGTGGCGTTCGCGCGCGCGCTGCTGCTCGAGCCGAAGCTGCTCCTCGCGGACGAGCCGAGCGGGAACCTCGACTCGGCAACGAGCGCGCAGATCCACGAGCTGTTCTTCGGGATCAACAAGCAACGCGGTACGACGATCGTGGTCGTTACCCACAACCCGGCGCTCGCGGCGAGCATGCCCCGCGTAGTGACGCTGCGGGACGGCCGCATCGAGAGGGACGAACGCAGGGACGGCGCGCCGAAGCCGGTGTCGACCCCATCGAGCGTGTCGCACTAGAAGGGTGGTGTCTTTCGGCGCCCCCGGCCCCGGCGCGCACGCTGACCTCAAATCGTGCTCGGCGGAAACGAGAGAGTGAACACTGCCCCCTTCCCGGGCTCGGTGGCGAGCGACACGGCGCCGCCGTGGCGCTGCATTGTCGCGAACACCATGGCGAGCCCCAGGCCGGTACCCTCGGCGCCCTTCGTGGTGAAGAACGGCTCGAACACGCGCGCTTGCACCTCTTGGGGGATCCCGGGGCCGGTGTCGGCCACGGTCACGCACACGCGGCCGTCGCTCATCCCCGTGCGGAGCGTGATTGTGCCTCCCTCGGGCGTCGCATCGATGGCATTCACCACGAGGTTGACGATGGCCGTCACGATCTCGTCGGGCCGCCCGACCACGTGGGGGATCTCGTCGAGCTCCTCGATGATGCGACTCAGCGCCCCCGAACGCGAGGACATCCGCGGTCGAGCGATCGCCATCGCCTCGCGAGTCAAGACGTTCAAGTCCACCTCCTGCGCGCGCGCTTCGGGCGCCTGACGGCTGAAGGCGCGGAGCCTTTCGACCGTCTCGACGCCGCGTCGAATGACGGAGCGCATCTCGTCGAGGCTCGCATTGGCCCGGGCGGCGTCGTTTCGGCCAAGCGCTCTCTGCGCGATCTGGGCGTGCATCGACAGGGGGTTGAGGATGTTCTTGAGGTCGTGCGAGACCCCCGCGGCCATCTGACCGAGGGCGCGGAGCTTTTCGGTGCGGGCAAGCGCCTCGCGGGAAGCGCGCAGCTCGGCGTTCGTTAGAACGAGCCGGTGGATCTGAGCCGCCCGTCCCATCGCGACGGCCGCGAGATCAGCAAGAGCGCGCGCGACCTGAAGCTTGCGGTCCGTCGGCTCGTTGGCCTTCTTGAAGAGGAGCACGAGCGCGCCGAAGAGGCCTCCCGAGCTGACGAGGAGCAAGGGATGGGCGTGCGCGAAGTGCTTGCCGCTGGAGCGGAGAAGGTGGGGTCCGAGCTCGCCGCCGATGGCGTCGGCCTCTCCGGACCACGCCGAGAGTGCTTCCGGGACGTTTCGGGAAGCGGTGGTCCGAGCGGTTCCCTCTTCCGTCACCTCGACGACGACGACACCGTCGGCCTGGACATGTTCGATGGCCACATCGACGAGCAAGGGTAGTATGGCCGCCCCGGAGCTCGCCTCGGAGGCGAGCCGGCTGAATCGAACGAGGACGTCGATGGACCGCGTGGCCGTCATGAGGACCCGAATATCCGAACGGTGGCACGCGCGGTCAATCCCGCCCGGGCAAGGACAGCACGGATGAGCCACCGTCGATATATGAAAACCCTGAAATTGGACGAGGCGGAGCTGCGGTCGCGACGAGCCATCTGCGAGCTGGGCGAAGACGATCTCGCTCGCCTCCGGTCGCTGCGGGAGTTCGCCGAGAATCACACGACCGAGATCGTGGACGCGTTCTACGAGCTCTTGCTCTCGCACGAGTCGACGCGGAAGTTCTTCCCGGACGACGTGACCGTCCGGCGGGTGAAGCGCACGCAGAGAGAGTACTTCCTCGGCCTGTTCGAGGGACGCTGCGACCTCGCGTACGTGGAAGACCGGCTGCGGGTGGGCGCCGCCCACGAGCGCATCGGCCTGTCGCCCAAATGGTACCTGTCGGCGTACCGAAAGTACCTCGATCTCTTGCGTGGGCGCCTCTACGCGTCGTTTCCGCCGGCTGAAGCCGCCGGGGCGTTCGCAAGCGTTCAGAAGATGGTGTTCTTCGACATGGCGATCACGATCGATACCTACATCGCCGCCAACTTGGAGACGATCCAGCGCCACCAGGCGGCGCTACGCGAACTCTCGACGCCCGTCATTCGCGTCCACGATCGCATCTTGCTCCTGCCCCTCATCGGCGCCATCGACAGCATGCGCGCCCACCAGATCATGGACACCGTGCTCCTTCGGATCACCGAGGAGAAGGCCAAGTGCCTCATCCTCGACATCGCCGGCGTCCCCGTGGTGGACACGAAGGTGGCCGACAACTTGGTGAAGACGACCGCGTCGGTCCGCCTCCTCGGCGCGCACACCATCCTCACCGGCATCAGCGCCCAGGTCGCGCGGACGATCGTCCAGCTGGGCGTGGACATTTCGGCGATGCATACGCGGAGCTTCCTCCAGGAGGGCATCGAGCTCGCGCTCAACCTCGTCGGCAAGACGATCCAGGAGAAGGGCGGCTGAAGTGCGAGGCACGATACCGATCCTGCGAATGGGGAACGTGCTGATCACGACGGTCCACGTCGAGCTCCGGGACGCCGTCGCCGAGGCGTTTCAGGCCGACGTCCTCTCGGCGATCGAGAAGCGCCGCACGAACGGGCTCGTGATCGATATCAGCGGCCTGGACATGGTCGACACCTACGTCGCGCGCATCCTCGCCGAGACGGGGCGCATGGCGCGCCTCATGGGCACGGATACCGTGCTTTGCGGGATGCGTCCGGAGGTTTCGGCGACGCTGGTCCGCATGGGCTACAGCATGGAAGGCGTCCACGCCGCCCTCGATCTCGACGAAGGCCTGGCACTCCTGCGTGAGCTCCAAGAGCCCAAGCAGAGGGCGTGACGCGTGGGCATCGAGACGATCACTCTCCGCAGGATGAAGATCGAGACCGAGGACGACGTCATCCTCGTGCGCCGGGCGGTGCGGGAGCTCGCGCAGGCATCCGGCTTCGACGTCTTCGCGTCGGCGGCGCTCACGACGGCGACCTCGGAGCTCACGCGGAACGTCTGGGTGCACGCGGGGAAGGGCGTAGCCATCATCGAGGAGATCTCGAACGGCAACCGGCAAGGCGTGCGAGTGACCTTTCGAGACGAGGGCCCAGGTATTGCAAACGTGGAGCGCGTTCTGGCCGGTGGGTTCAGCACGGCGCGTTCGATGGGGCTTGGCCTGTCGGGCAGCCGCCGCCTCGTCGACGAATTCAATCTACGATCGGCGCTGGGCCTCGGCACGACGGTGGAGATCGTGAAGTGGAAGTGGATCTAGACGTCATGCGGACGTGGCTCGGCGATACGGCGTGCTTGCCGGTGATCGACGAGGCGTCCGTCTCTCTCGTGCGCCAGCGGGTGCGCGACGAGGCAACGAGAGTGGGCCTGGGAGAGTGCCCCACGGCAGCTCTCGTCAACGTGGCGAGCGAGCTCGCGCACAATCATCTGGCCCACGCGAGAGGCGGAGTGGTCTCGATGCGCGAGGTGAAGCGCGGGAATCAGCGCGGACTCGAGGTCATCGCCGCGGACACCGGCTCCGGCATTGCGGACGTCGCACGCGCGCTCGAGGGACGACCGTCGAGGCCGGAGAGCCTGGGGGTCGGCCTCGCTGCCGTGCTCGAGCTTGCCGACGAGGTGGACATCGATGTGCGCCTCCATGAGGGTAGCTGCGTGTGGGCACGGAAGTTCGAAGCACCGGGGCCGCGCGGCAGGTGCGTCGGCGTGTTTGGTCGTCCGTTCCCCGAGGAAGCATGCAGCGGCGACGACGCGGCGTTCGTACGCGATGGCGACGTGCTGAGAGTCGGAGTGGTCGACGGGCTGGGGCACGGCGAACCCGCGCGCAAAGCTTCGATCATCGCCGCCCGCCTCCTAGCCGCCGGCGGTGTTCTCCCTCCCGACGCGCTCCTCGCCGCGTGCGACCGCCGTCTTGCAGGCACGAGAGGGGCGGTGATGACCGCCGCGCGCGTCAGCGCGTCGGGAGACTGCGTCTTCGCGGGCGTAGGG
>VFSW01015365.1_pt1 | contig 10525 bp, 10 predicted proteins | sample 5358111 | NCBI WGS metagenome assembly VFSW01 (sample SAMN11554181, study PRJNA540505) | mine drainage metagenome | isolation source: sediment from site ElyBrook_90M | place: USA: Ely Copper Mine, Vershire, VT | collected 2017
GCACGCGTCCGGGGGTAAGGCGCGAGAAGTGTATATGCTCCAGGGTGTGCAGTTCCTGTGTGGAGGCCAGAGCAACGCCGAGGCCGCTGGAGATCAGCGCGAGCACGTGCGAGGTGCGCTCGAGATACTGCTGACTGGTGCCGATGCCGGCAAAGCTCTCTTCGATTTGCTCCTGGCGTTCGGGAGCGAGGAGCGTAACCTGCGGGCCGCCGAGAAGTTCCACGTAGAAGCGGAAAGCCTGGGGCGTGGGGATGCGGCCGGCGGAGGTGTGGGGCTGATCGAGCAGACCGGCATCGGCGAGCGACACCATCACGTTGCGAATGGTGGCGGAACTCAAGCCGTCCTTATTGCCAAAGTGGCGCGCGAGGGCCTGCGACGCAACCGGTTCCCCGGTGGCGATGTAGGTTTCGACAATCGCCGTCAGGACGGTGCGTTCGCGAGGACTCAGCCGCAGATCGGAAGCCATGGAAACACGCTGAAAACACCCGCAAAAAGGGTGAATTTCTCCTGTTTAGATTGTAGGTTTCGCGAAAAGGCGGGTCAAGAACGACAAGGCATTGGCAGAGAAGAAGATAGCGCTGCTTGCGGGACGGCGCGAAACCGGGGCGGCACGTCCCGGTCTAGTACTCGCCGGTGACGATGTTCTCCAGCGGCTCGCCGCGCATATAGCGGCCGATCTGGACGGCGGCGAACTGCATGGCGCGAACCATGAACATCGGCGTCGATCCGCCGACGTGCGGCGTGATGAGGAGATTGGGCGCGTGCCACAGCGGATGACCTTCCGGAAGGGGCTCGGGATCGGTGACATCGATGGCGGCGGTGATGTGGCCGGCGTTGAGAGCGGCAAGCAGCGCGTCTGAGTGGACGACGGGCCCGCGCGCCGCGTTAACCAGCAGCGCGCCCTGCTTCATCAGGGCCAGTTCGTGCGCGCCGATCATGCCGGTGGTCTCGCTGGTGTAGGGCACGATGAGGATGACCACGTCGGCGGAGTGCAGGAGTCGATGAAGCTCACTCACGCCGTGCACGCCCTCGCGTGCGGTGCGGGCGACGCGGACGAAATCGACGCCGAAAGGCTGGAGGCGCTGCTCGATGGCCTGACCGATGGAGCCATAGCCGACGATGAGGACCTGCTGCCCGTGCAATTCGTCGCAAAGAACAGGTGGATAGAGGCGCTTCGCCGCGGGGTGGAGGGTGTGATAGAGGTCCTCGGCTTCTTTGCGCCGCGACCAGACACCGGCGTGCTGCAACTGACCGAAGAGGGGGAAGTACTTTGTTGAGGCAAGGACTGCAGCGACCGTCCACTCCGCGGTGGAGATGGTGTGGGCGCCGCGCGCATCGCAGAGGATGACGTCCGGCGGCTTGATCCTGATGAGCTGGTCGACACCGGCGAGGGTAGCCTGTATGACCTTCAGTCCGCGGAGATAAGGCAGCTGCCGCGTGGCCTGGCCCTGCCACGGCGGTGGAACCCAGAACTCGACCTCCATAGGTTCGGCGGGCTGAAGGGGAACGAGCTGCAGTGAGATGCCGTCAGGCAACAGGCGGAGCAGATCGTGGTCGATAGCTTCGGGTACGCCGACTTTCAGCATGGAACGCAGCTCCAGGATCGCGGGACTCTTTCGATGCTAACGCGATACGGTTGGGCCTACCGGGATCGAAGCCATCGACGGACGTCTCTTCAATCTTCAGGAGAGGAGTTTGCGCAATGCTTCGAGACCTGCAGAGATCGCTTCCAGCGGGACCGCGTAACTGAAGCGGAGATGGCCTTCGCCCTGCGCGCCGAAAACCACGCCCGGAATGGTGGCGACGTGCGCCTTATCAAGAAGCTGGGCGGCGAATCGATGGCTGTCCTTGTCCATCTTGCGAACGCTGGGAAAGGCGTAGAACGCACCGGCGGGAAAATCGCATTCCAGCCCGATCTCGTTGAGTCCCCCGACCAGCAGATCGCGGCGCTGGCGATATTCTTCGCGGCGGGCGGCAATGGTTTCCTCCGGGATCGACAGGGCTTCGAGGGTGGCCCATTGGGTCGGTGTAGAGACGCCATTGGTGGAGTAGAGCACGAGCTTGCGCAGTCCGGTCATGAAGGGCTCTTTGGCGACGGCATACCCCACGCGCCATCCGGTCATGGCGCAGGTCTTGGACAGGGTGTAAGTCGTGATGGTTCGCTCCGACATGCCAGGCAGCGAGGCGATGGAGACGTGCTCGCCTTCGTAGACCAGGTCTTCGTACGCTTCGTCAGCGATGACCACGAGGTTGTGCTTTTTAGCGAAGGCGGCGACTTCTTCGGCTTCCTTCCGCGAAAACACGACCCCGGACGGATTTTGCGGCGTGTTGTAGTAGATGGCTCGGGTGGCAGGTGTCGAAAAGTGTTCGAGGGTGGCGGTGAGCCCGTTGCGGCGCGCTGTAGCGGTGGGCACCATCACCGGCCTGGCCTGGGCGAGGGGCACCATGTCGCGGATCGGAGTCCAGAACGGAGCGAACACCAGGACGTCGTCGCCCGGATCGAGCACGGCCTGGAAGGCGACGTAGAGTGCGTGAGCACCGCCCGAGGTAATAAGAACGTCGTCGATGGTGGCATCGATGTGATTCTTCGTCTGCAACTTCTTCGCGATAGCAGCGCGCAGCGGCTCGATGCCGGAAGAGGGCGCGTATCGAGTTTTATTCTCGACGAGCGCCTTGAGAGCCGCGTACTTGATGACGTCGGGCGTTTCGAAGAATGGCTCGCCGCCATGGAACGCATGAACCGGCTTGCCGGCAGCGCGGAGTTCGAGGACCTTATTGCGAATCTGCACGATGTCGGAGAAGCCGACTTCGTCGAGGCGCTTTGCGAGACGGATGGGACTGCTTTTGCTTGTCATTTCGGGTTCACTCGTCAACGTGGACGTTACAGCTTAGAGCATTTTGGATGTGGACGGAGCGGAAATCGCAGCCCGCAGGAGTGAACAAAGCTTAGGTCGCCAAAAGCCCGGAGTAGACAGCCATACCGGCGACGGCGTCAACGCCAAACTCGTCGAGGGTGTCGATTTCAGCCTGGGCGCGGATCCCTCCGGCGACGATGAGCTGTCGCGAGGCGAGCGGACGCAGGGTGCGTGCGACTTCCATAGGGAAGCCGCGCATCGTGCCTTCGGTATCCACATGGGTGTAGAGGAACACACCGCAAAAAGGGTCGAGGGCAACGATGGCCTGGGCGGGAGTGATGTTCACGTTCTCGCGCCAGCCGCGGACGGCAATTTTGCCGGCTTTTGTATCGATGGCTGCGACAAATTTGTCCGGGCCGATGCTGGACGAAATCGCGGCAGCAAATTCTGTGTCGATGCCGCTTTCGCGGAAGAGCGCCGAGCCGAAGATGACCCGGCGAGCGCCGGCAGCGAGGAGAGCGCGGGCATCATCGGCGCTGCGAATGCCTCCGCCAACCTGGACAGGAAGACGTTTGGCGATTTGCTCGATGAGCGCGCGGTTATCTCCGGCACGTTTGGCGGCATCGAGATCGATGAGCTGCACCAGAGGAAAGCGGGAGAAGCGGTCGATCCAGTAGTCGAAGTCGTCGAAGGCGAGGCGCAGATCTTCGCCCCGTTCGAGCTGGACGATGCGGCCACCCATCAGGTCGATGGAGGGGATCAGCATGGAAGTCTCACCGGGATTCCGTCGCGCTGGAGTTCGGCTTTGAGGGCGCGGACATCGTGGATGCCGAAATGGAAGATGCTGGCGGCGAGCGCAGCGTCGGCCTTGCCGTCGCGAAAAACCTTCGTGAAGTGCCGCGCGTTGCCGGCGCCGCCGGAGGCAATGACGGGAATCTGTACCGCTTCGCTGACTGCGGCGGTGAGTTCGCAGTCGAAGCCGGCGCGCGTTCCGTCAGCGTCCATGGATGTGAGCAGGATTTCGCCGGCGCCGCGGGCTTCGGCTTCGCGGGCCCACTCCACGGCGCGGCGACCTGTGGGCTTGCGGCCGCCGGAGACGAAGATTTCCGCTTCAGCGATGGGACGATCAGTAACGCGGCGCGCGTCAATGGCGACGACCACCGCCTGGGCGCCGAATTTCGCGCCGATCTCTCCTATGAGTTCGGGGCGGGCCAGTGCGGCGGAATTGACGCTGATCTTGTCGGCGCCGGCGTCGAAGATAGTCGCGGCTTCGTCTGCAGTGCGAATGCCGCCACCAACAGTGAACGGAACGAAGAGTTGGCGAGCGGCGCGGCGGACGGCGTCGATGAGCGTGCCACGGCCTTCGTGGGTGGCGGTGATGTCGAGGAAGACGATTTCGTCGGCGCCGGCGGCGGCGTGACGGGCGGCGAGCTCGGCAGGATCGCCGGCATCCACGATATCGACGAACTGCACACCTTTGACGACCCGGCCGTTGCGGACGTCGAGACAGGCGATGATGCGTTTGGTCAGCACGGGCGCCACTCCAGGAAATTGCGCAGGATTTGGAGGCCGGTTTCGCCGGATTTTTCCGGGTGGAACTGGACGCCCATCACGTTGTCGCGTTCGACTGCGGCACTGAAAGGCTCGCCGTATTCTGTCACCGCGACAGTGGCTTGTAGCACGGGGGCGCGGTAGGAGTGCGTGAAATAAGCGAAGTTGTTGTTACTGATTCCGGAGAGGAGCTTCGATCCGGGCCTGGCGGCGAGGGAATTCCAGCCGACGTGGGGGATTTTCCTGCCAGGCGCAAAGCGGTCGCAAAGTTCGGGGAACGCCGCGAGTCCGGAAATGCCAGGCGCCTCCGTGCTGCCGGCGAAGAGCCACTGAAGACCGACGCAGATGCAGAGGAATGGGATGCCGGCGGCGATGCGCTCCTCGATGGCCGGCTTCAGGCCATGCTCTTCCAGGAATTTTGTCGCCGCGAAATGGCCGACGCCGGGGAGGACGATGCGATTCGCCTGGCGGACTAGAGCGGGATCGTCGGTGAGGACCGGATCCGCACCGACGGCACGCAAGGCCTTCATCACCGAGGTGAGATTGCCGGCCTTGTAGTCGACGACGGCGATCACAGCAGACCTTTCGTGCTGGGAAGCATTTCTTTGAGCTGCGGGTCGCGAGAGCAGGCGAAGCGCAGGGCGCGCGCGAAGGCTTTGAAGATCGCCTCGATCTTGTGGTGGTTGGAGCGGCCGTACATTGTTTTGACGTGAATGTTGGCGCGGGCGCCGCGGGCGAAGCCTTCGAAGAAGTCCTCGACCAACTCGGACTGCAAATCGCCGACAAGGCGGGTGCGGACTTTGGTCTCCACGTGATGGGCGGCGCGGCCGCTCAGGTCGACGGCGGCCAGGCCGAGCGTCTCGTCCATCGTCATGAGAAAGTAGCCGGCGCGCAGGATGCCGCGCTTGTCGCCGAGCGCTTTGTCGAAGGCCTCGCCGAGGGCGATGCCGACGTCTTCGACCGTGTGGTGCTGGTCGACGTCGAGGTCGCCTTTACATTGAAGCGTGAGATCGAAGGCGCCATGTCGTGTGAAGAGCTCCAGCATGTGGTCGAAGAAGCGGATGCCGGTTGATATGGTGTAGCGGCCCTGACCTTCGATGGTGAGGCGCAGGTGGATCTCGGTCTCGGCAGTCTTACGGTCGATGGCGGCAGTGCGTTTCTTCATCGGGCGTCTCCGGACGTAGTTGCAGACCAGCCGATTTCGGCAAGAGATTCTTCGAGGGCGGCGATTCCCTGCTCGGTTTGCTCGCGGGTGCCGAGTGTAATGCGGACGCAGCCGTCGCAACCTGGATCGGCGGAGCGGTCGCGGACGAGGACGCATTTTGTGCGCATGGCGGTGACGAATTCGCGATGCTTCGAGCCGATGTCGACGAGGACGAAGTTAGCCTGTGAGGGCCAGTAGCGGACGCCGAGGCGCTGGAGTGCGGATTCGAAAATAGGGCGCGATGCAAGGACTTCGCCGACATACCAGCGGAGGTAGTCTTCGTCATCAAGAGCCGCGGCCAGGCCCGCGAGCGCGACGGAGTTGACGCTGTAGGGGGAAATGGCGCGGCGGAGCCATTGCATTTGTTCTTCAGGAGCGGCGAGGACGCCGAGGCGGAGTCCGGCGAGGCCGTAGGCTTTGGAACATGTGCGGGCCACGATTACATTTGGCGCGCGGCCGATGAGGTCGAGGACGGTTTCTCCATAGAAGTGGAAATAGGCTTCGTCGATGATGATCGCCGCGTGCGGAGCGGCGTCGATCAGAGTGAACAGATCTTTGCGTGATGCCGTCTGGCCGGTGGGACTGTTGGGATTCGCGATGGCGATGAGGCGCGTCGCAGGCGAAATGGCATCGAGAAGGGCGCGCAGCGGAAAGCGGAAGCCGTCCTCGGCGGGGACGGTTACGACGCGGGCGGGCGTGGCTGAGGCGTAGACCTCATAGTTGGTGTAGGTGGGCACGGGGATGAGAATCTCCGTGCCGGCGTCGAGGTACGTTTGGCAGAGGACGTGGATCGCTTCGTCGACGCCATTGGTAAGCAGGACCTGCTGCGGCTGCAGGCCGAGGTGGGCGGCAACCCGAGCTTCAACGGGTTCGCGTTCGGGGTAGCGAGTGAGGTCGCCGCGGGAGATGCGGCCGAGGGCTTCGAGCACACGCGGCGAGCAGGCGAAGGTGTTCTCGTTGAAGTCGAGGCGGATGCCGCTGCGGTCACCGAGGGGCGGGTGGTACTCCTTCATGCGACGGACGGTCGAGGAGGGCTGCGGGCCTTGTATTTTGATCTCAGTCATCGACACCTCGCGCGCGAATGGCCTGCGCATGGGCGGCGAGGCCCTCGGCTTCGGCGAGACGCAGAGCGGCGGGACCGAGCTGACGAACGCCGGCTTCGGAATACTCCTGCACGGTGATGAGCTTCACGAAGTCGAGCACGCTGAGGCCGCCGCGCGTCCGGGCCAGGCCGCTGGTGGGGAGCGTGTGGTTGGGGCCGGAGACGTAGTCGCCGAGGGGCTGGGCGGACCAGCGGCCGATGAAGACGGAGCCGGCATTGCGGACCCAGGCGAGGTCGGCGGCGGTGTCGACGGTAAGATGCTCGGGCGCGATGCGGTTGGTGAGGTCGTGAGCTTCATCGAGGGTGCGCGTGACGATGGCCAGGCCGCGATTTGTAACGGCTGTAGTGGCTATTTTGTTGCCGCAGGCCGCTTTTGTGACTGCCGCGGTGACAGATTTGGCCAGATCGGGACGAGCGGTGATGAAGACGGTCAGAGTGTCGGGATCGTGTTCGGCCTGGGCGACGAGGTCGGCCGCGATGAGGGCCGGGTCGCCGATTTCGCTGGTGATGACGGCTTCGGTAGGGCCGGCGAGCATGTCAATGGAGCAGTCGAAGGCGACGAGTTTCTTGGCGGCAGTGACCCAGGCGTTGCCAGGGCCGACGATTTTGTCGACGACTGGGATCGTGTCGGTTCCGTAGGCGAGGGCGGCGACGGCATGGGCTCCTCCGACCCGGTAGAACTCGGAAATCCCCAATAAATATGCGGTTGCCAGCGTCTCCCTGGCGGGGTTAGGCGAGACGGCGACGATGCGTTCGACGCCCGCGACCTGGGCAGGGATCGCCGTCATGAGCAGCGTAGAAGGCAGTGGATAGCGGCCGCTGGGAACGTAGCAGCCGACGGAGGCGAGGGGGACGACGCGCTGGCCGGTCATGACGCCGGGAGCCGGCCTGAGATCGAAATCTTTAGGCTTCTGGCGCGCGGCAAAAGCGCGGATATTGCGGGCGGCGGTTTTGAGGGCCTGCTGCAGAGGCGCGGGAGTCGATTCCCACGCCAGCTGCAGCTCGACCGCCGGGATACGTAACGGTGTCTGTGACGGAATGCGGTCCAGTTTCGCACGAAGCCGCAGGAATGCCGGGTCGCCACCTCGACGGACCGAGTCGACGATGCGGCGCGCCTGCGGCAGGACCCGTTCATAGGAAGCCGCACCACGAGCGGTCAACGCCGCGATGGCGTCGAGGCCTTTGCCCGTGGTGCGAACCACCTTCATAGAACGACCTTATTGAGCGGGTATTCGACGATGCCGGTCGCGTTCGCCGCTTTGAGTTTCGGGATCACCTCGCGAACGGTGCTTTCTTCGAGGATGGTGTTGACGGCGACCCATTGGGAATTGCTGAGTTCGGAAATCGTCGGTGAGTTGAGTGCCGGAAGGACGCTGAGGACTGCAGCCAGGTTGGCTTTTTCGACGTTGAGCATGAGGCCGACGCGGTCCTGAGCGTCGATGGCGCCGCGCAGCATGAGGGCCAGGTTTTCGATCTTCTGCCTCTTCCAGGGATCGGCGCCGGCGGCGCGATTGGCGATCAGGCGGGTCTCGCTTTCCATCACGGTGTCGATGATACGGAGACGATTGGCGCGGAGTGAGCTGCCGGTTTCGGTGACTTCGACGATGGCGTCGGCCAGCGTTGGCGGCTTGACCTCCGTCGCGCCCCAACTGAATTCAACTTTTACGGAGACATTTTTCCCGGCGAAGTATCTCTTCGTGACTTCGACCAGCTCAGTGGCGATGATCTTGCCGGAGAGGTCTTCGGCGCGCTGCCAGGGCGAGTTTTCGGGAACGGCGAGGACCCAGCGGACTTTCCGGCGGCTCTGCTTGGCGTAGACGAGGCTGGTGATGGATTCGACGTCGAGGCCGCTTTCGACGACCCAGTCGATGCCAGTGAGGCCGGCGTCGAGAACACCGTGGTCGACATAGCGGGCCATCTCCTGAGCGCGGATGAGCATGCACTCGATCTCAGCGTCGTCGATCGACGGGAAATAGGAGCGGCCATCGGCGTAAATGTTCCAGCCGGCGCGCTTGAAGAGGGCGAGGGTGGCGTCCTGCAGGCTGCCTTTGGGGATGCCGAGGCGAAGTTTGTTCGTCATGCGGACGCTCCGTTGGCGGCGGTAAGCGGGCGGGTGAAGCAGCTTACGGTTCCTTCGTGACAGACGAGGCCGTCGCCTTCGACTTCGACGCGGAAGAGGATTGCATCCTGATCGCAGTCGGTGGATACGTCGACGATGCGGAGGCGATTACCGCTGGTTTCGCCTTTCATCCAGAGCTTTTGGCGGGTGCGGCTCCAAAATGTAACAAAGCCGGTTTCTTTTGTTTTGCGCCAGCTTTCCTCGTTGAGGAATCCGAGCATGAGGACGTGGCCGGTGCGCACATCCTGCACGATGCCGGGGGCGAGGCCGTCCATTTTGGCGAAATCGATAGCGGGTTCGGTCATCTTCTTTTCCTTTTTAGATGAAAACTAAAAAGCCCGTCAGCGCTGGGCGCCGGCGGGCTCTTCTCAATCCTGGTTCCTGCTCTTCTTAACCTGGGATGCGGAAGTTCGCCGGCACACTCGTCGCGTGATGATGGTGATGGTGACGGTGATGGACGCGAACTGACATCGCAGTTTTCACCTTAGGTGAGAGGGCGCTGGATGTCAAATTGAGCCGAAAGTTTGACCCTGAGGTGCTATGCCCTGGGGGGATGGTTTGCAGGAGGTCTTTGGATTGAGCAACTTCCGTAGTAACAGTTTTTCCAGATTACCCGGATGGCGCTGATTTCTCCGAACTCGGCGTTTGCGGATCGCTCTTGAAAAAATCCTGCGTGCAGAGGAAGTACACGGGGTCCTGGGACCCTTTTAGCGGGCGCCGGGTGCAGAGCGCCAGGCACCGGGAGGCCGGAGATGAAAAAGACTCGCAGGGCGAGTCCTCCTGATTCAGGCTTCTTGTTTAGTTTGGGGGGTGGCGTGGGGCAATGCAAGAACAACGCGGGCCGCGACAGCACTTAGGTAACGGAGGTGCGAGGCAGGAGAAGGCGATGGCAGGGACCGGTGTGATTGGTTGAATGTGTCGTATGGCCGGTGAACCGACCATGGGGTGGATAAACTGCCCTGCTCAAACAATCCGCCGTCGTTTCATTCCCACGATGTGCCGGACTCGCGATGGCCGATCTTCACCGGCCAGGTCGGAGTGATGTCTTTGATGATTCTTCGCCTGGAATCGGCCAGGCCCGAACGCGGCAGGTTGTGTGTGAGTTCGAGACATCCAGGCTTTTGGCCCACGGTGCTTTCCGATCTTGTCGAGTTCTGATTGCCTTCACAACTCGCGCGTTGCGCACGCATTTCTCCCACCCTGTAACGCCACCCCGTTGCCGCGCACTATCCCTGCGGGTATACTGCGGCGACTCGCGGTCCTCGCTGGTTGTCCCTCTCTCCGCCTTAAAATCCTGTCCGGAGGCTGTCTATGTCTTCCCGTTTGCAGCGTGCTCTGCTCGCGCTGGCCCTCGCTCTGCCTGCCACTCTCCACGCCGGGGACTACACCTATCAGCAAACGACGCAGATCACGGGCGGCTCGCTCCTCCACATGATGAAGAGCGTCGGCATGTTCAGTTCCCAGGCCCGTCACATGGGCGACCCCGTCGTCTCGACCATCTACCTCAAGGACAATCGCCTCGCCAACGTCTCGCCCGACAGCATCCAGATCATCGATCTCGACAAGGAAACCATCACCCAGATTGACGTTCAGAAAAAGACCTACACGGTGACGACCTTCGCGCAGATGAAGCAGGCCATCGAAAACGCCAACGCGCAGATGCAGCAACAGGCCGCCAAACAGCCCGCCCAGCC
>VFSW01015366.1_pt1 | contig 10524 bp, 5 predicted proteins | sample 5358111 | NCBI WGS metagenome assembly VFSW01 (sample SAMN11554181, study PRJNA540505) | mine drainage metagenome | isolation source: sediment from site ElyBrook_90M | place: USA: Ely Copper Mine, Vershire, VT | collected 2017
CGCGTCCTTCGGCCTTCACCACGAGGTGCACGTGCGGATGCTGCTGATGGGTGTGAAGAGCGAGCACGTATCGGTGGTTCAGCGCGAACCAAGTGCACCGCGCTTTGCATCGCAAGCCAGGCACCCGTCACGACAACAAAGCTGCCGCTTCGAGCCCGAGGTATCTTGCTTCGAAAATCTCGCTCGGGACCGGCTTGCCGAACAAAAACCCTTGCATTTCGTCGCAGCCCAGCAATCGCAGCAGCCGCGATTGCTCATCGGTCTCGACGCCCTCCGCCACGACTTTGAGGTTCAGTGAATGCGCCAGGCTGACGATCGTGGACATCAGCGCCAGCCCCGATGATCCGGTGGTCATGTCCACGACGAAGGAGCGATCGACCTTGACCGTATCGACGGGCAGCTTGGCCAGGTAGCTCAGCGAGGAGAACCCGGTGCCGAAGTCGTCTATGGCCACGGTAATGCCCATGTTACGGATGGCCTGCAGGATGAAGATACTGTGCTTGACGTCCCCCATGATGACGCCTTCCGTGATCTCCAGCTCCAATCCCCCGGCCGCCTGGTCATCGACCTCGATTGCCCGTTCAATCTCGGCGAGGAAGCCTCGATTGCGCAGCTGCAGCGGCGAGACATTCACCGCGATGCGCACGGTCGCCGGACCCGCATCGCGCCAACGCAAGTAGTCTTCGATTGCCTTGCGCATCGCCCAGCGCCCGACTTCATAGATCAACCGGGTCTCCTCCAGCACCGGTATGAAGCGGCCGGGCGCGACCAGCCCGGTTTCCGGATCATTCCACCGCAACAGCGCCTCGGCGCCGGTGACTTTGCCGCTGAGCAGATTCACCTTGGGCTGGTAATGGAGCACGAATTCTTCGTGGTCGAGCGCCCGGCGCAGCTTGTTTTCCAGCGTGAGCTTGCCGGCGACGCCTGCGCTCATTTTCTGCGTGTAGAATAGATAGGTCTCGCCGGTGGACTTCGCATTCTTGAGCGCGGCCTCGGCATTCTTGAACAAAGTCTCCGCCGTGGCACCGTGATCGGGGAACAGGGCGATGCCCGCCTTGGCGCTGATGCGAAATACGGCGTCATGCAGGTGGAACGGATGGTCGACAAGATCATCCATGGCCTTATCGACAAATTGCCTCACGTCCCGCCCCTGCCTCGACCGCGGCAGCACCACGGCAAAGTGGTCGGAGCCCAACCGGGCCAGCACGTTGACATCGCCCACCAAACGCGTGAGCCATTCCGCGACCTGCCGTAACAGCGCGTCGCCGGCCGGCACGCCGAGACTGTCGTTGATGCTCTTGAAGCGCTCCAAATCGAATAGGATCACGGCGAGACCGTGATCGCCATCGGCGGCACCGCGCGCGTATTGAGCCACTCGCTCGAGAAACAGGCTGCGATTCGCCAGTCCGGTGAGGACATCGTAGTAGGCGAGATAATTGAGCTTTGCCTCTTTTTCGATCTGGTCGAGCGCGAATGACAGGTTGCCGGTCAGGTCGGTCAACAGCGCAATCTCTTCCTCATGGAAAAATTCAATCTCGTCGGCGTAGAGCGCGAACACCCCGATCGATTCATTCGAGGCAATCAGCGGCAAAACCGCCACCGAGCGCACGCCGGATTTCGCATACCTCTCACCCAACAACACCTGCGGATCGCTTTGCGAATCGTTGGACACGAGGGCCCTCTTTTCCATCATCGCCCGCGCGACCATCGTATTGGGCGCACAGCTGCGCGACAACAACAAGGCCTCGATCGCGGTCAGCAGCTCCGCATCTTTGCCGGCCGAGGCGACCGGGACAATCTTCGTCGTGCCCCGATCCGCGATGCACATCAATGACATGCGGAATCCGCCTTGCTCGACCGCGATCCGGCACGCCTCCTTGAAGAGATCGTCCCGGTTGCGCACGCGCACGATCAGCGCATTGATTCCGCTCAGCACGGCGTAGACGCGATTCAATCGCCCGATTTTATTCGCCGACTCCCGGCGATCGGTGATGTCGCGGAAAGCCACCACCGCTCCGGTTATCTCGTTGCGCTCATTGCGGACGGGAGCGGTGGTGTACTCGACCGGAAAACTCGTCCCATCCTTACGCCAGAACACCTCATCCCCGACCGTGCGTGCTACGCCATGGTGCAAGGCGGCGTGAATGGCGCACTGTTCGACCGGAAACGGGGTGCCGTCCTTGCGCGAGTGATGCATCATCTCGTGCGCGAGTTTGCCGGACAGCTCCTCGACCGTATATCCGAGTAATGTCGCGGCAACCGAATTCTCGAAAATGATCCGTCCGTCCGCGTCGATTCCATGGATGCCTTCCCCGACCGATTCGAGAATCAGCTCGCTGCGACACCTCAGTTGCACCAGGGCTTGCTCGGCCTGCTTGCGTTCAGTGAGATCGCGGATGAAGGAGCTGAATATCCATCCTCCGCCATGCCTGATCGGAGAGACTGTCAGCTCTATGGGGAATTCGTGGCCATCGCGATGGAGCGCCGCAAGCTCTATGCGCCTGTTGATGATCGGACCGATACCCGTTTCGATAAATTCGCGCAAGCCACGCTTGTGCGCCTCGCGATATCTGGCCGGGATGATGATTTCGGCCAGGGGCTTGCCGATGACCTCTTCCCGGGCCCAGCCAAAGGCAAGAGCCGCCTGCGAGTTCCAGTCGATGGTGCAGCCCGTGCTATCCATGACCACAACCGCGTCGAGCGCCGATTCGAGGATCAGCCGCGTGCGCTCCTCATGCAGCAGCAGCGCCTGCTGATTGCGCTTCTGCTCGGTGATATCTTCGCCGATACTCGCCGTTCCGATTACATCACCGGCCGTGGATCGCAACAGAGAATTCTTCCAACGAATGAGCCGGCATTCTCCGGCACGCGTCAGAATCTCATTTTCATGATGCCTCGCGAGGGGCTCCTCGAGGAGAATGCCCGCAAAGAGCTGCCTCAAGTCATCCAATTTCGGGGGTATGAAGCGTTCGAACCAGTCCTGCCCGATCACGTCCGCACGCTCCCACCCCGTCAACTGCAGCAGGTAATCATTGCAATAGGTGACGCGGGCGCCCGTGTCGAGGAGCACGCAGATGATCTTGGCGTCGCCAAACAGATCGCTGAAGTCCACGCAGCCCGGGGATCGTTGCGAATCGCGCGTGAGGGCTCCAACGAACGATGGATTGTCGGCGGGCCACGCGGGCGACGGCGGTGCCTTGCGGACAATCGATGACATGTTGAAATCGCTCGCGCGCGGTCGCCAAAGGGGTCATTGCCCGCGAAAAGGGGCCAATGCAATATGACATACAAACCCGCGACAAAACGCGACCGGGCCGACAACTCCAGCAGCGCCCATGCCTTCAGAGAGAAGGCGCCGATTCACGCGCGAAGGGGGTACAGGGACAATCCCTGAACCGCCCGCCACTCCCTCAGGGTCTACATACGGATCTGCCGGCCGCTATGGGAATGTTTCTCTGGCGCGTAGCCGCCGGCCACCGCAAAGCACCGCGATACTGCCGGCGAGCAGTGTCAGGGAGCCGATGGCCGAAACAGGCCCAATCTCTGGTGCCTGCGCCACGGTGGAGGCCGTAACATCAACGGAAAATCGAACATCCGCGACGTCGTTTGCCGCGTTACCATCGGCACCACCCAAAATCGAAAAGACGTTGCCGCTGTACAAACCCTGCGGCGTGGCGGCTGGCAGGTCGACGGCAAACAGCTCGAGTAGGCCGCTGCTTTGGCCCGGACCCAACGAAAGCGGGGTATTGTTGAAGAAGGGAGTGTCATCCACCGTTAGGAACGAGGTCGAAGTGGTGGAGCTGTCACCATTCAGATAGACCGTCGCCGTGAGGGAAGGATCTGTGATGGTCGCGTAGAAATCAACGACCGTAGTGCCCTGAGTCACGGCAACCGTTGAATTGCTGAGAGTCACATCCAACGATTGGGCGCCGGCCGCGGAAGCGTGCGATACCGCCACGGCCAACGCCAGCGTAGAAAGGACTGACTGATTTATCTTCATGCTTTCATTCTCCCTGTAATTTCCTGTCCATCGATTTGCACTGATCGATACGCGGTTTAAGGCAAGGTCACCGATCGCAGACTCACCGACCAGTTGCCGCTTAAGCCCGTCGCCGCGTAGCTGCCATTCAACGTGAACCGCACGGTCGCACCGGGAGCGCCGGCCGCACGCGGGAACATGAAGTACAAGACGGCGGAGGACCCGGGCGAAAGCCCCGAGATAGGAAACACGTGGCCTGACGGGACCGATACGGTTGTCGGCGCAACCCCGTTAAGGGTCGCCGAAGTTTCCTGCAGGGTCTGTACGGTCACGTTGCCGCTATTGGCCAAGTTAACCGTGACGAGCCATCCTTGTGGGTAGCTTGCAATAGTGGGGGCGCCCGACAACACTATGCCGACCGTCGGTGGACCCGCGGATATGATGAGGTTCACAGCCGCCCCATCACTCGCTGAGACTCCGGCCGCGGGTGATTCGCTCACAACCTCGCCCGACGCAACCGTAACACTCGGTTGCGTAGTCACCGTGCCAAGCGTGAGATTCGCACCTGTGATCGCCGTCGTTGCCGTCGCCTGGGTCAGGCCTACGACATTCGGTACTGTCGTGGTCGGCGAACCCGTGGAGATGGTGAGGCTTACAGCCGTCCCATCGCTCTCTGAAAGTCCGGCGACGGGCGACTGACTCACGACTTCACCCACGGGAACCGTCGCGCTCGCTTGCGTAGTCACCGTGCCTAGCGTGAGCCTCGCACCCGTGATTGCGGTGGTTGCCGCCGCTTGCGTCAAACCCACGACATTCGGCACCGTGGTGGTCGGCGGGCCGGTGGAAATCACCAGATTCACGGCCGTCCCGTCGGTCTCTACAAGCCCGGCGGCGGGCGATTGGCTCACCACTTCGCCCGAGGGGACCGTGGTGCTCGCCTGCGTGGTCACAATGCCAAGCGTGAGATTCGCGCCGGTGATCGCCGTCGTTGCCGCCGCTTGCGTCAGGCCCACCACATTCGGCACCGTCGTGGTCGGCGTAAGGAGGAAGGTCACCGTTTGGCTGGGGTTCGAATTGACGTAACCCTGCACGACAATCTGCCCCGCATCATTGATCGCCACACCATTGACGAGTGTGTATTGCGTGGCCAAACCGGCCGGGATCAATCCGTTCAAATCGAGCATGCTGCCGTTGCTATAGATAAAAGCGTGCTGAGCCGCATTGCCCGCCGTCCATGATTGCCCGGTCACTTGTCCACCCGAATTGATCGCGTTTCCGGTACTCCCTCCAGTTGTTTGGTTACCGATGCTTCCTAGCGGCCCGCCAAGGTTTCCGAGATCTTGCATTGAGCCATTGGAATAGAGAAATGCGTCCGGCCCGTAACCGCAACAGCGGTTCGAGGACCCCGTGACCTGGCCGCTGTGGTTGATGCCCAACGCTTGAATGTATGGATAACCGAGATTCCCGAGATCGGTCAATCCGTTACTCACACTATAAATGTAGGCGTGCTGGGCGCTGAGCGAGTCTATGAAATAACCCGCAATTTGTCCTGCATCGTTGATCGCAAGACCAAAGCTTGCGCATCCGCCATTTGACAAAGTACCGAGATCGTCCAGTGCCGCGGTACCGGCGTTATAGATAAACGCGTGGAATTCGTCTAGCCCTGAACAATTGCCGCCACTGACGACCGGGAACTCAATAGTCCCTGTCACCAGCGCGGTCGCGTTGACGGCTGTTGCGGAGGCGGCAATTCCGCCAGTTTCGCCAAATCCGAAGAACTGCCCGTTTCCATAGATGAAACCTGTCGTGGCCTGCTCTGTGGCGCATAGATTCCCAACGACTTGTCCGCTCGAATTGATCCCATACCCGATGGCCCCGACGATGCCGAGCGGGCAAGGGCCGGCGCCGAGATCCGTCGTGATACCAATGGCATAGCCGTTGGCGTCAGTGCCCGCAGCGGACCCATTGCCGGACGCGTAAACGAAGAGGCGAGGACTAATCGGTGCGTAGGGCTGGATGGACATTTCGATTGGATCGAACTCGCCCGTTACTTCGCCAATCGCATTGATTGCGTAGCCCAAAGGCGGAGCCATCGGATAGTCGGCGGGCGCCGGTATTTCGGTTACCAGATATTGTTGCGCGCGGACCGAGGATGAAAGGCCGGCAAGCGTAAGCAACAACAGCGCAAAGAACCAGCGCGCCGTCGATATGCGGCCACGCCGAGGTTGGAGTGGAAAACGGAGGCTTTCGACCGCGACCCCTAGGAATCGTGGCAACGATCCGCACCCTTGATCCTTCAATGTGCGCATACCTCATCCCCTTTTATATTGTTCTCAGTCCTTAAGCGTGTTGAGACCTAAATCTCGACAATCACTTACGTCCACAGGCTCGCAGGCATTTCAAGCGCATGTCAAATGTCACAGCAACCTATAGATGTCGAACCAAATCGTCCTTTACTTATTACCTGCAATGAACCGCGGGCCCTTTAATCGGCAGCTTTTGAGTATCGCATCGCGCTGTATTGAGACTTGCAGTGTGCCGTGCAAAAGCACGGTCTTCCAGTGGGTGCAAACCCCACCGGCATATCGGCATATCACCGTAGCAAGCGCAGCTCTATCACTACCTGGTTTTTTGCCGCGTTCGCGGGAGCATTCTTCGTATATGCGTTCGCGGCATTGGGATGCTATAACGGTTACCTGCAGACGGTGGGCGCGGTGGCCGGCATCCTCGATCGCGCGGCCAAGCAATGCGCGCAGACGGGCTCCGACCAACCGACCAACCAAGGAGCGCCATGACTAGCCCTATGTATATCAACTCAGTCCCCGTTTTTAAGCAGTTGCTGACGGCGTTGAAGGCCATTCTGGCTCAGGCCGATGCACACGCTGCCGCCAACTCCATAGAGCCAGACGCATTTTTGCAGGCACGCCTGTATCCGAACATGTTTCCGCTGGCCAAACAGGTGCAAGTTGCCGCCGATTTTGCGCGCGGGATCGCGGCGCGCCTGGCAGGTGTCGATGTTCCCGTCTATGAAGGCAAGGAGAAGAGCTTTGCCGATCTTGACGCCCTATTGGCGCAGACAATGGAATTTCTGGATGGCGTGCACGCTTCCAAATTCGAAGGGTGCGAAGCGAACGAAATCGTACTGCGTCCTGGTACGCCCAAGGAAAAGAAGCTGAGTGCTCAGGCCTATCTGGCCAACTACGGCATGCCGCAATTTCTCTTTCATGTCACCACCGCCTACGCGATTTTGCGCCACAACGGGCTGACCATCGGCAAGCGTGATTTCATGGGGGCGTATTAATTGGCCAACTTGACATAATTTTGCTTTCGCCCTCACGCCGGGATCGGGGGTCTCGCCGATGTATCGTCCGTGTCCGCCCCCGAGATCGACGACGTCCCGCTAGCGGCCTTACGCTGCTGCTGGAGGGCTATTCCGGTCAGATAGGTCACGGGATCTGCTCCGGCACAGCGGCGACGGAAGTATCCGACCAGCGTGTCTGGCAGCCGCCACCCGCGGCGTCCGCAAGGGCCGTCGGCATTTCGCTTTTTCCTACATGAACCCGAGACGGCCGGCCTCTGGCAGGGGCATGACGAGCGTGCGTATAACTGCACCGTGGTTCCACGTCCAATAATTCACTTGCATTCAAACCACAAACCTGGAAACGTCGTGAGTACGGCGTCGCAGTTTGCGGACGCTGGAAAACTAAGCGTTTCGATTGACATAATGTGGGGGCGTTGGCGCAGATCGGTGGAATCGAAGTGATCCCGTCTGATTTGTGCAACAAGCATTCAACGCTCAGGAGAGACGCAATGGTGGAGATTCCCGGTGCTTCCGGCAGCTGTGCGACGGACGACCTGCGACTCCCGCTACAACCCGAGGTCACCGGCGACGCCACCGCATTCAGTCCCCTCGCCGGGCCCTTGCCGCACAAGGCGGTGCGCTTCGGCACCCATGAGCCGGCAGCGCTCACCCTGACCCGCCGCCTCATCCCGCCGCTGGTCGTCGTGCTGGTGCTCGCCAATTGTCTGCTGAAGGCGGGCGAGGCGCTGTCGCTGCAATTCTGGGCGCTCGCCCTCATCGCCTTTCTGACCTCCACCCTGCTGTTGAGCCCTCCGCCGCTGCGCAAACGCAGCGACCGCGGCGGCCGCGCCGAGCGCTCCGCCTCGCGGCTGCTCATCGAATGGTGCTGCGTCGCAGTAGTGCTCGTGTTCATCGCCGCGGCGTTCAAGCTGACTCAAGAGTTCTCGCGGGACGCCATCCTGGCGTGGCTGCTCGCCACACCGCTCGCGCTGCTGCTGACCGACTCGGTAAGCGCCACGATCGCGCAGTGGTTCGCGGGCGAGCGCGCCTCGGGTCAGCGCTACGTCATCATCGGTGCGAATGAGGTCGGCATCGAGCTCGACCGGCGGATCGAGCAGAGCCACGGCGGCGGCCGATCCTTCGGTTTCCTGGATTATCGCAGCGCGGACCGCCTGCCCGACGGCCTCGGGGGACCCGTGACCACGAATTGCACGGCCGGGGGTCTTGCGGATTTCGTGCGCAGAAACTCGATCACCCGGGTGTATCTCGCCCTGCCGCTCGCGGTCACGCCGCGCATCGAGGAGCTGATCAAGGCATTGCGCGACACCACCGCCTCGATCTACTTCGTGCCGAACCTGTTTGCATTCGAGCTTCTGCAGGCGCGCTGCGTGGACATCAACGGCATGCCCGCCCTGTCGATCTGCGACTCTCCGTTCCACGGGATGAGCGCGGTCTGGAAGCGCGCATTCGACTTGGCGCTCGCGACGGTGGCGCTGCTGCTCGCGTGGCCGGCGTTCCTGATCTTGGGTCTGGCGATCAAGCTCTCCTCGCCGGGCCCCGTGATCTTCAAGCAGCGCCGCTACGGACTGCACGGCGAGGAAATCCTGGTCTACAAGTTTCGCAGCATGACGGTGTGCGAGGACGGCCCGGTGGTCACCCAGGCGGTGGCGCGCGATCAGCGCGTCACGCGGCTCGGCGCCTTTCTGCGGCGCACCTCCTTCGATGAGCTGCCGCAGATCCTGAATGTCCTCGAGGGCACGATGAGCTTCGTGGGCCCGCGTCCGCACGCGGTCGCGCACAACGAAACCTATCGCAAGCTGATCGACGGCTACATGATCCGGCACAAGGTCAGACCCGGCATCACCGGCTGGGCGCAGGTCCATGGATTGCGGGGCGAGACCCGCACCCTCGACCGGATGCAGCAGCGCGTGCAGTACGATCTGAACTACCTCGAGAACTGGACCCTGGGGCTCGACTTGAAGATCATCGCAAAGACCGCGCTGATGGTGTTCAAGGATCGCAACGCCTTTTGAGGCAGGGGCGCGAGGGCCCTGCCGGGCGTTACACGTCGCATTTTTTCCGCTTCCGCCGGGCGCCTCCTGCTTTTCATCGTTGGTAAGACACCGCCGGTACAGCCGTGTAAGCTCTCCGCTTTAACGAGCCCGGGCCCGGCGTTGCGTATTTGAGCAATCCATCTCGGTTCCGAAGGTCGCGCCGGGTTCTGATTGGCTTTCGGGCTGCCGGCGGCGCTTGCGGCCGGCCTGCATCAGGCGCCGAGCCTACCTCAGGCGTGGACCGCGCGCCACGGTAACTATTATTGAGGCCGCGGGTCCTCCCGCGGCGGCTACGAGGACTCGATCAATGTGTGGAATCGTTGGAGCGATCGCCGAGCGAAATGTCGTTCCCGTGCTCATGGAGGGACTGCGGCGGCTCGAATACCGGGGCTATGACTCGGCGGGCATCGCCATCGTCGATAGTTCCCATCACCTGGCGCGCCGACGCACCGTGGGCAAGGTTCAGGCGCTGCAGGATGCGCTCGACCGCGAGCCGTGCCACGGCACCGTCGGCATCGCACACACCCGCTGGGCCACGCACGGCGTGCCGAGCGAGCGCAACGCCCATCCGCACATCTCGGGAGACAGCCTCGCGGTCGTGCACAACGGCATCATCGAGAACCACGAGAAGCTGCGCGCGAAGCTCGAGCGCGCCGGCTATTCGTTCAGCTCGGAGACCGACACGGAGGTCATCGCGCACGGCATTCACCATCATCTGAAGACCACCCCGGATCTGTTCCAGGCCGTACGCGCCATGGTCGCCGAGCTCGAGGGCGCCTACGCGCTCGCCGTGGTGAGCGAGCACGATCCGGACCGCTTGATCCTCGCCCGCGAGGGCTGCCCGGTGGTCATCGGGCTCGGCGTCGAGGAAAACTTCGTCGCCTCGGATGTCGCGGCGCTCCTGCCCGTGACGCGCCGGTTCGTCTTTCTCGAGGAAGGCGACGTCGCGGAGATCCGCCGCACCTCGATGCGCGTCACCGACCGCGCCGGCAATCCGGTCGATCGGGGCGTCCGGGAGAGCGATCTGTCGGCGGACGCGGCCGAGAAGGGCCAGTACCGGCACTTCATGCTGAAGGAGATCCACGAGCAGCCGCGCGCCGTCGCCGCCACGCTCCAGGAGCGCGTCGCCAACGGCCGGCAGCTGGAGGCCGCCGTCGGCCCCGCCGCCGCCGCCATCTGGCGGCGCACCG
>VFSW01015367.1_pt1 | contig 10524 bp, 11 predicted proteins | sample 5358111 | NCBI WGS metagenome assembly VFSW01 (sample SAMN11554181, study PRJNA540505) | mine drainage metagenome | isolation source: sediment from site ElyBrook_90M | place: USA: Ely Copper Mine, Vershire, VT | collected 2017
AGACAGGTTTGTTAGCATTTATTGTTAAGATATAATAAGGCTCGGGATAGTAGAATGGCGCAGGACGAAGGGATTTTCACAAACATAGACGCTTTTGTCAAGTACCTTAACGACCACGGAGAGAGTGAGAGCGGAGTTATTGCCACGAACCTTGGGGTCAGCGAGAGGAACGTTGAAGAGTGGGCCAAGATCCTTGAACGCTCCAAGATGGCCAAGATAGTATACAAGCTGGGGAAGATGTTCGTTGCGCCGGTTGGCGTACAACAGGCCATGACCGAGGAGCAGAAGCAGCTTGAGGGAGTAAAGAAAACCATAGTAAGCGAGGAGATCGAGTCGCAGAAGTCTGACGTTGAGAAGCTCAAGCTCAGGATAGAAGAACTCAACAGGGCAGTGGCAAGCGGGGATGCGGTTCTAAAGTCGAAGGCTGGCGACATAAGGGAGATACTTGGAAGGATAGACAAGCTCCAGAAGCAGGCAGACGAGTCTGTCGGCAGGATAAAGGGCAGAAAGGAGGAGCTCGAAAAGTTCATGCGCGAAATGCAGGATATGGCAGGAATTCTCTCCGGGGACTCCAGCCTAGCAAGCACCATAGTGCAGAACAGGAACAATGCTAGCTCGGCTATAGAAGACCTAAGGGCAAAGATCAACACGTTAGAGCACGGTGCGGACCAGATGCTCGTAACATACGACAACGCAGTAAAAGAGGAGAGAAGAAAGCTCGTCGAGTTTAGCAACGCGAGAAAGAGCGAGATGAATGCGCTGGACTCGTTGCTGAAAGAGCAGGAGGCCAGCCTGCAGAAATACGACAGAACAATCAGGGAGTACAAAAACAACGGCGCGAAGATAAAACAGGCATTTGAGAAGAACAAGGTAGACGTCACTGACAGCGTCTCGAAGACGAAAGCCGAGATAGATGGCATATACGCCTCGGCGGAGACCGAGTCTGGAAATATCGGCAAGATACTCGCGACTGCGAGGGAAGGACTCACTGGCTTTGACGAACTTGACAAGAAGCTGGAAGACATAAAGGAGAGCGTTGACGCTGCGCAGGCGCGTGTGAGGGAGATAGAATCGCACATAGATTCGCTATCACAGCAGCTCAGGTCTGTTGAGATGATGGGAAAGCTGAATGCCAAGGAGAGGGAGGCCACCATAGACAAGGTGGAGGAGTCGACGAAGACCACCTCGGAAGAGATTGGAGAGGCGTCCCAGAAACTGGAGGGCATAAAGAAGGATGTCGAGGATCTTTCAAAAGGATGATTGAATATGGCAGGAGAGAGGATATTGAAGGAGTACCAGTCCTATCCGCTTAGCGCGCATGGGCTGAACGTCAGGGTCACCATAGCGGATACGGGAGACTTTGTACCTAACTATATAGTGACATTCCCAGAGCTGGGGGAAGCTACAAGGACACTCCTGCTCTCGCTTAGGCAGGAACTTCTCTCGGTGGTGCCCATAGACACACAGAAGATAGAGGACGAGGAGTACATCAAGCAGCTTGCGGTGAAGTACGAGGGCGCGGCGGGCCTGCTGATAGACAGGTACCTGCCAGGGACTACTGCCGATTCCAAGAAAGTGCTGATAGCGTATGTACTTAACACCATGCTTGGCCTTGGCGACCTTGAACCGCTACTCTCGGACAACAACCTAGAGGAAGTTGCAGTAAACAACGCGAAGAGCCCCGTCTGGGTCTTTCACAGGAAGTATAGCTGGTGCAAGACCAACATAACAATGCATTCCGAGAACACCATATACGACACCTCTGAGCAGGTGGGCAGGCGCGTCGGCAGGAGCATAACAAACCTTGCGCCGATAATGGATGCCGAGCTTCCTGACGGCTCGAGGATAAACGCAACGCTATTCCCGATCTCACAGAAGGGGAATACGATGACCATAAGGAAGTTCGCCGAAAACCCATGGACGATGTCTGCGCTGGTCGCAAATGGGACGGTCTCCGCGGAGCTGGCCGCACTCGTCTGGCTCTGCATCCAAAACGAGATAAGCCTCCTGATATCGGGAGGAACGGCAAGCGGCAAGACCAGCTTCCTAAATGCCATGAGCATTTTCATGCCGGCAAACCACAGGATAATATCGGTTGAGGAGACAAAGGAGCTCAGGCTTCCCGGATTCCTGCACTGGGTGCCTATGCTGACCAGGCAGGCCAATCCGGAAGGCAAGGGGGAGGTCAGCCTCTATGATCTTATGATAAACGCACTGAGGCAGAGGCCCGATATAATGATCGTCGGGGAGATAAGGGTCAAGAAGGACGCGGAGACCCTTTTCGAGGCGGTACACACCGGGCACTCCGTATACGGCACGGTCCACGCGGACAATGCAGAGGACACAGTAGTAAGGATGACGAACCCGCCGATAGACATACCTAAGATAATGCTGAATTCTGTAGGCGCGATAGTAACGCTGTTTAGGCACCGCAGGCTCACCATAAGGAGAGTGCTTGAGTTCGGAGAGATGCTGTCCACCGGAGATGTTACAGTGACAGACAGGTGGGACATGAGAACAGATACGTTCATGCAGCTTAATGCGCTCTCAAGGCTGGTAGACACGATCTCGCTGTATGGGGGATATACCAGGAGCGAGATAAAGACAGACATAGCAAACAAGGTCAAGATATTGAACTGGATGATCAAGTACAAGGTAATAGACGTGGAGGACGCCGGGCTTGTGGTGGCCAACTATTACAAGGACGAGTCAAAAGTGCTCAAATTCGTAACGGACGATGTTCCGTTTTCAAGGGATCTGGTGAGAGGATGGTAGATCGTCCCCAGACCTATGAGGACGCAGTGGAGAGGACGCTCTCCGCGGAGAAGAACGCAGGTATGCGCGGCGGCGTAGTGATAGATACAAGTGGAGTAATGCAGAACAAGGAGGTCTTCTTTGCCTCCGGAGAGTATGCTGCCGAGGTGGCGAAGATAAACAGACTGGCTGCGAAGGGGGGCGATGCGGTGGAGGCGGCGCTTGGGCTTCAGGCACATACAGCCGGCGAGGCCGTGAAGAGGGGCATTATGAAGGGATTCGAGGGAGAGATTGAGAGCCTCTTTGCGCAGACAAAGCAGGATATAGAAAGGATAGAGAGAACTGTCAGCAAGATTGCAGGAGGGGTTGGAGAACGCGGTGGTGCGGCTCCGGCCAGGGTGGCAGGCAAGGCCGGCGGCGTCTTTCCAGGAGTAAGCGGCAATGAGAAGGCGCCGGATGGGGCTGTGGCGAGGGGAGGAGGGGCTGCGAAGCTGGTAGACCTCTCAATTGCAGACCAGATAGAGGCGCTTGAGAGGATAGCTCTCGAGTTTTACGATAAGAGCAGGGGGGAGGCGGGACTCTCGACAGTCAGAGCCGATGTGCAGGAGCTGTATAGGAAGGTAGCCGGAGAGAGTGCTCCGAAAGGCAGTGAATTCGAGACAAGGATGATAGAGCTGAGAAACAGGAGACTCCGCGAGGTTATGGAGAGACTTGACATTAATAACACCAGTTAATAATAAGGTTGGTTCGTTATAGTTGCAGTGAGATATGATGGCTGATTGGAATACTGCAGAATCTTCGCCAAGTGCGGCGCGGGCGCAGCCGATGCAGTATACGAAGAGAAAACACTTCCTATTTTTCAAGATTAGATCAAAGCCAATATATCCTTCAGGCAGGGGCAGAGCGGCCCGTGGCGGAGCAGACCGGTATGGATGGCTGATCGGGCTGGTGGTCGCGGCGGCGGTGGCCTTGACGCTGAGATTTTACCAGTTTCCACTGCCGATAACTGCAGTGGCATCAATAACCATATACATTGCAATATTCGGCGTCTTCATGCTGGCAGGCTTAAAGAAGCAGAAGACGGAGAACATAAAAAAGCAGATAGAGAGGGGTGCTATTCCAAAGATGCCTGACGGGCAGAATGTTTTAGGTCACGGCAGGGAGACGCCCTTGCAGGCAGAGCATCGGATCTCAAAGGAGGGGCAAAAGCACAACTGGCAAGGAAAGCCAGTGGTCCAGGGGACACAAAGGCAGGAGCGCGTTCAGATGAAACAGGGAGGCCCCGGGGCGGAAAAAGGAGGCGAGAAGGCCAAGGGACCCGTTGGGTCTTATATCAAGAGTGTCGCGTCGTCAAGACGAGACCTGGAAATGGATCTCCGAGAAGTAGGCATAAAGAAGAGTCCTTACGAATTCGTGAAGACGATGATGATTTATGCGATAATCATAACTGCAGTGGTTGTTGTCGTGCTCGGCGTGCTCCTTGCCGAGTTAGGGATACCAATCATACTTGCGCCGCTGATGGGCATAGCCGTTTACATGATGTCATTCAACAGGTTCATGATGTATCCTTCAAGAAGGGCGAGGGTCGTAGGCAAGCTTGTCGAGAGGGATATACTCTTCGCAGCAAGGGACGTTGTGATAGGCATGCGGTCAGGAATGCCGCTATATAACGCCATGACCGCAGTAAGCACGGGGTATGGGGAGACGAGCAAGCAGTTCGGGAGGATAATCGAGATGGTGCAGCTCGGCATGCCGATAGAGCAGGCAATGGAGGAGGTTAGCGAGAAGAGCGAGTCTAGCACATTTAAGAGGCTGATGCTTCAGGCGAGCACGAGCATCAAGGCAGGAGTCGACGTTACCGATGCGATACAGGGAGTTGTAGACGAGGTAATGCAGGAAAGGATTATCGATCTTAGGAGGTACGGGCAGAAGCTTAACGCGCTTGCCATGTTCTACATGCTTTTCGGAGTGATCTTCCCGAGCATGGGAATTGCAGTTGCAACAATAATGTCAACGTTCATAAACATCTTCCCGATAACATACGTAGTCCTCATACTTGGGCTGATATTCATCGCAATCGTACAGATAGTCCTGCTTAATATAATGAAAAGCTCCAGACCGATATTTGTTATGTGATCCAATGGCGATAAACTTTGAGAGACTCGTCTCAAGAGGCGTTGCGAGATTCTTCTCCGACGAGCTTGACCTCTCCGGTTTTGAGATGAGCGTAAACGGTTTCCTACAAATAGCGATACTGGGCGGATTTGGCATCTTTATTGCGGTAGGAATTTTGGTAACTATATACTTTAAGTCAGACATAGGGCTAGGCATCGTAGGAGGCTTGGTTGCATCTGGCATTTTCTTAGTCTCAATATATGCGATATTGGAATATAACATAGACAGGAGGAAGACATTTGTCGAGGGCATCCTGCCAGACTATATACAGCTGACCGCGGCGAATATGAGGAGCGGGATCTCGCTTGACAAGGCGATGATACTGGCAGCCAGGCCGGAGTTTAAGTACTTCTCGAAAGACGTGACGCTCATGAACAAGCAGGTATATTCGGGAGAGACGATGCAGAACGCGCTCCTTAGGCTCGGAATGAAGTACAGGTCAAGACAGCTCCAGCACATGATGCGCATGATGAACGAGTCGATAAGATACGGGGGCAATATGAACGATCTCCTGACACAGATGGCAAAGGACCTTAGGGGGCAATCCATAATACAGAAGGAGATATCCGGCCAGCTCTTTCTCTACACGATCTTCATTGCATTCGCAGTACTGATAGGCGCGCCGGCGCTGTATGCGCTGACGAACAAGATGATAGGAGTAACAGACACAGTGTGGGCAGGCATATTACAGACAAACCCGAATGGACTGCCTTCAACAGGAGTTGCTTTCATCAGACCAAGCCCGCCGAAGATAACAATATCGCAGTACTATACTTTCTCGATAGTCGCCATCCTGATGATAACCTCGCTGGGTTCGCTGATAGTGGCAACCATATCCACCGGATCAGTGCTCAGGGGAATAAAGTACCTTCCAGTCTTCATCCTGGTCGGACTGGGTGTCTTCTTCGCAGTTTCTACGCTGATAAACACCATATTCGGCTCGGTGGGCGGAGGGCTTTAGGCCCTGGGAGTGTAAGGAGCGGCGATGCGCAGAATGTCTATGCATGTTTTGGTATCTGACGCAACGCTGGCGCGGATGGCGCAGCCCCATGTGCGCGATGCCGAGCGCCGAGGATGCCTGGCAGCCGGTGCACATAGGCTCATATCAGGCCCGCCGTGCTGTTTGTCCACAGCTCTATTCTCACTACGATGACATTTCCGTTTATAACGGCAGGGATGCTTACTGTCCGGACCGAGACGGCGTTTGAGGTCAAAGGATTGCTGCCTATAACTATGTTCTTGCCTATAAACGAGATGTTGTAGTCGTAGGCAATCCCCAGGGCGGGTTTTGTCGCCTGGTAATCGTCTGCAGACATGTTGCTTAGCTCGTTGATCTTGCTCTGCGAGAGCGAGTCTGCGGTGCCGTTACCCAGACCTACGCTGATGTTCTCCCATCCGGCTGCGTGTTGAAGGTCGACCTCGGATATCCAGTTGGGCGGAGTGCCTGTTGACAACAGGCTTGAACTAAGTGACTGGAGCTGTATCTGCATCCTGGCAAGATTTCCGGAGTTTGCTATGGAAAACTCGCTGCTTATGCTGAGCCAGACGAATGTCAAGAGCACTATGGCAAAGACGAATATGACTATTGCAAATATTATGTCGAAAGACCAGAACTGCGCCCTCATGGAACCACGTAAGCTACAGGTAAGGATTGCCAGATAGCCTATTTAGATTTATACCCGGCCCTCCTTGAGATCATTCTCGACCTTATCAGCATGATTTTTTTTCTGGCCAGGATCACCCATATTCCCAAGGCAGATGCTAGTGCCGCTATCACAAGGAAGCCATCATGCCTTATAAGATATATGTAAAGGAGAATCGAGGAGATGCCGGAGGCAATCCAGCCAAGCCCTGCAGCCATTATTTGCTTCTCTATGTCCAACCTTTCGCCTTTCTAAGCCTCATCCCGCAGTAAGGTTAAGGAGTATTCCTGGTGTCTGGTAAGGATACGCAGAGAGATAGAAGTTTCCGGCTGCAATGAAAAGATTCTGGTTGCTTGATGTCGCGCCGAGCACTTCGGAGACCAGCCTTAAAGTCACGCTCTTGCACATTAGCGCCGAGAGGTTAAGGCTTGCATATGCAAACCTGCTCGTCACATTGGTTCCCTGTCCGTTTAGCGTATTGTAATGCGCCAGGATTGACGGCGCAGTGCCTGACTGTCCGTTCTGAAGCACTTCGACGTAGAGCTGGCTGCTTCCCGGAGAATATATCTGGAAATTTAGGTACGGCTCGTTAACGACAAAGCTTATGGAGAGATTGCCAGGAGAGGGCAATGAACCCGCGCGATAGGTTGTTGCTGCGTATGTCCCCTGGTAGCCTGACCACGGATTCTGGTAAAAGGTATTGTTGGAATTGGCATTGTTTAGGTTAAGCGGATATTTCCCAAACCCGTAGCCCGATTCAGACCACCCGCCATACGTGCCCGTGCTGAAATTTCCATTGTATAGGAATAGGGATGTGCTGTTTGACTCGCATGAGTAGTCCGCATTTGATGCGTTTCGCAAAGAGACGTTAGCGGTGGAGTTTGGGATATGGCCGGCAGGGGCATTAGCCTGCGGTCCTTGCTGCACTGAGAGATTTGCGCTCTGAGCAGAGGTTGTATTCTGCCGCTGCGCAGGCTTGCCGGCCTGAGCATGCTTTCCTACACCGGAGGTGATGTAAAGCATTGCAAGGAGGATTACGCCTATGACAATTATAGCTATTACGCGATTATGCTCTGCCATAGTATACGCTAGCCACAACAATTTATTAAACCAGCAGTCTGTCAGGATGAGGTGTGGGCTTGATAAGGTCTTCATTAAGCCTTCGCCAGGCTTAACGCCCAAGGAAAGCCCTGGTCACACGGCCCCCGCACACGTGGCGCTGGAGTTGAGTCCGCCAGTAGTTCATACGGTTGAACTTAGCTCTGCGGCTATGTAGTTAGAGGGGAGATAATTCGGGTTTCTGGAGACAATGCTAAAGCCCAGGGCATACCCGCCCTTGTAGCCGTATAGAAGGTATAGGTTTGTTACATTTACGCCGCCGGTCTGCGCGCTGTTGTTCAGTGCGATGTACGAGTAGGTAAACCCATTCACAACGCTTCCGTGGTGAAATGTGCTGTTAAGCCCTCTCCCGCTAAGTGCAACAGACAGGTTGTATATGCCCTGAGGGTTGTCAGTCTTGAAGACTATCTCCTCGACGGCTGCGCCGGTGCTCGGCATTGTGTACGCCGCCTGCCAGGCCTCGCTCACCTTGCCGCTGAAGTTTAGCGGAAGGGACTGGGACAGTACAGTGCTGTTAGAGGTATGCGTAGTGTTGTATGTGCCGGTTGCATTAAGATATGAGCTATCGTTAAGTATCGCCTTCATCTGAGCGGCGCCTATGCACGGGCATGCGGCGCTTCCTGTAGTGCTATTAAACGCGAACCATGCGGCTGCGAGTACAAGTACGATTATGATGACTATGCCGGCTCCCAGATACAGCGCCTTGTTGCTTTTTCTGGAGGATCTCACATCGGCATTCTCCGACTTGTGTGCCTTGGCCTTTTCCGGTACGGTTTTGTTTTTTCCCTGCATACAATGACACTTTGATTGATTGAGCTTTGTATTACCAATATATGAACCTATGCGTACTGTTTGGAATTTGGAGCTACGCCTTAGGCGGAAGACAGATGTACTCAGCCAAAACCCTCAATCGTCTTTTCGTACACCCGCCTTATGAGTGGGGTAGTGGTGGAGGCGTAGCATGCCATGGCCATGCTGTGCGCATTGGTCCCGGCAGCTGCCCGGAGATTGCTGTCAGAATATAGCTTCGATATTTTCGAGGACATCTCCCTGTAATCGCCGGCCTTGAAGGTGAAACCGTTGAGCCCGTCAATTATAAGCTCCGAGACTCCTGCTCCCGAGCTCACTATCGCAGGCACATCGTATGTCCATGCCTCGACGGTGACCAGGCCAAAGCCCTCTGAGCGCGAAGGCAGCACGAAAAGGTCCATGCGCGAGTAGATGCACTCAAGATCGTCATGGTCCACGCTGCCTGCGAATATGACCCTGTCTTCCACGTTAAGCCTTCTGGTGAGCGCCTTGAGTTTTCTGAGCCACATGGTGCTCTTCGGGTGGCCCAGGCCCTTCGAGCTGCTGCTGAAGCTTCCACCGCCGACCAGAAGCAGTTTTATCCTACGATCCTTGAGGAGGGCTATTGCCCGGATGAGGTCGTCCTGCGACTTCATCGGATCCATCCTTGCGACGTTTACAACAAGGAAGTCGTCAGGAGTTATGCCAAGCGCCTCGAGCACTGCGGCCTTTCTGGCCCTGTCCGGATTTCTCCAGAGGGTCTGGTCTATGTGCGGATATATCTGGTAGGCCATGCCCCTGTATCCGGCCCTAATGAGGCCTTCAAGGTCCCTCTTGGTGCTGACGACGACTGCATCGTTGCCTTCCATGCCGTTGATTATGAACTTTTTTATCTTCGGATTCATGACCTCGGGAACAAACGGTATGTGCCACCTGAGTATTGAAGGGAAGGCCGGGCCGAGCATGGCGCCTAGGAGGAGCTGCTGGAAGTCGTGTATCTCGAAGAGATTTATTTCATCACGGTCCTCGAGCATGATCCTTGCCAGACGCGAGTTGTACCGGAAATATCCGAGATACTCCTTGACGGTGAATGCCTTGGAGCTGATGTTGTGTATGTTGTTCCATACGTCTTCCTTGAAGTTCACGTAGTCCTTGCTGCTCTGCTCCTCGAGCTGCACGCTTACGGCCTTGATGCGTTTTGAGAGTATGGTGTTCCTTGGCGCGTTAGGGTTAAGGGAGAACCACGTGGCATGCACTATGGCGTTCTCCCGCACCAGTTCGTCAAGCTGCGCCTTTATCAGGGGAGTCACACCGCCGACGGTGTACTTGTACTCGCTCTCCTCGAGTTCGGAGAGGTATACGGTGTCTGCAGTATGTGCATTAAGCATGCGGACCATTGGCGTCTGGGAGACTATGCCGAGGTTTATCCTGTTCATCGCTTTGCACGCACCGCGGGTTTTAGGAATTCGAAGCATGCAGTCCTTCCGGCATGCTTCCTGATCGCGCTCATGTTCCTCTCATCATCATCTATCATAAGGTCTATCTTGTACTTCCTGCACATCCTGGCCTTGTTAAGGGGTATGGGTTCCAATGCCAGCATCAGCTTCCTGTATCGTATCCCCCACCTGAGCAGCATGCCCTCCTTTTCTTTGTACACCAGCCCGAGCCTCCGCTGCTTTAGCCTGTCGCATGAAGATATTATGTATATCACATTCCCGGCGTTTAGGCTCTCCGTAAGCTTCTTGAAAAGCCGAGGATGCTCGGTTATCGTATTGTCAAAGTCTATGCCTATGTTCGTAAAATCACATTAGCGTAATCGGCAGGGGTTGGTGCCCATAGGGATCTTGCCGCGGTGGCGTTGAATGGCTCGGTTGATGCAGGGCTTCAGGATTTCCTAAGGGCAGTCGATTCCCGGTTTGCAGAGATACGTTTGCCCTCTGCCCAGATAAATGCTCGTTTGTCATCATGCCAATATGGAAAGAAAGAGATGTGACATCCTCCCGCGAATAAATTCGTGGGCTTCCAATGGAGCTATCTTTTAGAT
>VFSW01015368.1_pt1 | contig 10524 bp, 7 predicted proteins | sample 5358111 | NCBI WGS metagenome assembly VFSW01 (sample SAMN11554181, study PRJNA540505) | mine drainage metagenome | isolation source: sediment from site ElyBrook_90M | place: USA: Ely Copper Mine, Vershire, VT | collected 2017
CGTGTTTGCCGCATAATAGCCCTCCTTGAGATTCGAGAACATACGATCCATGCCACAAGAAAAGCGCTTGACTCATTGCCTGGAATGAGTACGAGTATACCCAAGACATTGCTTACAGTCAATATCTTTACGGTGAATTTTTGGTGAAGGATTGGTGAAGATTAGGTAGAGGAAAGTCAGGGGGGTGGCATGTCCCCTGGATCAATATTGCGCACCCGCGTGGCCTAGAAGCGAGGTCGCGCGGGCACACTTGATGATCCCAGGCGTGACACGCCCTGTCGCCTGTGCTGGTCGCGGCCTCAGTGGGTGATGATGTGCAGCTCGATGTCGCTCTCGCCGATCAGATTGACTGCGGTCGCCTGGTGCGAGCGCGCGACGTGCAGATTCACCGTGCTGCCGCCCAGGCGCACGCCATAGAGATCGAGATCTTCGAGCCAGTCGCCGGGCAGCTCTGGATAGCGTAGCTGTAAGAGCTTGTGCTCGGCGTCGGGCGCGAGGCCAAGCACCGCGCTCACCAACAGATAGGGCGCGCCCGCCGACCACGATTGCGGCGCGCACGCCACCGGATAGTGCGTCGGGCCATAGGTGGGCGTGCGTCCGAAGCCGCAGATCAGCTCAGGCAGCCGCGCCCGCTCTTGATAGAGGCTGATGCCATAGAGATTGCCCAACAAGTTGGCGGCCTCGCGCTTGAAGCCATAGCGCGCGAAGCCCGCGCCCACCAGCGCCGTGTCGTGGGGCCAGACCGAGCCGTTGTGATAGCTCATCGGATTGTAGCGCGTCGCCCCCGACGACAGCGTGCGAATGCCCCAGCCGGTGTACATATCCTCGCGCAAGAGCCGCCGCATCAGCGGATCGGCCCACTCGTCAGGAACGATGCCCGTCCACAGGCATTGACCGGCGTTCGAGCTGACCACGGCGCAGGGGCGCTTGTCGGCATCGAGCGCCAGATAGATGCAGTCCTCAGCGGGCCACCAAAATCGCTCGATGAACGCCTTTTGCAGCTCATCCGCCTGGCGCAGCCACTGCGCGGTCTCGCCGGCGTGGCCCAGCCGCCCGGCCAGATAGCTCATCGCCTGATAGGCGGCAAACGCATAGCCTTGCGCCTCGCACAGCGCGATCGGCGACTCGGCGAGCGTTCCGTCCGCATGCGAGATCGCGTCCCAAGAATCTTTCCATCCCTGGTTGCGCAATCCGGTGTCGGTCGCGCAGCGATATTCGATCAAGCCGTCGCCGTCACGATCGCCATACTCGCGCAGCCAGCGCGCCGCCGCCACGGCGTGAGGCCACATCGCGGCCAGAAACGCGCGATCGTCCGACCAGCGGATGTAGTGCTCGAGCAGAATCAAAAAGAGCGGCGTGGCGTCGACCGTGCCGTAATAGGGAATGAACGGGATCTCGCGGCAATTCGCCATCTCGCCGCGCCGGAACTCGTGCAAGATCTTGCCCGGCTCTTCGTCGGTAAAAGCATCGATTTTCGTGCCCTGATAGTCCGCCAGAAAGGCCAGCGTACCCCGCGCCACCTCGGGGAACCAGGGCAAGAACTCCAGGCTGGTGATGAGGCCGTCGCGGCCAAACGGGCAGACATACCATGGAATGCCGCCATAGGGGAAGATGCCTGTAGGAGTCAGGGTGCACATCATGCCGAGATCGTGCTTGCTGCGCGTCATGAGGCGGTTGAAAAAGGCGTTGGCGCCGCGCACGTCCGCCTCGGGCAAGCGCGCGCCGCTCTCGCCAGCGTCCTCGAGCAGCGTCGCGGTGAAGCGTGGATCGCCTGTTTCGTCGAGATCGATCGTGATTGTGATCGTGAGAGGCGTGCCGCCTTGCAAGCGCAATTTCCAAAAAATGCCGCGCGCGAAGATGCTGCTGGCCGCTGGCTCGAATCGCACCGCCGTTTGACGCACGACGTCGTCGCGCCCGCGATAGCGAAATTGTACCCGCTTGCGGTCGAACGACACCGGCAATACCTCTCCACGCTCGGCGCGCGTCATGCCGCGAATCTCGAAGATATCCGAAAAGTCAGCGTCAAGCCGCAGGCCCAGCGTGGTGTGAATGGTGCGCTGATCGAAGTTGGTGAGGGTAATCGTCTCGACCAGCCGATGCCCGGTCAGCCGCAGATCGCGCCGCACGTGAATGGTCCCCTGCGGCACTGGAGCGTCGTCAAGGGGGAAAAAGGCGTTGCAGAGATCGATCTGACAGGTATCGCCTTCATCGGCGACACTGTGCGAGAGATCGATGAGCGGCATGCCAGCCAGAAAGAGCGCGCAGATCCGCAGAAATCGAGTATTGTGCCAAAAGAGGCCCGATTCCTGCTCGTCCTCGTTCTGGTCGCCGCGCGGATCGGCGACCAGAAAGGTGTCACCATGTTTGAGCGCGATTTTGGCCGATGTCGTCTTGGCGGCGCCTTGCAGCGCATACCGATCGATCTGGCCAATGGAGTCGTCGCCGTCGTCAGCCGAGCCATCCTCACCCAAACCGTCGGTGTCAGGGTGCAAGACTTCAGTCATGCGTCAACGTTCTTTCATCATCAACGGGCGTCGCTGCCCGATGCTTGTGAGGTGTCAGCGCTTTCCGCCAGCGGCAGCGCCGGCACCAGGGGAACGACTTTTTGGACGGCGCTTGCTCTCACCACCTCGACATCACCGCCAAAGCGTGGCGCTAGCAGCACTTCCTTTCGCGCGCGCGTCAGCACCCGGTGATAGATCGTCAGATAATCGGCGGCCAGGCGCGGCAGATCGAATCGCTCTTCGGCATAGGCGCGGCAGCCCTCACGCGAGATGGAGTCGAGCTGGCCCACTGCCTCGATCAGCCCATCGACCGAATCACGAATGTATCCGGTCACGCCGTCCTCGAGCAATTCGGGCACTGAGCCATAAGGGCAGGTGAGCACAGGTGTTCCGCAGGCCAGGGCCTCGATGAAGACGATGCCAAACGGCTCGGGCCAGTTGATCGGCACGACGAGCGCCATCGCGTTTCCCATCAGCTCGCGCTTCTTCATCTCATCCACCGGCCCCAAAAACTCGATCAAGGGATCGTCCATCATCGGCTTGATGACCGTCTCAAAATAATGACGATCGGGCGGGTCCACTTTAGCGGCGATTTTGAGCGGAATGCCCGTGCGCTTGGCGATTTCGATGGCGCGGTCGGGTCCTTTTTCGGGTGAGATGCGGCCAACGAAAGCCAGATACTTGCCCTTCGCTGGATAATACGTGTAGTCATCGACATCCAGGCTATGATAGACGTTGCCGACCCAATTGAGCTCAGGCAGGTACGATCGCTGGCTAAAGCTGATCGAGACGTAATTCGCCGCGCGAAAAGCGCCAAAGACGCGGGCATACGCCGGCATATCGAGCCGGCCGTGCAGCGTCGTGATCGTGGGGGTGCTCGCGCTCTTGGCAAAGGGCAGTGGCAGATAATCGAGATGCGAGTGAATGAGATCGAACTCATCGGCGCGATCGTAGACATCGCGCAGCATCGCCATGTGATAGGCGGTCGCGTCTATCGATTTGTCAAAGCCAAAGGCGTGGGGATACATCGGCACCAGCCGGGCGCTCGTCCGCGAGTCGCCACTGGCGAAAAGCGTGACATCGTGCCCCTTTCGCACCAGCGCCTCGGTCAAGTTGGCGATGCACCGCTCGGTGCCACCGTAATCTTTGGGGGGCACCGCTACGTACAGAGGAGCCACTTGGGCGATTCGCATGGTTACGACACGCTCCTTTCACTCGCGCTCGCCCGCTTCGAGCAGGGCGGCGCACATTCCAGCCAGTGGAATCGGTTCGTTTCATTCAATCAAAAGCCACGCCGACACGCATCGGCATCCTCAAAGCACATCGATGAGAGCGCGAGCGCCAGTGACGGCGAGCGCATGCTCTCCGTGGGTGATGTCAATGGCTGATTTCGGCTTTCCCAGGGCGAAGAGGGTCGCCGTGCCAGCGACATCATGCGCGCAGATTTCGTGCCGGAAATCCGCTGCTCCTCTGCTCGTCGAGGCATGCGCACGCAACGTCGCGTGACCGTGACTGGCGGTCAGCCCACAAAAATAGAGTGGCATCGCTCACTTTCCATCGCGATGGAAAGAGGGATGGAGGGAGAGCAGCGCACCAAGCGCCACATGCAGCCGACCGTTCGTAATCTTGTGTCTACACTCGTAATGATAGCACAAAACTGACCCATATCGCACGTCTGTCAACGAGACTGGCGCGCACCCTGCTATACTAGAGATAAAGGGTACATGTCTTGGCAGCGAGCGCACGCGCGCAAACACAAAGAGACGAGAGTTAGGATGCTGACCGATCACGAGCCATCGCGTGGTCAATTTCACCTGAAACTTTCAGGCGCCGACTGGTCGCGCCGCCGTGACATGGCGCTGACGATCGCGCTATGGGTCGGCCTCTGCTTGTTGGCGCTCTATTTCGCGTCCTACGTCCTCAGGCCGATTCTCATCGTCATCGTCGCGTCGCTGCTGGCCTATGCGCTGGCACCCGCTGTTACATTGCTGCAGCGCGTCATGCCGCGCGGGCTGGCGATAGGCATTGTATATCTTGTCTTTCTGGTCGGCATCGGCCTGCTGAGCTATTTCATCATTACGACCGCGATCAATCAATTGGGGTCGCTGGTGCAACACGTGCGCTTTTACGTGACGCCGGGCGCGCACGGACAGGTGCCGCTGCTCGATGCGCTGCACCATCTGGGCTTCACGCAAGATCAAATCAACGGGGCGGCGGGGCAATTGGCCGATCTGGCGAAAGGCGTCACCGCGAGCATCGTTCCCTTCCTCTTTGGCTTTTTCAATGTCGTGCTCGACATCATTCTGGTGGGTGTGCTCAGCGTCTATCTCATGATCGATGGAGAGCGCGCCAGTCAATGGATTCTCGCCCGCGTGCCGCTGCCACATCGTGGCAATGTCATCTTCTTTCAAGAAACCATTGGGCGTGTCGTGGGCGGCTACATTCGCGGGCAACTGGCGCTCTCGACGCTGATCGGCCTTATGGTTGGCGTGGGGATGGCGATCTTTCACGTGCCCTATGCGGTGCTGCTGGGCGTGCTCGCCTTCGTGCTCGAGTTCATTCCCATTTTGGGCACGCTGGTGTCTGGTGCCATCTGCATACTCGTGGCGCTGAGCCAGGGCTGGGTGATCGCGGTGCTGGTCTTGGGCTATTTCGTCATCGTGCACGTCATCGAGGGTGACGTGGTCGGGCCGCGCATCGTAGGCAAAGCCGTCGGGCTGCACCCCGCCGTTTCCATCGTGGCGCTGATCGCCGGCAGCGAGCTTTTTGGCATCTGGGGCGCTCTTTTCGCGGCGCCGGTCGCGGGGCTGATTCAAGCGTTTCTGGCGGCGGTGTGGCTAGAGTGGCGGCGCACGCACCCGGAACAATTCGCGCTGGCAGCAGAGACGCCCGCCGGCAACGGCGAATGGGTGGCATCGGACGAGACCGCGTTGCCCGCGCCAGACGTCCCCGCGTCGCACGAGCCAGCCACCCCCCGTGTGTGAGCGAGCAGAAGGTGTCCCCAGATGTCTTTTCCTCTTTCACTAGAAAGCGTGTTAGACCGTGACGTCCCACAGCGCCTTGACCGCGTTGGCCAGCTGAGGCTCGAAGCTAAACACGAAGTCATGCTGGGTGACAGGCGTCTCGAAGACCAGACGCCCGCGCGTCGCGCCCGCGCTGTTGACCGTGCCGTTGGGGGGCGCGCCAAAGCTGGTCACCATCTCAGTATACAGCGCCCCTGTGCTGTCAGCTAGGCGAAATTCGAGCAGGCTTGACACTTGTTGCGGCTGGCTCGAGATATTGCGGAGTGAGACGTCGATCACTACAAAGGTGGTGCCGGCCTTGGGCTTATCGGTTGCGTTGCCGGGGCTGGCGGCGACGCTGTTGACGGTAACGACCCAGGTATCGCCGATGGTGGCCTGTTGGCCGACCTGAAAGTGCACTTGCGTCACCGGGGGCGTTGTGGGCTTGCTCGCCGTGGCGCTGGTGCTATGCGCCACTCCCCAGCCAAACCGGTGGCCACACCCTATGACCGTGACGGCCAACACGCACAGGCCGGCGACGACCGCCGCGCGAGAGAATCGCTGATACATGTGAATCAGGCGCTCCTTGCTGAGAATGCCGGGGCGTCGTGCCACGGCTGCTTTCCTTCTCTGCCAGACAGTGCCGCACGTCGCGGCGCTGCCGCCAAAAGCGAAAGGGCATCATCGCACGTCGCGGGCCACCAGAAGCAGACGCCTGGGCTGGCGGACCTCAAGATCATGGATCGTTTCTCCCGAACACGCTCGCACGCTTTCGCGCGATCGGTGATCGTTGGTCGCCGGTCATTTTTTGCGGTACGATACACGCGACTTGAACTCATCATCCGCCGGCTGGCACAGCTCCTGCTGGCATAAGGAGTCATACATGCGAATACGACAATGGCGCGCGCTCGCGCTCACCTCGGCGGCGATCGCCGCGACAGTGCTCTTCGCGGCTTGCAGCAACAGCACGGTGACAGTCGTCACGCCCACCAACACGCCCGCGTCCGTCACCTGCGCCTCGGTCTTGCCAGGGGGCACCGCGCCTACCATCACGAACGTCTTGCTGCCGAGCGGCACCGTCATGACGGCGCCAGCAACCACCGGCGGCGGCGCGGGACAATTCACCGTCAACACCTATCAGGGCTGCGCGCCCAACAACACGACGGCTCTCGACATCACCGGCGGGCACGGCACGCTCGCTTTTGTCGCCGCCCAGCAGTTCGCCGGCTGGCAGACGTCCAACTCCTTCCCGTTCGACGGGCAGCGCCAGAGCACGTGCAACGCGCAGTCGTGCCTGGCCAACTCGACGACGGCGACGATGCCCTCTTATCTGGCGCTCGATCAAGTGGCGAATCGCGGCGGCGGCACGATCACCTTCCGCCTGCGCGTCGCGTCGCCTCCGCCCGCGCCATCGTGCGGGTCCGGCTTCTCATCCGGCTATTATTACAAGATTCCCGCGCCCAACTTTTCGCAAACGACGCTCTATAACGACCTTCCGCTGCCGCCGCTGACGCAGATTGAGCCGAATGACTCCGCCGGGCATGTTGGCTATAGCCTGTGCAGCGCGGGCACCACCACGTCGATCGCGAGCTTTTTGCAGGCTGAGCTGCCACCGCTCGGCTGGAGCCAGACGGACGCCAGCGATTGGGCCAACGGCAGCTATACGCTCAACATTCAGGTCAATAGCGCGACCGGCTGGCTGCTCGACTTCCCGAACCTCAACGCCGTCGGCTAGCCAGCCACGCCTGCCCGCACCTGGCCCGCGTGTTGCAGCCAGACGAGCAGCACGCTGATGTCGGCGGGCGTCACGCCCTCGACGCGCCCTGCCTGGCCCAGCGTCAGGGGGCGCACGCGCGCGAGCTGCTGGCGCGCGTGGGTGCGCAGCCCGGTGATTGTCGCGTAATCGAGATCGATGGGCAGCGCCAGATGCTCGAAGCGCGCGGATCGTGCCACGGCGTGCTCTTGCCGCTCGATATAGCCGGCGAATTTCACGCGCAGCTCGACCTCTGCGCCGACCTCTGGCTCGCAGGCGGGCAGCGCTTCGCCGGTGACCTCCGCCAGCGCCGCGACCTGCCCCCACGTCGCCTCAGGGCGGCGCAGGATCTCGGCGGTGCTCATCGGCTGCGAGAGTGGCTGCATGCCCAATGACGCCGCCCGCTCGCCAAGATCGCGCGTGGGAGTAAAGATCCGCCGCTCCAGCGCGTCGAGCGCGGTGGCGATGGCGTGGCGCTTGCGCTCCACCTGCTCCATCCGCTCGTCGCTCACCAGCCCCAGCTCGTGGCCCAGAGCCGTCAGCCGCAGGTCGGCGGCGTCTTCGCGCAAGAGCAGGCGATGCTCGGCGCGCGACGTATGCAGCCGGTATGGCTCGGTGATCGGCTGCGTCGTCAGGTCGTCGATCAGCACGCCGATATAGGCCTGGTCGCGTCGCAAGATGAAGGGTGGCCGGCCCTCCGCTGCGAGCGCCGCGTTGATCCCCGCGATCACGCCTTGCGCAGCGGCTTCCTCATAGCCCGACGTGCCGTTGATCTGGCCAGCCAGGAGCAGCCCCGCCGTCTGCTTCGTCTCGAGCGAGCGCACGACCTGCTCCGGCGGCACGAAGTCATATTCCACCGCGTAGCCGGCGCGCATGATCTCGGCGCGGGCCAGCGCGGGAATGCCGCGCAGCATGGCGATCTGCACGTCCACCGGCAGGCTGGTGTTCATCCCCTGCACATAGACCTCGCTGGTGCGCCAGCCCTCCGGCTCGAGAAAGATCTGGTGCGTCTCTTTGTCAGCGAAGCGCACCACTTTATCCTCGATCGAGGGGCAATAGCGCGGCCCGATGCCGGTGATGACACCGGTATAGAGCGGCGAGCGGTGCAGATTGGCGCGAATGATGTCGTGCGTGGCCTGCGTCGTGTGCACCAGATAGCAGGGCAGTTGCGGGCGCCACGCTGTCACGGCCTCAGGCGGCACGGGATAGACCTGCGCGGGTGGCCCTGGCGGCAGCACGATCGCCGGCGGATCGGCGTCGAATGAGAAGCGCAACGGCACGGGGCTGCCGGGCTGCGCCTCGGTCAGGCTGAAATCGATGGTGCGCGCGTCAATGCGCGGCGGCGTGCCCGTCTTGAGCCGGCGCACCGTCATGCCGAGCTTGCGCAGATCCTCCGACAGCCCCAGCGACGGCGGCTCGCCGGCCCGCCCGCCCGGAGTCGTCACGTCGCCGGTGATGAGCCGCCCGTTGATGAAAGTGCCGGTCGTCAGCACGACGGCTTTGGCCAGCACGGGACCCTGCTCCGTCACGACGCCGCGGATGCGCTGGCGACCGTCGGCCCCCGGCGCGGGGTCCGTCACCAGCCCGCTGACGTTGCCCTGGCGCAGCGTCAGGTGGGGCTGCGCTTCGAGCGCCCATTTCATCGAGAGGCGATAGGCGTGCTTGTCGCACTGCGCCCGCAGGGCTTGCACGGCGGGACCCTTGCCGGTGTTGAGCCGGCGGATCTGGATGAACGTGCGATCCGTGCAGCGCCCGATCTCGCCGCCCAGCGCGTCGATCTCGCGGATGAGGTGTCCCTTCGCCGGCCCGCCCATCGAGGGATTGCACGGCATGAGCGCCACGCTGTCGAGATTCATCGTCAAGAGCAGCGTGCGTCGGCCCATGCGCGCCGCCGCCAGCGCGGCCTCGCACCCCGCGTGCCCCGCGCCCACGACGATAACGTCATACGCTTCGGGCGGAATCTGATCGGTTGTGAGAGAAGCGATTGTTGCCACGTACATCATTGTAGAAGGCCTGAGGACCAGGCGTCAAATAGAGGCTCTTTCCTTCGAAAGGAGCAAGTACTGAATGATAAGGAAGCTTTGTGAACCAAGAGAGATGCAGGCGTGGATTCCAGCCGCCAAGCTATCGAATGCAAAGAACCCATCGAATTGGCAACACTCCTTGATGGAGACAAGCAATTGAACGCCCGTTCACTCGCCTCTTCTTCCTACCATCTTACGCTACCTACTCTCACTCTGACACACTGAAAGAAATATCAGAGAGGAAGTTTTCGAGTATGGGTAAGAAGCCATTGACACGCAATCAAAAGATTGGCGTCGGCGCAGCCATTGTCTTCCTGACGCTCCTGGTATGTAGCTGCATCGGCGTTGCATCTATCGCTTCGTCACCCACCACCACCACGATCGCAACACATATTGTAACGACACAACCAAAGACACCAACACCAAAGCCTAAGCCGACGCCAACACCAAAACCAACGCCAACACTCACCCCGAACCAAAAGCTGCAATAGATTGCCGTCAACGCTGCCAGTAGCAATCCCGTCACCGATTTTACTATTGATAAGACCATCGGCATCTCATTTACCGTGACCATTCCGATCCAGTGGGACCAAAACGCCAGCGCCGAAGCGGTCAAGGAGATCTGCTTCGATGAGCAAGAAGCGTTCTGGCAACACGACCCGAACAACTCTTTAGGAGTTGATGTCGCGGTCGATGGCCCGCTTACGGATAAATATGGACACAACTTTACGGGCCTATATGGCGAATGCTATCTGACGCAGAGCACTGCGCAATTGTTTGCGTGGGACAATCTTTCGCCTGATCAGGCATGGAACGATTATGATATGGCACGGCTCACATCCTAGCACTTTTACTGGGGCTGCCGCTGGCGGCGCTTGGCAGCCAGATGGGCGCCGATCTGCGCCGTCGCGTCGCGGCCTTGGATACGGGAAAGCGAGCAGAAGAGAAAACCCCTCCCCATCGAGATGGGGAGGGGTGATAGCAAGTCAGCGCACGCTTCACGGCTTGACGGTGATCGTCAGCAACATGCCCGGATTGTCCTGCAGATGGAGAAACTTCTCAATGGTCAATGAGCCGCTTTTCATTGTCTGGCCTCCAAAACAGGCGATTTCCGCATTTCGCGTCGATGATGGCTCGCTCGTCTGGCAGCATGATTTCACTCATCAGGTTCCGTTGCAGCACTTTCCTAATACTAATTCACGAGGATACTGATATCAAAGGAGGGGCGGCAGCTTGCCACC
>VFSW01015369.1_pt1 | contig 10523 bp, 8 predicted proteins | sample 5358111 | NCBI WGS metagenome assembly VFSW01 (sample SAMN11554181, study PRJNA540505) | mine drainage metagenome | isolation source: sediment from site ElyBrook_90M | place: USA: Ely Copper Mine, Vershire, VT | collected 2017
GGACGATGACTACCTGTTCCGCCTACTGGAGCTATTTTGAAATGCGATTGCCCTGCCACATCCGCAGTCACTGACCCGGGCTTGCCCATGCGCGCTATACTCTCTAGCCAATGCCACATCCCGGCCTATTCGCGCAGACCATGAGAGACCAGTTGATGGACACGGCTACGCTGACCATCATCCTGGCCTTTGCCGGCTACCTGGTCACCTTTATGAGCACCCGCATGCTGGCCCGGCGCCAGGACAAGCTGGCCCTGGTGAACAGGCGGCTCAACGAGTTCTACGGGCCGCTCTACGTGGCTTCGCAGGCCGGCAACATCGCCTACCGGTCGCTGTTGGAAAAGCAGGGCAAGGCGCAGAGCGAGCCCATCACTGACGAGGACCTGCAGGAGTGGGTGCTGTGGATGCGGACCATCTTCATGCCGTTGAACGACGTCCGCGAGAAGATCATCATCGAGAAGGCCTACCTCGTAGTCGAGGAGCAAATGCCCCAGTGCCTGCTGGATTTTGTGACCCACGTGGTGGGCTACAAGGCGGTGGTGCGGAAGTGGGCGGAGGGCGACTACGCGGAGCGGCGGTCGACCATCGGCTGGCCGCCGGAGTTCGACATCTATGTGCAGCGCTCCTACCAGGCGCTGAAGGCCGAGCAGACGCGGCTCTTGCACAACTCGGTGTGGCTGCTCTGGAGCCGGTTGTTCCATCGCAAGCCGTGACGGAATCCACCGTCCGCGGAATCAGGCTGTGGTTGCGGGTCCCCAGGTCTCGCATCGGAGACCTGCGATTCCACAAATCCGCTGCGAGCGGATCGCGAGCGTCTGCCCCACCGCAGGTGGTCAGTACCGGTAGTGGTCCGGCTTGTACGGCCCTTCCACCGGCACGCCAAGGTAGTCGGCCTGCCTGGCCGAGAGGGTGGTCAGCTTCACGCCAATCTTTTCCAGGTGCAGCCGCGCCACTTCCTCGTCCAGCCGCTTGGGCAGCACGTAGACGCCCACCTTGTAGGTGTCCTTGTTGGCCCACAGGTCCAGTTGCGCCAGCGTCTGGTTGGCGAAGCTGTTGCTCATCACAAAGCTCGGATGCCCGGTCGCGCACCCCAGGTTCACAAGCCGCCCCTCGGCGAGGACGAAGATCTCGTGCCCGTCGGGGAAGATGTACTTGTCCACCTGCGGCTTGATGTTCAGCTTGGTCACGCCCGGCTCGGCGTTGAGCGGGTCCACCTGGATCTCGTTGTCGAAGTGGCCGATGTTGCAGACGATGGCCTGGTCCTTCATCTTCTTCATGTGGTCCAGGGTGATGATGTCCACGTTGCCGGTGCAGGTGACGTAGATGTCGCCCCGGCCCAGCGTGTCTTCGATGGTGGTGACCTCGAAGCCTTCCATGGCTGCCTGCAGAGCGTTGATCGGATCGACCTCGGTCACGATGACCCGCGCGCCCATGCCGCGCAAGGAATGAGAAGACCCCTTGCCCACATCGCCGTACCCGCAAATGACCGCAACCTTGCCCGCCACCATCACGTCCGTCGCGCGCTTGATGCCGTCAGCCAGCGACTCGCGGCAGCCGTAGAGATTGTCGAACTTGCTCTTGGTCACCGAGTCATTCACATTGATAGCCGGCACCAACAGCTTGCCCTGCTCCAGCATCTTGTAGAGCCGGTGTACGCCGGTCGTCGTCTCTTCGGAGACGCCGCGCCACTCCACCGCCACCTTGTGCCAGTGCTGCGGGTCTTCGGCATAAACTTTCTTGAGCAGGTCCTTGATTACCGCTTCTTCGTGGTTACCGCTGGGCGTGTTGACCCAGCCGTCGCCGTCTTCCAGCTCATAGCCCTTGTGGATCAGCAAGGTCACGTCGCCGCCATCGTCCACCACCAGTTGCGGGCCCTTGCCCCCCTTGTGCGCCAGCGCCTGCCAGGTGCACCACCAGTACTCTTCCAGCGATTCGCCCTTCCACGCGAAAACCGGCACGCCCGTAGCCGCAATCGCCGCGGCGGCGTGGTCCTGGGTGGAGAAGATGTTGCAACTGGCCCAGCGAACCTCAGCGCCCAGGCTCACCAGCGTCTCGATCAGCACCGCTGTCTGAATGGTCATGTGCAGCGACCCGGTGACGCGCACGCCGGCCAGAGGCTTTCCGGCGGCATACTTGTTGCGGATGGAGACCAGTCCCGGCATCTCATGCTCGGCAATGGTGATTTCCTTGCGGCCCCAGTCGGCCAGCGACATGTCGGCTACCTTGTAGGCCAGTTCGGTGATTTCGAGGGTTGAGCTTGCCATGGGCGGGTCTCCTTGTATCGTCAAATCGTGATATATTGATATGTAACAGAATCACGCTGACCCGTCAAGGTAGAGCCATGGCTTCGATTGTAAAAACACTCCGTGTGGTGGCCGATCCCAACCGGCTGCGCATTCTGTTGCTGCTACGCGGGGAGGAGCTTTCCGTGGCCGAGCTGCAGGAGATTCTGACCATGGGCCAGAGCACCATCTCCACCCACCTGTCGCAGCTCAAGCAAGCCGGCCTCGTCGAAGACCGCCGCACCGGCAAGAGCAATCTCTACAAGCTCGGTCCCGCGGACGGCAGCCCCTTGGACCAGATCCTCGCCGAAGCCAAAGCGCAGCTCCCCGAAGCCGCCGCCGACCAGGCAGCCATGCGCCGCGTCGTCCGCAAGCGCCAGGACAAGATGCGCAGCTTCTTCGACTCCGTGGCCGGCCGCCTGGGCAAAGACTACGTGCCCGGCAAGAGCTGGAAGAGCGTGGCCGAGGCCCTGCTCCGTCTCATGCCGCCCATGGTCATCGCCGATCTCGGCGCCGGCGAGGGCGCCTTTGCGCTGCTGCTGGCCCAGCGCGCCAAAAAAGTCATCGCCGTCGATACGAGCGCCAAAATGATCGAGGTAGGCCGCGAGCAGGCCCTCCGCCATGGCGTTGAAAACGTGGAGTACCGCCTGGGCGATATGGAAGAGCTGCCCATCGGCTCGGCTATGGTCGACCTGGTCTTCTTCTCGCAGTCGCTGCACCACGCGCTCCACCCCGAGCGCGCCGTCGAGGAAGCCGCGCGCATTCTCGTCCCCGGCGGCCGCATCGTGATCCTCGACCTCATGAAGCACCGCTTTGAAGAAGCCCGCGAACTCTACGCCGACGAGTGGCTTGGCTTCAGCGAAACCGAACTCGAAGCGATGCTCGAAAAGGCCGGCTTCTCCGAGGTGCAGACCTCGGTAGTCCATAAAGAGCCGGAGACGCCCCAGTTCCAAACACTGCTGGCGGTTGCCAACAGGCGGAGCTGAGGCCCGGGAATTGAAGGCCTCGGCCGTTGTCCGTTTGAATTCGTTCTGCCTTTGTTGTTATCGTTAAGGCCGTCATCGGGGAGCAGCGGCTAAAGCAAGTGGTCGAAGCGCTGTTGAAGCAGGCCGATGGGACCCATGCCGCCGCTAACTTGCTGACCCGCTCGTCCCCGCGTAACGGGAACTAACTTGCTGCACGTGTTCCAAACCGTCCAGCCCGCTCACCCTTCTGTACCGTTCAACTTAAAGCTAGGCCGGAATCCTGTCTCTTTTTAGTCCCCCGCCGGCGTTGGCGAGCCACTGTGTATGAAACAAGCCTTTACGATATTCTTTGTTTTGTTCAACTTGCACTTTTGTTCCCGATCAGCACGGCCCACGGTGGCTCAAAGCCCTCGCGCAGCATCGGCAATGCCAAAGCTCACCAGCGGATGCGCTATCCACAACACACTCCTGGAGAAGGGCAGGCTCTAACGGCTGGCCCCCGCCTGGGGCGTCCAGTTCAACTGCTCGTAGAGCGTCGTGTTGCGATAGCCAAGCAGAACCACCAGCGTCCAGATGCCCAGCGCCGTGCCGAAGGGGAAGCGAATGAGGCTCAGGATGGCGGCCACAATCGCCACAATCCGCCCCCATTGCGCCCGCTGGTGCAGGCCCCACGCCGTCGTCAGCGCCAGCGCCGCGCGGATCAGCACTGCCACCCAAACAAAATGGAAGATCGCCGGACCAAGCCATTGCGGCATCTGTCCGTCAGCCCAGGGGCCATGGCCCCAGTTGCCGAAGTGATTGAAGAAAAAGGCATGTGCGAAGGTGAGCCCGGCCAGCCCCACCAGCACCGAGTACGCCGCGTAAATGAACCACACCACGCTCAAGGCACGCACCTTGCCGGCGTAGCTCTCCAGTTGGAACTCGATCCCCGGTACGGGCGGAACTACCGGCGCGACCGCTCGGCCGCATTGTGCGCAAACCGGCTGACCCGGCGCTAAAGCGTGACCACAGCCGCTGCAATACATGGCGCCTCCTCATCGGACGTACTGAGGTTACTACGGAAGCTCGGCGGATTTCGTTCCACCCGGCTCTGCCGCCCTGGCCTCCCATAGCCGCCGACGGCAACCTCCTCTTTGGTAAAGCGCGCTCCTGGCGGAGCCGCTGCGGAAGGAGATTACCTTCAAAACAGCCTTGACCGATAAAGCTGCATCCAATCCATAATGGGGGGAGGAGATTTCCTCGCCCAAAATGCAGGCGCAACTGGGGCTGCACCGGCGCAAAAGACCTCGTACAATAAGGAGCACGCATGTTCAGTTCAACCCTGTCGAAGCGCAACGAACAAAATTCAACCCCTCATCGCAGTCAGCGAATCCCCTCGCTGCTCACATCTCTCTTGGTGTTGTCCCTGCTCGCCGCCGGCCTTTCCGGCTGCGCCTCGAAGATGGACAAAGCGATCGAGCAAGCGAAGCAGCAGGCAGCCAAAACCGGCCAGCCCCAGCAGGTGGTCACCGTCGACAAGACGGGCACCACGACAACCACGGTTGTGCAGCCACCGGCAGCTGGGCAAACCACCCAGGCAACCGCCACTTCAGTCACTCCGCCCCCTGTCGGAGCGCCAATTCCCCAGGCTGCCGATCCCAAGGTCACTGCTCTTCCCACGCCGCCTCCGCCTCCGCCTATGCCGGTCAACGTGACCATCCCGGCGGGCACACCCCTGACGATCCGAATTGATCAGGCGATCAGCGTCAAGAGCAGCCGCGCCGGCGACACCTTTACGGGTGAAGTGGTGGATCCGGTCATGGCCAATGACGGTGGTCCCTTGGTGCCGAAAGGCTCTCCCGTGGGCGGCGTTGTTGCCGTGTCGCACCGTCGTGGACACTTCAAAGGCAGTTCTCTGCTTGAGCTGCGTCTGACCTCGCTCACGCTCAACGGAATGCAGTATCCCCTCATTACCCGCGACATGGCGGAACGCAAGAAGGGCAAAGGCAAGCGTACGGCCGCCATGATCGGCGGCGGCGCGGGCCTGGGAATGCTGGTGGGCGGCCTCGCCACCGGCGGCGTCGGCTTGGTGGTCGGCGGCCTGGTCGGCGGCGGCGCCGGAACAGCAGCAGCCGGGTTGACGGGCAACCGCGACCTCAATATTCCCGCCGAGTCCATTGTCCACTTCACACTGTCGGAAGACCTGGTGGTGCAGCAGTGAAGCAGCGGTCAGCTTTCGGCTTCTGGCGATCGTAAAAACACGGGCTCAAGGCTGATATGAGGATAGCCGAATCTAGCGGCTGGCCGCCGCCTGCTTCTCCCACCGCTCCTGGTGCCGGTTGTCGCGCAGCACAAGCGCTGTCACGTGGCCTTGCGTGTCGCGCTCAAAAGTGAGGCGCGTAGTACTGGACCCGTTGGCGTAGAAAAACACGGCGGGCGATTCCGCGGCCAGCTCGGCAACGTCGCCCTGCGTGTTCTTCTCGAAGATCTGTTCGCCCTGGCGGAAGATGGTGATCGAAGGGCGGCCGCTCTTGTCGGTATACTCGCCGGCCAGCGAGTCCAGCAGGGCCGCGGACAGCTTGATGGCGGTCGGATGGAAGGGAAGGACCAGCCGCTCGGCCTGGGGCGGTGTCTCGGCGACTGTCGATCCGGGTGTATTCGCGGCAGCGGCGTGATGGCTCAGAAGCCAGCGAGGCAGCTCCGGCTCGTCATAGGCGCGCGTCCAGCAGTCGTGCTTCAGGCCCTGGTAGAGCCATAGGCGCACATGGCCGCCCGCGGCCTTCAAGGCGTCAAACATCAGGTCGCTTTCGCGCGGCGGCACCGTCGTGTCGTCGGTCCCGTGGAAGAGCCACACCGGTGTGTGGCCTACGGCGCGCGCGTACTCGGCGGGCAGGGTCTTCACTTCTTCCCAGCGCTCCGGCGCATAGCTCCAGAACACGCCGCCCGCCGCAATGGCGATGGCTGCCCAGCGATGCGTGTAGATGCGCGCCAGCTCCCACGCGCCGTAGCCGCCCAGGGAAAGGCCGGTAAGATACGTGCGCTCCGGGTCGCCGTGGAACTCGTCTGTCTCTTTGTCCAGGGCCTTCATGGCCATGTCCAGCATCTCAGGGTCGGTCCAGACGCTGTCCTGCGGACACTGCGGCATCACTATCACGAACGGCCACCGCTCGGGGTGATCGCGCACCGCCTGTGGCAGCCCGATCTGCGTCTGCCACATGCCCTCCGAGCCGCGCTCGCCGCGCCCGTGCAGGAAGAGAATGATGGGCCACAGCTTGTGATCGTCCCGCCGCCACTCCTCAGGCAAATAAACGACGAAGCGGTAGGTTACTCCGTGCAGGTCGATCCTGCGATTCAGAAACCCCGTCTCCTGCGGCGGCTGGGGCTTGCCGTGATGGGATTTGCCGGCCGCATCGCCGGTCTTGCCGGGCGCCATAGCCCAGACAGACGATGTCAACCCGGCAAGAAGAAGACAGGCAACCAGCAATCGAAGAGAGCGCATCATGCAGGAATCCAGCTTCAATTCTATCTGGCGACAAGCGCCGGTCGCCGAATTGGGCAAGATTCGGGTAGCTTGGCCGCCAACCCACCCTGATGCGTTTCACATTCTCCGGCACCCTGAGGAATCGCTCCGTTGCGGCTTGAATCGCAATGGATCGGGAATGAACTAACGATGGATCCCTTGGACTTTGGCTGACTTAGGTCGCCATTGACCTGGGAGCGGCGTCGAGAAGACGCTTGGCGGGAGGGGTGCGAAGACCCAGGCGAGGCCTACCGCAACGCCATGCCCATGCTCGTCGGTTACGAAGGCGTCCGCGACTTCATCGTCTGCGCCGCCCACGGCATCCTCACTGGCGCCATCCCGCGCGATGAGCGCTCCCAGCTCCTCCATGCCGCCCAAGTCGCCCTCGCGCTCGTCCAGTTCGAGTGCAAACAGCCCAAGTCCCCCTCCGCATCCTCACCCCTCCGCCAAAAAATCACGCCCTTCGGGGAGGAGTCACCAACTCAAGTACAACACAATAAAAATCTTGAACGACATTCCCCATGTACTTATCGGTAAACAGAACCCGCGCATTTCGCCCGTTATTTGACTGTTTTTGGGCCCCAAAGCGCCATTTCCGCGTGCAGAATGCCTCGATTTCACGGGCGGTGAAAGCTCGGTGCTCCATCCCTGAGCCTTGTTTCTCGCAGTATGGATGGGAGACCGCAAATCCCACCCAGCCGCGATATTTCAGCCGTACGCTCGCTCCACCTCCAGCAGCATTCTCTTCCGCTCCACGCCCCAGCGGTAGCCGGTCAGCGCGCCGCTTGCGCCGACTACGCGATGGCAAGGGACAACCAGCGCCACGCGGTTGGTGGCGCAGGCCCGGGCAATGGCGCGCGTCGCCTTGGGGTCGCCCAGATCGCGGGCAAGCTGACTATAACTGCGGGTCTGGCCGCGCGGGATGGCGCGCAGCGCCTGCCACACCCGGAGCTGAAAGGCGGTTCCGCGCAGGTCGAGAGGCACTGCGGGCTGCACGTCTTCGTTGGGGCGGTTGGCGTGCTTGACGTGCTCTCCGGCAACAACGGCCAGCGCCGCATCCACCATGGCCGCGAGAGCCGGGTCGCGCTTGACGGTGGCGAGCGGGAACTCTTCGCGCAGGCTGGCTTCGGCCTCAGCGGATGTGGAACCTAATGCCAGCCAGCACAGCCCACGTTCCGTCGCTCCCACGATCATCCAGCCAAAGGGCGTGCGGGCGGTAGCCCAGCCGATGCGCTCGCCTTTGCCGCCCTGCGCAAAGCGCGCGGGGGTCATGCCAAGCGTGGAGCCTTCATAGGCGCGGCTCGACGAGCCGAAGCCAGCTCCGTAAATTGCGTCGGTCACAGAGGCTCCTTGTTTGAGTTCGCTGCGCAACCGGCCGGCCCGCAGCGCGCGCTGGTATTGCAGCGGGCTCACGCCCACTTCTTTCTTGAAAACCCTCTGCACCGTGAAAGGGCTCAGCCCGGCTACGCAGGCCAACTCCGCGAGGGGGACGGCGCGATCGAGATTCGCCTCGATATGACCACGAATCAGGTCCAAAGGGCTCGCTGTTGTGGACTCCGGCTTGCAGCGCTTGCAGGGACGGAAGCCGGCTGCCTGCGCAGCCTCCGCGGTTTCGAAGAAGCGCATGTTGGCGCGCAGCGGGCGGCGACTCGTGCAGGTTGGCCGGCAGAAGACGCCGGTGGTCGCTACCCCGTAGAAGAACTTCGCCGCGGGATCGTGAGCCAGAAGCTGCTTCCAGGCGGCCTCCGGATCGAGGGCCGGCGCTGCTGCTTGGCCTTTGGCGGATTGGAGAATACTGTTCATGGAAGATAGAGTCGCCCATCCGCGCCTCGCGGCGCACTCCGAATCTTGCGCGCAATTCCGATTCTCATTCGCCGCTCTTTCGAGTCAGCATCGCCTCCGCCCGCGCCAGGTCCTCTTCGGTGTCGACGCCGATGGTGTCGCGCGGGGCGGATGCGACGTAGATGTCGATGCCGTTGTCGAGCAGGCGCAACTGCTCCAGCCGCTCGACCTGCTCGATCCACGACGGTGGCAGCGCCGCGAACCGTTCCAGCGCGGTCTTGCGGTAGGCATAGATTCCCAGGTGCTTGCGATAGCCGGCGAAGCCTGCCCCGTCGCGATCAAACGGAATGGTTGCGCGGGAAAAATAGAGAGCGCGGGCGTCGGCGGCGACGACCACTTTCACGGCGTTGGGGTCGTCAATCTCGTGCGGCGGGCAAACGACAGCGAGAGTCGCGACCTCAACCTCGGGGCGCTCAAACAGCGCGAGCAGCGGTGGAAAAAAGTCGGGCGTGAGCGTGGGCTCGTCGCCCTGAATGTTGCCATAGATGTCGGCGTCGACCTGGCGGGCCACTTCCCTCACACGGTCGCTGCCGCTGGCGCACTCGGGCGAGGTCATCGCGACGGGGATTCCGCGCTCGCGGCAGACGGCGGCCACCTCTTCGGCGTCCGTAGCCACCAGTACCGGGTCCATCAGGCCGCTGGCCATGGCCGCGCGCCACACCCACTCCACCATGGGTCGTCCGGCGATGGGACGCAGAACCTTCTTCGGCAGGCGCGTGGAACTCAGACGGGCGGGAATCACCCCGGCAATGCGTAACGTGCTCATGCAGGCGAGTCTACAGCAGGGGGCGTAGGCGGCTCACCTCGGCAGCGGAGGATGGTCTGTGCCGTCTGGGCCGCCCGAAAAGTGGTATCGCGAGGGTTTGACCTGCCCTCCGAAGGGCAAGTATCATCAACCAAGGGATTTCTGTGCCGAATTCGCCTTTTGTGGCGCCCTGCGGCGGAGTAGCTCAGATGGTTAGAGCGACGGATTCATAACCCGTAGGTCGACGGTTCGATCCCGTCCTCCGCCACCAGATTACCTCCATATAATCGATAATTTAGAAGGCCAACTGTAAATCGCCGAGAAATTGCTCACCCGCGATCCACCCGTGATTGCTACTGCACCGCTTCGGTTGACGGCCTTGCGGGTGGCGCGAAAAACGCTGCCAGCATTTCTCCCTGTGCATCCGAGCGGTCCTGGCGTCCCGCGCGTAGTTGAAAGTGGCGGGCGGCGGTTAGGTTGATGTTACTACGCAGCGACCTCGGCGGAAGCGTGCTGTGCAGGGTTGAGGATGGCTTCCAAAGCCCACAGATCGCGGTAACCCATGATCTTGTTGAAGCGCTTCTCGGTTCGGAGAAAAGCCGAGGCCATCCAGCGCAAGACCATGTTGCCGTTTTGCCAGTGAGTCACGCGGCGGGTCTGGATGCGCACACCGGCGTGCGGACTTTCGATGATGTTGGTGGTGGCCAGGCAGCGGCACAGCGAAGGCGGTACATCCAGGCGGTTGATGGTGAAGCACTCTTCCAGACCTTCGACGAGACTGGAGGCCGCGGAAGGGTACTTCTGATCCAGCCAGGCGGCCAGTTTCTTGATGCGTGCCATGCCTTCCCTGGGCGGAAGTTTCCAGGCTGCGCGGAGCACGCTTTTGACTTGCGGCCGGTCTTCTTTGGACAGGTAGTCGAGCACGTTGCGCAGCTTGTGGGCGCGGCAGCGCTGCACCGGCTGGTGAGCACCGAAGACGGCGTTGATAGCCGCCCGCAGTGCCTTGGAGCCATCGATGACGAACAGCATCTTGCGTTTGGGATCGACGCCGCGCGCCACGATGTCTTCCAGCAGCGCAGTGATTACCGTGGAGTTCTCCGTGGCGCCCTCGCGGATGCCCAGCACATGCTTGTTGCCCTCCACATCCACGCCCACCGCGCCGATCATGGTGTAGTCGCCGAAGATGAGTC
>VFSW01015370.1_pt1 | contig 10523 bp, 10 predicted proteins | sample 5358111 | NCBI WGS metagenome assembly VFSW01 (sample SAMN11554181, study PRJNA540505) | mine drainage metagenome | isolation source: sediment from site ElyBrook_90M | place: USA: Ely Copper Mine, Vershire, VT | collected 2017
CCGAACTCATCCTGAAAGAAGACGTCAGCGAGTAGGACTTAGGTTTAATCGCAAGCTAAGGGCTGGCCGACAACCCCTGATTTGACGCACTGCGCAGTTCGCGAATGATCGATCCAGAGCAAAATTGATATTCGGTGTTCTCGACGCCTTGACCCAGCCGCGTCCACCTTGCTTCGCGACGACCTGATACTGGAGAGTCGGTACAAATCACAACACGACGGGTGCCCAACTGTCGTCCAAAAGACGGTCTACGCGAGCGACTCCGTCATCTCCCCCCCAACGCATTCACTACAAATTCTTAACCTGATTGACACTATTTGCCATGTTTGCCCTCCTACAGTTTTGATATGGAGCCAACGTGCTAACGAACTACATCGTGGTGGAGAAGTTGGCCGGAGAATACGGTCGAACCGGAATCCGCGCAGTACAGGGAACCAGTATGACCATCGCCAAGGGCCAGTTGCAGATCTGGAACGCCGAGCGCGAAGGTTCACTCGGCCTTCGACCCGTTTTGAGCGTGCCGGTCGAACGAGTCATCACTTTCAAAGAGCAGGAAAAGAAGGCATCGCTCGATGTTGATATTGCGTTGTCCGAGCCCGGTTCGCACCTTCGCCTCCAGCCTCCCGTCGACGGAGAGACACAAGTCGCCTGACGCTTCATCGGAGTTGATATTTGGCCTTGGTGCCTCCGATGAGAGCAGAGTTCACAGTGAATACTCACGGTGAAGTCGTAGAGTTGTCACCAATTTCTCCGGGTTCTCCAAGGAACCCTTTGTAGAGTTTTCACATCGAAATCTGGAGAGGCGGTGTCATGACCCATTTACGCGCGTTGGCCTCGTGGATTACGACCGGAGCTGTCACTATCGCACTCGCGATGGCGCTGGTCGTCTCGAACCAGAGTCCCACTCCGACGGTCAAGTCCGTTACCGCCACCAGAACCACCGCCGTAACTCAGGTCGTTCCAACCACGACGTCGGTGAACCACGTTGCTTAGAGCATTCCACCAGCGCTCACGACGCCAGCGGTCCAGTCTCACGTCTCGAGCGCACCCAAGGTCGAGTCGACGGCGACGACCCCCTCGACGACCAGCGAACCGACCACGACGGTGCCAGCGACTACGACCACGACCACGACCAGTCCGCCTCCAACCACCACGCTCTCTACCCCGACGTACGGTAACGATGGCGGTGGTGGTGGGTCGGACGATTAACGAAGAGCAGCCTTGAGTTAGACATGCGTTCACCAATCTCCCCTACTCAACACACTCGACGTCGTAAGTTCACGCGGGTGCGCCAACTCACCCAGGCCATTTTCCTCTCATCGGGTCTGGCGGTTGCCCTGCTCGTGAACTACTTCACCGACGTGGCACGAACGGCATATGCGGTGACCTCGACGAGCACCGTTCCAGTTACCACGCCACCAATCGCTGCCCGAGCGCTCAAGAACCCCTCGTCCACGACGAGCGCAACGAAAGGATCGAAGAACTCCTCGACGAGTGCTCGCGGGCTCGCGTCGACCACTCTGCCGACGACGACGGTAGTGCCCGGTGAACCTCCCGCAACCACGCCAGTGCCTGCCCGGGTCCCCACCACAAGTTCATCGTCTGCTAACGCACCTACTACGACTCCGCCGACCACGGCCGCCCCTACGACCACGGTGTACACCCCGCCGGTGACGGTCCCGGTCACGACACCAGCTCCGAGTTGCTTCACGACGCCTTCAGGACAACAGATGTGCGGGTGATAATTCACTCGTGGGCGACTCGGGCTCAAAGGCGGTGCACATCTCGGCTCATCGTGGGTGGTGCCAAACGGGCCAACATGACGACCCCGACGCACATGGCGAGGAACGTCGTGGCGCCGAACGTGAGGGGCCACGGTCCACTTCGTAGTCGCTCGTGATAGATCCATAGTCCCAAAGCGACGCTCACCACCGGGTCCACGATGACGATGATCGGTTGCGAAACGCTCAGTGGGCCAACGTGCAGGGCCGCTTGCTCGCAGAACAGTCCGACCACTCCGGCTCCGATGAGCGCGTACACGGGCCAACGAGCGAGGAGACCGATCGGTCCGAGCGCGGGGATCAGGGCGGTGCGCGACTTGATGAACGTCGCTTCGATCGCCCTGGTAATCGCCGTCGCCGACGCGAAGATCGGGGCGCGACGCTGAGGTGACCCGCGCTGAGCCAGCGCGACCAACGTCACGACTCCGATGAGACAGAGTAGTGACGGAGTCAGCCACGACGATGTCTTGGGCTGGTGGTCACCGCCAGAGGGGCCGGTGAACGCCAGGAACGCAACCAGACTGAGTCCGGTCAAGGCCGCCACGAACCAGGTGACGAGGCGAATCGATTGACGCAACCACAGAGCGCGAAGCGCCAGGGCCAAGATGAGCTCTGACACGAGCAGCGGTTGGACGAGCGAGAGCGGCCCGAAGTGAAGAGCCAGGGACTGAAAGACCAGCGACCCGGCCATGGCGATCCACCCGAACCACCAAAGTGGTTGGCGGATGAGGTAGAGCATCAGTCGCCGGTTCGACGTCTTCATTTCGCCACTCGTGCTGGCAATATGTTGCGTCGTGACCGCGGCGGCATTCGACAGGGCGGTCAGGAGTCCGAATACGTACACCATCAGAAATCGTCGACCGGAGGCGAATGGTGTAACATCAGACACTCGGGCTCTGCGAGTTGAATCAAGGTAACAGCTCGAACGACCGGTTCATACGAGGAACGTTAGGCCATCGGCGAGTTCACACGATCCGACTCATCTCCACACTCACTCCGAGACTGGACGATGATGGACCCTGGTAGATCCCCTTCAGCGGCGCGACGTCGTCGTAGTCGCGCCCGCGACCGACGATGATGTGATTCTCCGTCTCACCAACGCCATTGGTGGGATCCCATCCAGTCCAAACGCCTGAGAAGTATTCCACCCACGCGTGACTCTGGCCGGCCACCACGTCACCGATGTCACTGTCAGAGGACGGGTAGAGGTAGCCAGAGACGTATCGAGCTGGTATTCCAAGCGTTCGTAGCAAGCCGATCGTGATATGGGTGATGTCCTGACAGACACCTTCACCTCGACTCCACGCCTCCTCGGCCGTCGAAGAGACGGTCGTGGCTCCCGGGACGTACTGCACGCGGGTGCGCACGAAGTCGCCAACGGCCCTGGCGCACTCGTGCAGATCGAGTTGACCGGGCCACGCAGCAGCATTTGCCAACGCCTCGTGTGACAGTTGCGTTCGCGCCGTCGCGCCAAGGTATTCAGAGTAGGTATCGACGAGCCTCTCGTCTCTGATCTGTCCCCAGTTGATGGGCCGCTCGAGGATTGCCGCTCGGCTCTCCACGGTGGATCGGGCCTCGACTTCGAGGATGGTGTGAAGGTCCTGGATGTCGAAAGCGGTCACGGTGGTACCGAAATAGTCGACGTAGCTGTACAGCGGTACCGACGGCTGGACCGATACGTGCGCCTGGCGAACGCTCTGGTTGTGCGTGGCCACCGGCGTCATGCGCGCCTCGTTATACGACGCCTTGGCCATGCCGTCGTAGCTGAATCCCGTGTGGTGTCGAATTGCCAGTACTAGCCGAGGTGCGCTCTTCAAAGTGCGCCCTCGCTCGACCAGAGGACGGCATCCTCATGACGAAAGAACTTCGTGGTGATTGCATCGTTGACGAGAAGACAGGTGTCCTCGAGCATCTCGAGCAGTTCTGGGAGTTGGGCGAGGAGTTGCGAGGAGTCCATGAAGTCGAGTCTTCCTCGGGCGCGGGCCAAACTTTGGCGGGCCATGTCCGCGCTGGCGATTCGCTGTCCGCTCGGTTGAATCTCAAAGAGGCACGAGTCCGCCAGATTGAGTGAGAAGAGGACCGAGCGCGGGAAGAGCCGGTCCAGGATCAAGAACGTCGCAACTGAATTAGCGTCGTGCAACTCATTCGTACTCCTCATGAATGATTCCATGGCGCCGTTCGCCCTCAAGAACGCCAGCCAGTCTGGGGCGTGCTCGGCACTGAGAACCCTTCCGCGAAGCAATCTGGCGGTCATGTCGATACGTTCGATCGTGCGGCCCAGCACCAGGAAGTTCCAGCCATCATCGTGGCTCAGGGTTGCGTCGGTCAGTCCGGCCAGGAGCGCCGTACGCTCTCGAACGTATTCGAGGTACGAAGACGGCCCGAGTAGCCGGGCGGTGCTCTCCATCTGCGGGAGGCGATTACGTGTCTTGTTGAGGGCGATCCACATCTCTGACGAAATGAAGTCGCGACTTCGTCGAGCATTCTCGTATGCCCCACTGAAGGCTCCGGCGATAGAGTTCGGATTCTCGACGTCGTAGACGATCACTTGAAGCATGTCGGCACGCGTGATCGGCTCATCCTTCTCATAGGGCATGCCGAGGATCGAGAGCAGGGACCGACAGGTGGCGTCCTCGTCGTTGAACGGGTCTTCAACCATTCGATGAACGTAGGAATCCACCGTTCTGGCGGTGTCGTCAGCGCGCTCTACGTATCGGCCGATCCAGTACAGGGATTCAGCCAGTCGTGACAGCATGCCCTGCTCACTCACTGCTCCGCCTCCTGATCGGTATATTCGTCATTCTGACGTGGGATCACTCCAGCTTTACGTGGGGGCTGGCCGACGTCGGTCGCGGGACCGCGTGGCGCGACGAGCTGGTCGTTCAGGACCCAGGTGTCCTTCGAGCCACCACCCCTTGATGAGTTGACCACCAGTTCACCCGCTCCCAGAGCGACTCGGGTGAGTCCTCCCGGCAATACCCATACGCCCTGTCCCCCGCTTACTGCAAAGGGGCGCAGATCGACGTGACGTGGTGACACCTGTTCATCCACGAGGGTGGGGTGCGTTGAGAGCGCGACCGGCCGCTGCGCGATCCAGTTACGCGGTGACATGAGGATCGCGTCGCGTACTGACGTAAGAGTCTGCTCGTCAGCTTGGGGTCCGATGACGATGCCCTTCCCCCCCGAACCATCGACCGGCTTGAGCACGTAGGCGTCGAGGGACTGGAGCACCTCACCCAGGACATCGGGGTCCTCGAGTCGAAACGTCTCGACATTCTCAATCAGGGGCTCCTCACCCAGATAGAAACGTATGAAATCAGGAACATAGGTGTATACCAACTTGTCGTCGGCCACCCCATTGCCCAAAGCGTTAGCCAAAGCCACATTCCCCGCCCTTGCGGCATTGACCACCCCGGCCACCCCAATGACCGAATCGGGTCGGAATTGCAGAGGGTCGAGCCAATCGTCGTCCACTCTCCGGTAGATCACGTGCACTGGACGCTCACCGTTGGTCATTCGCATGAAGACGTGATTCGATCGACATACCAGGTCGCGCCCTTCCACGAGCTCGATCCCCATCATTCGAGCCAGGAGCACATGCTCGAAGTACGCCGCGTTGTAGACCCCCGGGCTCAGCACGACGACGACCGGATCACCTATCCCGTAGGGAGCCGCGAGGCGTAACGCCGCCAGAAGTCTCGCGGGGTAGGAATCCACCGGATGCACCCGATGGTTGGAGAACAGTGCAGAGAACGTCTGGGTCATGGCTCGGCGATTCTCGATGACGTAGCTCACCCCCGAAGGGATGCGAACGTTGTCCTCGAGGATCCTGAATTTGCCGATTTCATCGCGGACGAGATCGATACCGGCAACGGTGATTCGTACTCCGTTGGGCGGTTCGATCGAGTGGGCGGCGCGACAGAAATGACTACTCGTCGTCACGACCGACTTCGGAATCACGCCATCCTCAAATACCTGACCAGCGCCGTAGACATCACCGAGGAACGCTTCGAGCGCACGCACTCTCTGGCTGATTCCGCGTTCGAGCAGGTCCCATTCGATCGCCCCGAGTAGACGCGGCATCAGGTCGAGGGGAAATGGCCGCTCCTCGCCGCTATGAGCGAAAGTGACTCCGCGATCGAGAAAGGTATGTGACAGCTGATCGGAACGTTGCAGCAATTCGGCCGGATCGAATCGATCGATTTCGGCGAAGAGACGTTCGTAGATCGGCCGAGGCTTCCCCGGCGCTTCGAACATCTCATTCCAGGCGCCCGATGAATCGTCCTCGAAAATCATGCCCATCAACGCCACGCTACACATCGAACAAGTCGCGAACGTTTCTCGCCGGTTAAATGTCAATCGCGACCTGTCCCAGCTTGGTGCCCCAAAGCCAGTGCCGCGCGGAAACCTCGAACTTCTGATCCGCCACGCCCTAGGGCGGCGGCGTCATGAGAACTCGACGGTACGCTGCCCCCATGCACGACTTCACTCCATTGGCCAATAGATACGAACACATGAGCTACAGACGCAGTGGACGAAGTGGACTGAGTCTGCCACTGATTTCACTGGGACTATGGCACAACTTCGGCGACGACCGACCCATCGATGTCCAGCGCGCGATCTTGCGTCGCGCATTCGATCGAGGAGTCACTCACTTCGATCTGGCGAACAACTACGGCCCACCATACGGAGCGGCCGAAGCCAATTTCGGAAGACTTCTCCACGAAGACTTCTCCAATCTTCGTGACGAACTGGTGATCTCGACGAAGGCGGGCTGGGACATGTGGCCCGGTCCCTACGGCGACCTCGGATCTCGCAAATATCTTATGGCGAGCATCGACCAGAGTCTCAAACGAATGAACGTCGACTACGTCGACATCTTCTACCACCATCACTTTGACGTGACGACGCCCCTCGAAGAGACCATGGGAGCCCTCGACTCCGTGGTTCGTCAGGGCAAGGCGCTCTACGTTGGGGTGTCGTCCTACTCTCCCGAACGCACCCGAGAGGCGATTCGCATTCTCCGTGACCTGGGCACCCCGCTGCTGATTCACCAACCGTCCTATTCCATGTTCAACCGGTGGATCGAAGATCGCCTTCTCGACGTCCTAGAAGAGCATGGCGTAGGCTGCATCGCGTTCTCGCCCCTAGCCCAAGGGCTACTCACCGAGCGCTACCTCGATGGAGTCCCAGTTGGCTCGCGCGCGTCCATGCAAACCTCGCTCTCCAGCGAGATGCTCAACGACTCCAATATCAATCACGTTCGAGGGCTTCGCGATATCGCCCGCGAGCGTGGACAGACGGTGTCCCAACTCGCGCTGTCGTGGGCGCTGCGTGACCCCAGGGTCAGCTCGGTCCTGGTGGGAGCGAGCAGTGTCGAACAGTTGGACGAGAATCTCGCGGCAATCGAAAACTTGGATTTCGATGCTGACGAACTCGCTCGTATCGACCTGCACGCCGTGGAGGCGGGTATCGACCTTTGGCGTGACGTCGCCACCAGTTAACGAGATGTCTCGGTCCCTCGAGATCGAGACACCCGCGCGGCCAGCGACCTCGATTACAGGTTCACTTCCATCTCCTGGAGTTCCTCGAGTTGGGCGACCCGATCAAGTTTCGTCGGCATGTCGAAATACGGTACGCCCTTGATCCAATAGAAGATCAGGGGAATCAACCCAAGACCCATCGCCCCGAGCCCAACCGCGAGCGTCGTCGAGTTGAGGTTCGGAATCGACTTGTAGAAGATGTAACCCATGAAGATGGCACCGAGCAGCGGCCACAGTCCCATGAAGATGAAGTTTCCCAGCGAACTGAAGAGCTGACGGCGGTACAGCACCACCACCGATAGGCCGGCCAACCCGTAATAGATGCAGATCTGTAGCCCGATCGCGTTGTAGCCGTCACTCATGATGTTCGAGATCGAGCCGATGTACTGACTACCAATGAACAAGAGCACCGAGATCACGGTGACCACGGCGGTGGCGACCAGTGGAGTCTTGCGAACCGGGTGGATCCTGCCGAGCACCTTGGGCAACGTGTTGTCTCTACCCATCGTGAACATCGTGCGCGTCACCTGGATCAACGTGGTCTCGAGCGTCGCTATCGTCGACAGCAAGACCGCAACGACGATGAGTTTGCCTCCGGTGCCGTGCCAAACGGCCTGACCGAGGATGACGAGGATGTCGGCGGCGTTGCGATTGTCCGTGAGTTGCGCAGGCGTCAAGACCATGTTGGTCGCCACCGTGAACACCTCGAACAGCAAGAAGACGACGAGCGCGCCGAGGACGCCTCCCGTTCCCGACGTGCTCTTCGCGTTCTTCGTCTCCTCGTTCAAATTAGCGGTGACGTCCCATCCCCAGTAGTAGAAGGCGGCGAGCAGCGCACCGGCCACGAAACCTGAAGAACCATGGTCGCGAAAGACCGACGGAGAGAACCAGTGCCACGAGAACGCAGTGACGTGGTGGGCGTGAAAGATCGCCAGCAGTGCGAAAAGTAGTAACAGGAAGACCTCAATACAGGACATGATGATCTGCACCGTGACCGTGACCGTGACACCAGCGGCCACCGCACCAACCATCAAGAGAAAGAAGATGGTCCCGAAGATGGTGATCAGTGACTTGTTCTGCGCGGCGGATGACGAGAACAGACTGAGCATGCTCGATCCGGCCGGAAACGTTGCGATGACCATGAAGATCATTGCCGAGATGACGACCGCCCAGCCCGCCAGATATCCGAGGACGGGGTGGAGCGCGCGGCGAACCCACGAGTACGATGCGCCCGCGTGCGAATCGTTCTTACTCAGGTACTTGAACGCGAAGACAATACCGAACATGAAGAATCCGCAGTAGAGCAAAGCGGCGGCCCCGCCGTAGAGGACTGCCCCAAAGAGCGCGAAGGTGGTCGCCGCGATGGAGTATGCGGGCGCCGAACCAGCCACTCCCATAATCACGGAGTCGAACAGACCCAGAACTCCGGATTTCAAACTGTGCTCGCTGGAGCCAGTCTCATTGACCTGCGTGGTGCCTGACACGACAACCTCTTTCGTTAGTGAGTATCACCTTCACATCTATTCATGGAATATCGAAATGTAACATGCCCAATACCCCCGCCCTTCGCAAGTGTGGCCAAGATTGAAGCCGGAGCAGGATTCTTAAAAAGGGAGTAACGTCCGGGGTTCAGCAAGATCGCCAAACGCCACTCACGCCAGGTGAACACATTGCAGTCCCACGTCGAGATGCCGGCGCGGACCGAGTCTGCAACCTCCACGAACTGACGACGAGAGGGCGGTGCCGGCTCCAGGCGAGAACCGACAGCTTCGCTCGAGATCCTAGGTTTGGCATCGCCAACGCGAGACGGGCGCTCAACCCCACTCGGGCACCAAGATTCAGGTCGGCGCTATACGTCCACCTACCCGATGAGTGGAGAAACGTCAGAAACTATGCCACGACCGTTAGAAACGCACTGACCAGAAACAGTGGTTGGCGTACGGTTCTCGTCCACAACTAGCGCAGCACACTGAGCTCGTCTGGGGCGACGCTCATGTTCTCGAAAATTGGGCACCCGTATGGTCAAGTTACGCTAGATGGGTACCACGTCGCGGAAACGTTCGCCACCCGTAACACCGTGCTAATGCCGTGGCGACGCTCCAGCTTCAGAGCTGGGCCCTCGCACCAACATCTGTCAGAAGTTGGTGCGCGACCAAGCACCGCCGGGTGACGTGGCCTAGTTAGAACGAGCAGACCAGGGGGACCATACCGGACCGAGCTCTAGGAAAGTGGTGCGAGGCCATCTGATGAAGGGACCACACCCGAAATCGACGTACTCGCCAATCTGGTACAGACTAAGAAGGAGGCTGGTTGCCACCAGTTGGCACCGCTCTTGAAGCGCACGCGAAGACTCTGGACTGTCTTCGCCAAACAGCGCGATGGCGTGTAATTTCCTGTCTCGGTGACTCCGTAGGCGGCGCTCGCGGTCTCACCGGGCATCAGACGAATCGCCGTGCCAGGTCCGCTCGCCGAGAGGTTTAACTTTCGCGCCGCGGGCCCGACCGTAGCGTGAGCTGCATTCCTCGTCCGTCCACTCAGGGTCTGGACCTCGGGAATTCCGCTAATCGAACAAGGCGACGATGAGACGTTGGTGAATCTCAGCGGCAGATAGATCGTGCCCGCGGCACCATTGGCCGGAGCAAAACTCAACCTGATCGATGCACTCGTACAGAGCGCCGCAACCGGGAACGACGGCGGGTGGACTGTCGTCCACTTCGTTTTGCCGCCGACACATACGCCAACCGCCCGCTTCAAGGCGATTTTGAGACTGGTTCGATCTGGAGTGATCACCTGAAGGAATGACGCAACTTTGGCCGTGCAGTGCACCCCGCTCATGGTGACGACGTTGTCGACCACTTGGAAGGTGTCGTTGACAGACCTCGACGAGCCAGCGGCCGAAGTGTGGAGTACTCGCCGCACCGGACCGGCACCGCTCCCAGTCGCCGTGAGGAACTGGAATCCAGTGAGATTCGACCAGGTACAACTGGGGTATCGGTGGTTGGTCAGCACCACCCGAACCGTCGTGCCACCGGGCCGAGAAGCAATCGACGTCTGACCGGTCATCTTCAACGCAGAGCACGCGACCGGCGTGCTGGCTGAAACCGTCGTGGCCACCGTTGAACCGGCGATCGTGGCGAGTCCGATGACCAACGCTGCTGAAACCATGGATCGCAAGCTGCGGACAAGACTGTTCATACAC
>VFSW01015371.1_pt1 | contig 10522 bp, 9 predicted proteins | sample 5358111 | NCBI WGS metagenome assembly VFSW01 (sample SAMN11554181, study PRJNA540505) | mine drainage metagenome | isolation source: sediment from site ElyBrook_90M | place: USA: Ely Copper Mine, Vershire, VT | collected 2017
ATCCTGTGCCAATCAAAGATGGAAGCCTGAAGCGCAACGCTATTTCCCGATTTTGAAGTTCTTTTTCTTGTGCTCTGTCAAAATCATCCATGATCGAACCTGGTCAAATTGTGGTAATTGATAATCGACATCAGCAGAGATGCGTAATGCGGATTGGTGCTGTATCCCGCTGCGGCAATTGCGTTCACAAAATTTTCCGCGTCTTTGTGGATGAGTGCTGGCGCATAACGCGGATTGGATTTTAGAAACGTTTCGTGGTCGGAAAAGGATTCGTCCCACGATGCGTAAGCGCGGAATAGCGCCGTGATAGTTTCATGCCTTCCGTCAGGCAAATCTTCGTCCGTTGGTAGCATGATAGAATCACCGTGCCAGTTGGAGTCAGCCTTGATTCCGAAAAGCGCGTTGCCTTTTACACACAACTCAGAGCTTCCCCACGATGACTCGACCGCAGCCTGCGCGATGGTTACAGACACGGGCGATGATCGACAGTCTTGCGCGGATGGCAGAATTTTGGCGATAAAATTTAATGGGGTCATGATGGTCGATCTACCTGGTTCTGGTGCAAGATATGTAGCCATAGGTGCTGTTTGTGCTCACGGTAAACGTTGCTTGCGTGACAAGGTAAACGGTAGTTGTCGAAGCAAGTAATTCGCGGATACTCCCCGTGATATTCACTTCATCTGGTGCAGTCCCGGGGACTTGTGCTGCACTTGACTGGCTGGTGTATGTGCCAAGCGCACCAAATGTCGCCGAAGTTGTACTGATGCCTTCCGACTCGTTGCTGATGCTTGTTGTTGAACCGACATGGTACGCCGCGCCACCGTTGCACATCCAGTCGCCTGCAGTCAGGGATACACTGGTCACGTTAGCCGTAACGCCACTAGTTAGCGCAACAGCTGAGCCGGATGCTACCGTTGCGCCGATGACTTCGCCGACTGAGCCGGCGTTGGCGTTGTTATTCGTGGTCGTGCCGATGATGCCTACGATTTGGGATGGAGTGATGGAGCCGGTCGCGCTCAGTGTTGTAAATGCGCCAGTATTCGGCGTAGTGTTGCCGACTGGCGTATTATTGATCGTACCACCTAGGATATTCGGTGCAGCCAGTGCGGCATTCAGCGCCGAGCTGGTTAACACTTGCCCATATGTGAATGGCCCAGATGCATGTGCTGCGATGCTTACGCATAACGTCAGCCACAACAGCAGATTCTTAAACATTTGTGTTCTCCGTTCACTTATTACCATGGTCTTTAAGGATCACATCAACTAATTTGTCGATTTTCGCATCAATGCTGCGAAAAGCATGATCGATCCGGTCGAATCGAGTGTCAATCTCGGGTCGGGCGTAATGTTGCTTAGCGATCTCCAATTTGAACTCGTCAATCGCCTTGGAATTAGTGTCATGTTTTGAAAATAGCGTGTCAATCGAGCGTTGCATGGCAGCGAACTTGATGTCCTGTTGCGCGTCTTTTGTTCGAAGCAGCCACCAGATCACGGTGCCGACACCACTCAATATGACAAGCCCAAGATGTTCCACGATGTCCATGATTAACCCTACCAAACAATCGCCCACACTGCCGAAACGGTTGTAGCAGCTTGGACTTCTGCGATCTTTGCCACCAAGTCCTGCCAGTCTAAAGTGGCCGCCGCCTCCATAGCAGCGGCCAGCCCTTGAGTATCTGCGAAAGTGAACGTCTGAGCCACATTGTTCGTGTCCAGCCATTTACCGAGTGTCCATGCAGCCGAGCCTGCGGCAATCACGCTCATGATGACTGACTGCGCAGACTGACCATTAATGAGCAGCGTGTTACCTGCCGGGTAGGTGCTCGTCACGCCAGCCGCGTTTTTGAACGAGACCGGCGAGTTAATTGCTGCAAGATACGCGGCTTGTAGGGTGGCGATTTGAGCAGCTTGAGATTGAGCAAGTGTAGGCGGCGGTGGCGTAAGTGCGGTATTAGCCGGAAGTGGACCAACCGCAGTTATCTCTGATGCGACCCCGGTCGTCTGATTGTATGCAAGCTGACCACGATAATCAGTCTCAACTACCCATATACCATCGATGAATACCGCCGCTTCATCAACTGCAATTACAGGAGGCTGAATTGTGGTAGCTAGTTCTGGGATAATGAATTTACCTGGCTCAAGAGGCGATTTTTGGCAAGTATAGGATCCAGTATAGACATTATTATCATCGTAAAGATAGACTTGCATATTGAGTCCTTAATATTTCACCAAAAATATTACATACGAACCTGCTGCCAAGTTGGCAGCACTGCCGGTCGCCGCAGTAACCAATGCATCGGCAGTTGAATTGCCTGATGAGCCTGCGTGAGTTGTTCCACCGTATCCTCCATCCGCCATAGCATTAAAATTGTGAGTGTGTGATATCACTGCGCCTGCTCCCTGTGTCCCTACTGGAGATATACCATATGCTTGGATAGGTGCATAACCTTGCGGAAACCACGGCATTGCAAAGGTCGTTGAACCATCCCCTGCGCCCCATGCTGTTCCAATGGCATTAAACAGATTTGCGTATGCAGTGCGGCTAATATTGGTTAGAGTGTATGGGCATTGCAAGTATCCAGGTGGAATAGAAGCCCCTGCCCATATTATAATGGTGCCAGCAGGCTCAACATATATTTGTGATGGCAAATTCCCCGCACCTTCCGACAACATAGTCGTGCCTGGTGCCAGCTCCATTGTTCCAGTCAAACTGTTGGCCGCTTGATACAAAAATGATCCCGTGGTCCCACCTGATACATTGTTCACTGCATTTGGATTAATCAGTTGCAACTCAACCCCATCGTCAAGCAACTCAAATGCCATGCCTGCTTGCAGGTCACCAACCGCGAGAACTTGACCGCCATATTTCGTGACGTTACGCGCGGCGAGACTTCCGATAGCAAGCGTAACTGGCGCATACGTCGGCATCGTGACGGTTTGCGTGCCGGATTGCGCACCCGATGTTGCGATAGGCGCTCCGCCCGGTGCGGCAGCGACCTCGAAGGAACCTGACACTGGATTGACAATATAATAGGTTGTTGCAGCGACCAGCCCGGTCGGTAGAGCACCAGTCGATTGAAACTTTACAGGCGTCCCGGCGATCTGCGTGCCAGCCAAAGTGATGACGGCAGGGGAAGCTATGGAGATTGCAACGGTCTGCGCGACCGCCACATTGGTAGCCACCGCATTACCTTCCCATGATTGTCCTGCGCCATACGCTTGGGGGAGAACTCCCGGCGATGCGGTCAGCGCGTTTGCAGTGCCGCCTATCGTACCGAGCCAGGACAATCCGCCGTTTTGCACTTGACCAGCGTTGACTGTCTGAGTCGACGTCACTGCGTTTGGCATAACCTGTGGATTTGTGAAAGTGTTCGTCTGATTTATTGCAGCACCGTTCGCATTGACCTGACTCACGATGCTGTTGAAGTCGGCCATAACCTGCGTAGCATCGGCAGTCGTTCCGTTCGTCAGGTTGTAGGGTAGACTACCGATGATTGTTGACATTACTTGCTCCCAATATCAGGGAACTTTTTGTGGACAGCAGCGCGAACTTTTGCCTTCTGCGCAGGTGTGCCATGCTGTGCCACACGAGCCATAGCATTCCGAGCGTGCGCTTTGTCGGGAATTGGATATGAGCGACTTCTCGGCTCTGCGAAGTCCTTTTTCGGCAATGCCTTACGTTTCTTTGTCGTCAATGTAGCCATAATATTATCCTCCTATGTGCGCACAACACTATCACGACAGCGTTGATTGATCAAGTGTGAAGTTTATATCCAATTGATTTCCGGGTACAACAGACGATGGCGGACGAAGCGTATAGCCGCACACTTGATACTTCGCGCGCAGCTTGCCAATGATCATGGGGGACGCGGCATATGTCGTAATCAGGAACGATATGCGGTCGCTAACAATCGGCTGATTCCAATATATGTCATACCGATATGGGCTAACGCTCGCAAGTGACCATGAGAAATTTCCCCATGTCGCATATCCCCATAGCGACCCCGCTCCAGAACCATAAACGTATGCGTAAACGTATGCCATAGCGAGCACTGAACTTGCCCCACTCCTTGCCGTCAATGTGAAGCTATTACCTTGTCCACCTGACATGAAATCCATCGTAGATTCGACAATCTGCTTGAATTGGGAAGTGTCGCCGACGATTACATTAGTGGTCAGCAGTTGAGTTCCATACGCAACATTGTTGTCGGTATATGTGGTCGATGTGCTGGAACCCATGAACAACGCCGCGCCATACGAAGCACCAGACAAGATGAACGAATCATCGTACTGACTCGCGCAATCATAGATAAACGTATGTGGACCACTCCAGCGCATACGACGCAGATCGAACCAATAATCGTTCGTACAAACTGTGCCATTCAGCAGGGTTTGTACGCATACCCGATAGATATTGCCCGCAAATGCCGCTGCCACGCGGGATGGAACCTGCGTGTTCAGGAATGGCAGGCACAGGTCGGCTACCGCGCTCGACGGGTGATGCAACTCGGTGATGATCGCGCTCTGCAGAACGATGTACGGCGCGTCCTGGCCGATGAAGATCACACCGATCGGCGTCTGTGCGACACTGCGCGGCGATTGGCAACCAATTGTCAGCGATAGAAATTGCAACGACAGGTTGTTCGTTGACGAGTCGCCCGTCGCCATCCACACCTGATTGGCTTTGAACAAGATCAGCGCGGCAGTCATACCGGAACTGACGGTCTGCATCGGCAGACCGTTCTGACCGACGATAGGCGTGCTGTCACCAATCGTCAACGACTGCGTGCCTGTGGACATCACTGCCGGCTGCAGCACGTCGCTGTAATAAGCCATATTGCCACATGCAAACCATGCGCGGTTGTTGTAGTTCGCCACGCTGGTCGGCACGGATGGTAGCGCATTCGTGCTGGTGTTGCTTGTGCTCCACGCTGGCACCGATGGTGTTGCAAGATTCAGTAGACCGAAGAAGTTTGCTCCGACGCCAGAGAAGCCCGGATGCGTGATGACAAGGTTGCCAGCGATCATTGCAGCGGTCGGCGGCGTCCATGCCCCAGACGTGGCGGGTCTGGCCGGCAGATTTGATCCAGTGACACCGCTGATAGCGACGAATACGCCATGCACGTTATCCCATGCGAACGGCTCGTCGTAACCAGGATAACGTGCCGATGACACCATGCCGTAAGTCATCGTGCCGATCGTCACCTGCAGCGATACGAATGTCGGGCTGGTGAATGACGCGAAACTTGTCACCGGCAGACCGACACCGGGACGCCCGACTAGCTGATCTGGATTTGACCCGTCCAGAATCAGGTTGGTCATGGCGATACAGGCACCTCGAAATGCGTCAATCTCATCGAACGAGTCGGTTATCCCACTCGGAACGAATGTCAATTGTTCAACGCCGCGAATCCCCATGGTCAGTATTTCCAGTTGGTTGCAAAACCGAGTTTCTGCAATTCGGGCAATTGTTTCTCAAGACGTTTGCCAATATCGGTACGATACATGGGTGAGTTCGATAATTCAATCTCATCGATGACCCGATAGGCGTTTTCTGCCGATCTACTTACCGTAGATGCGCGGCCACCAGCAATGTACACATAGTCGCCCGCTGTCACTGGCATATCACGTTTGATGATCTTACCGTTTTCTTCGTCAATGCCACTACCGAGTTTAACTTCCGCAAGGTGAATGTGATCGCGGTTGCGGTCGGTGATACCCCATATCGGATAACCAGAGACTTCCTTATTGGTCAAATGGCTGTACGGGAAGTCCGGTATGGCGACCACAACGCCCGTGGCAATGTCAAGACGCGGCTTGAACGTATCGAATCCGTGCATCAGGTCGAACAGCCATTCTACGGGTTCTGGATGCAACTCCTGCTGAATCTGGAACAACGGCCAGCCGAAACGCGAGCAGGTGTGCTCCATCGGATTCGGCTGGCCGGACTTGTCGATGATCACTGACACATCAATGAAACCGGTATAGCCCGCGCGGAACAGTTGCGCAGTGAGCGGTTTGAGTACCAAGTCGGCCAGTCTGGATTCGGTGACATAACGCATTACGGTGTTTCCGCACCACAATGGCTTTCCATTTCGACGAACGAAAAGAATGTGGCTGGATACAGTCGCACAATACACACGGCCGGAATATTCAATCAATTTTCTATCCCTAGCATCCAACCAACTGCGAATTTTAACCCCCCGCTCATATATCACAAATGCATCACGCCTCTGAATTATTTCCCGACCATCTATGCGTCCGCAGTTGGCCTTTCTCTTTAGGCGCTTAATGATTCCAAGTTTGCCGACCTTCAACAACAGTTCCTGTAAATCATCGGCCAATCCAGAGTTCGATGTGTAGATGTTACGAGAATCGTTGGTTTGGACATGGCCATCCCCAAGAATGAAGGCATCCAAAAACATTTCGATATGCTCAGGTCTTGCGTTCTTTATGTAGTCTGGGACTCGCTTTTCATACGACCGACCGAATGGTTTTGTTATACGAGCAAGTTGGGCGCAGTTTATGGTAAAACCATGATCGCTCACCACTTTCGTCTTAGATTTGAATATCGTACTATCCAAGAGCACCTTCACTTTTTTGAATTTCTCTGAATGCGATTGTGCGATATTGACTTGACCTCCGCAAGTTGACCCTTCTGCAAAATATATACCCAATATTTTGCACATGTCAGCGAACGGTACATTGACATCTTCTGTCGTGTGCACACCCATTCCATTGAACCATGTATTACCCGGTAAAACGAAAAATTCTGGACTGAATCCTTTCCAGCCGGATGTTCGTTTAATCGCGTACTGAGACTCTGTGCATTCTTCCGCAGGAATGAGTTGATAATCATCACGACCTTCTCTGGCGGCATGTTGCTTGTTGACATACATGTTGTGATTTGGCGTAACAAGAATGTCAATGGAATGATTCTTCCATTGAACCATATCGCCATCGTATTCAAAGGACACGAGTTCGGTAGGCTTCTCAAACTCAACCTTTCCATCAACTAATGTTGCAAGAAGATCACCATCAGTCACATCTGGCCAGAATTTCCATCCATCCTCAGTAAGAACCTCTGTATCGAATGAATAGCAGCCCATTTCGCCAGTCGCAACGGACTTGTCATCATTCATCAGCTTCTTATGCTCAAAGTTTTCCAGAAAATACTTGGAAAATCCGCTACGACCAAAATATCCGCCGACCGCCATTTCAATGCCGGGCACAAATTCTTGCAAGATAAATGGTGCTTTTAGCTTAGCTAGCGACTTCCAACGCTCAAGCATCTGGATCATGTCGCGTGGCCCCTTCGACACATATGTTAGAGCCTTGTCTGCATCACCAGATGGCTTGCTGACATATCGCTTCATGTTCTTCGTAACAAATTCGATTGCGCGGTCGTAGTTCGTAAACACAGTGGATGGAATCGTCGGTATTGCCGCGTCCTCAAACGCTCGCTGTCCGGCTCCACGGTTCAGTTCCCACTCAGTCATTTCACCGTGGATGTTAAACGTCGGGAATCCGGCCTTGCGGTATCCCTCCAGTTCTCGCGTATGCTTCACGTTGTCGCTGGTGATGATGATGTCAGCCCATCGCATCGACACGCGCCAGTCGGGAATTTTGTTGATCATCCCATCACCGACCGTTGATCGCTTCCCCTGCTTGTCCGTACTCATCCATACGCGAACGGTATGACCAGCGGCCTTGCAGCGAAGTGCGAAGTCCAAGAAACTGCTTGAATTGTCGATCAGTAGGATGTTCATCGTGATTTCTCGCCATTTGCCATTCGATTCAGCATATCAATTTGAGCTGGAGTCAATGCCATCAGTCTACCTCCGACTTTAACCATTATCGGAGCAGCCTTACGAATCGCAGATATGCCATATGTCGGAGTCTGGATTGCTTTCTGCCCCGTTTCAGACAGCAACGCATGACGTATCATCGGGCGAGAGGCAATGGCCGCCCCTAACGCCGGATTCCATGTCGATGCCCCCGCGCCGACGATATAATCTGCCGCAGAACCACCCGTATGACTACGCAGATACTCCACATCTGACATCACCTTCGGGTGATTTATCGCCATATCCCGAACGAGCGCCAACCCACCACTTAATGGTGCTTCACTTTTTGCCAACTCTTTAGCTGACAAGTGATTTCCTTTGCCCAATGCACTCTCGATAGCATAAGATTTCGCAATATTCTGACGTGAATTACGAAATTTGTTCATCAATGCAGAATTGCCCATATTTGCTAGATGCTCGTCAAGAAGATTCTCGACTGCAGCAGCCCCAGCACGTTCGATTTTTGCTTTTGCAATCGTTTTTGCATCCTCTGATCGAAAATTATGCTCAGATTTGAACCGAAGATCGCGCATGATTTGAACTGCCGCAGGTGCAGTAGTTGATCCGCCTTTAATCAATGAGCGCTTTATCAGTTGTATGTCTTTGTCTTTGATCAAATCCGGATATTGACGCTCTGCATCTGCCAGATCGCTATTCAGACTCTTAACCTCGTCAACATACGTCTGACTATAGGGTATACGGCCTTTTACATCGGCCACCTGCTGATACACCTTCCCGTGGTCTTTTCTGAATGCTTCCAATGTGTCCTTATGCAGCGGCATTGTTGCTGGAACGGGATTTCCATCTGGTAACTTCAAATCTCCGCGAGCAAGATTCTCTGCAGTCAATTGATTCCGTACAGATGCCATATCGTGAAGTTGATTCGTTTCTGCACCAAGATGAAACACATGCAACCCACTCACAGCTTCACCAGCCCGAGCTAATGCGCCTGGTACACTGTTCGTAGGAACTTCCGATGGAGCGAATACGAATCCCGCCGACTTCGCTCGATGCACTAATGCATCTTCATACTGGCGAGTCTGACGTAGCGTATCTTGAATGCCCTGCTTGACAACATTTGATGCGGCAATTTCAGGAGGAATTTTTACAGCGCCTTTTACACCAATAAGCCCAACACCTTGACGGATCGCCTCGGCTACCCCATCGCCAAGTGCCCCACCACCAACGGCGCGCTTTGCAGACTGGGCCACTTTCTCGGTAGTGCTCGCTAAAATATTTAGCGGATTGTATTTTGATGTTGCAATAGCTTTCCCATCAGCAGTACGCGGCTGATAGGTCAAAGCACTTTGTATTCCCGATTTAACATCCTCTGGCATAATTTTGCTGATACCAGAAGCATGCAGTGGAATGTCAACGAGTCCTGCAATATCACCCAACGGGCGAGCCACTGCGCCGGTTATCATTTGAGCACCAGTTTCACCAAGACCGATAGCAGCCTTCTTTGCTGATTCCGGAACCATTGGCAATGATGGATTCTTAGCCACATTAACGATTCCAGCTATGACTTTCGCCGCTGGCAATCCCATTCCGGACTGCGGTTCTGCCTTAGGTTCCGGTCTATCTGTCATCAAGCCAAACTTTACACGAATTGCAGCTTGCGTAGCTGGATTGGCTGTCGTGTATGCCTTGTCGGTGGCAATATGTTTGTCAAATATTGCCTGCTTTGTGGCAGCATTAGCATTCACAAAATTTGGGTCTTTGAGTATGTCAGAAGGATTCGCCATTTTACTTTAACAACGGGTTTGACATATCCACTCCCGCCCCCGTAGATATGTCACCAGATGATATAGCCTTCTTGTCATCTGCAGTCTGATATTTTGGATTAGATACAAACGCACTTTGATAGGTACTGCGCATACCATTAATGTTTTCTTTGAACACTCGCAATTTTTCTTTAGCCGTGGCCGGATCATCCCCTTGCTGAGGCAACTGTTGTACCAGAAAGTTTCGATAAGCATCCGAACCGCGTAAGCCACCAGTCAAAGCTGGGATTGCCTCGTCTATCAAAGCACTATAATCCGCATCAATGGATTTCTGCTTGTCACCAAGCGCCCATCGTGCTGCAGAAAGCCCTATTGCACTAGGGATTCCGGTTGGATGCTGACCAATTAAGACCGATGCGGTAGGTGAGCCATATTTCGTTTCGATTTCGCTCAGTCGGTTTATGGCGTTTGTAGCACTGCCAATGACCTGTTGAGCGCGTTGCGTGGATTTTGCGGACTTATTTGCCACCGGTCCACCTGGGATCGCCACAAGGGATTGTTTATCTGCTGACCATTCATATCCTGCCGGAGGCTTAGTGACGCCGCCGGAGCTTGCGGCCTTATGTGCGGCCTCGTACATTCTGAATTGATACTCCTTAGATAGCATGTCGTACTGTTTGGCTCGCAATCCGATCTCTGCCGCGTCATTGCTCAACTTACCCATTTGAACCAACTGCTGATATTTAGACTTGGTCATGTCAAGTTCATATTTATTCTGCGCAGCAAGTTGAGCTTGCATGTCACTCATATACTTCTGCCATGCCTCTGGATTACCTTGCAGTTTTTGACCGCCTGCCACAATAGATTGGATGGTGAGTTGCTGCGATGCAGGCGATGCAGGCGATGCAGGCGATGCAGGCGATGCAGGCGATGCAGGCGATGCAGGCGATG
>VFSW01015372.1_pt1 | contig 10521 bp, 8 predicted proteins | sample 5358111 | NCBI WGS metagenome assembly VFSW01 (sample SAMN11554181, study PRJNA540505) | mine drainage metagenome | isolation source: sediment from site ElyBrook_90M | place: USA: Ely Copper Mine, Vershire, VT | collected 2017
ATCATCGACTTCATCGACATGGTCGACGAGGAGCACAAGCGCCAGGTGCTGCGCACGCTGGGCAAGGGGCTGGCGCGCGACCACGCCAAGACCACCGTCTACCCGATGTCGGCGCTGGGGCTGGTGGAAATGACCCGCAAGCGCACCACCGAGAGTCTGGCGCGCCAGCTGTGCGAACCCTGCGCGGCCTGCAACGGCCGCGGCCTGCTGAAGTCCGCCGAAACGGTGACCTACGAAATTTTCCGCGAAATCACCCGCGCGGTGCGCCAGTTCAGCGCCGAGAAGCTGCTGGTGATGGCGAGCCCGCTGGTGGTCAACCGCATACTGGAGGAAGAAACCAGTGCGGTCGCCGAACTGGAAGAGTTCATCTCCAAAAGCATACGCTTTCAGGCCGAAGAGCATTATTCGCAGGAACAGTTTGATGTGGTCTTGCTGTAAATCCGGCCCCGGTTGCTGCGCGTGAAGCCACGGTGGCAGCACCGACTGCATCGCGGTGCCCGTGCGCTCGGCTGGGTCGCCGGCGTGCTGGTGATCCTGCTTGCCGTGCTGATGGCGCTGACCCAGCTGCTGCTGCCGCAGCTGGCGCGCCACCCGGCGTGGGTGGCCGCCCAGCTCAGCCAGCGGCTGCAGCGACCGGTCAGCTTCACCTCGCTGGAGGGGCGCTGGACGCGGGCCGGACCGCTGTTCGTGTTGCACGACGTGGTCGTCGGTGCGGCGGCCGGGGCCAGCGGCAACTCGTTGCAGCTGCCCGAGGCCGAGCTGAAGCTCGACTTCGGCGGCTGGCTGCTGCCCTCGCGGCACCTGCTCAACCTGCACGTGCGCGGCCTGCAGCTGGATCTGACACGCGATGGGTCCGGTCGCTGGCACGTCAACGGCGTCGGCATCGGCGGTAGCGGCAGCCCATCGCCGCTGTCGCTGGGCCGGCTCTCGCTGGGACTGTGGCTGGACGATCTGCGCGTGGTGGTCAGCGATGCCACGCTGGGCAAGCGCCTCACACTGCAGTCGCCGCAGCTGCGGCTCAGCGTGGGCGGCGGTCGCCTCCGCTTTGCCGGCGCGCTGCGGCGGGCCGGCGAGACCGCGGCGCTGCGCACGGCCGGGCGCTTCGCGCTGGACGGCAGCGCCGGCCGGGTCTGGATCGGCGTCGACGGTATCGATCTCAAGCCGCTGCTGGCCGGGATCGATCTGGACGGCTATACGGCGGTCGAAGGCCATGGCCGGATCGCCGCGTGGCTGGATTGGCGCCAGGGCCGCGTGGACAACAGCGTGATCCGCTTCGATCTGGACCAGCTGACGCTGGGTGCGCCCGGTGGCGCAAGCGCCAGCGTGGCGGCCCTGCGCGGGCTGGCTGGCCTGCGCCGCACTGGCGACGGCTACGCCATCCGCGGGGCCGGTGAGGCCGGCAGCGCGCTGGCGCTTAATCTGCACCCGCCCGGCAGCGCCCAGGCCAGTGCCGGCGGCGCCGCGCGCCAGCTGCAGCTGGCGCCGCTGCTGCCGTGGCTGGCGCTCAAGCCGACGCTGGCGCCGACGCTGGCGCAGTGGCTGGGCCGCGGACATCCGCATGGCGAGCTGACGCGGCTGGCGCTGCACTGGAGTGCCGTCGATGGCGTACAGGCGATCGAGCTGGCGTTCAAGGATCTGGGCATCGATCCGGTCGGCAAGCTCCCGGGTGTGGCCGGCCTGCGGGGACTGCTGCGCGGCGATCCCGAGGCGTTCTCGCTGGAGCTGCCGGCGCAAGCCACCACACTGCAGTTTCCGCAGCTGTTCCGCCAGCCACTGGTGCTGTCGAAAGTAGCCGGCACACTGGCGTTCTGGCAGGCGGACGGTGACTGGCGCCTCGGTGCCGATCCGCTGGATTTCGTCGGCGCCGGCTATGCTGGCCAGCTGCGCGGCAAGGTGGCCCTGCCGGCCGCCGGCGGCCGGCCGGTGCTGGATCTGTATGCCAGCCTGGAGCATGCCGACGTGCCTGCGGCCAAGCTGTTCTGGCCGCTCGGCGCGATGTCGCCGGGCACCATCGCCTGGCTCGACCATGCGCTGGTGAGCGGCCAGCTGGATCAGGCGCAGGTGCTGTTGCGCGGCGATCTGGCCGACTGGCCATTCCGTCACCACGAGGGCCGCTTCGAGGCGCGCGCGGTGATCAGCGACCTCACGCTGGACTACGGCAAGGACTGGCCCCGCGCCGAGGGCGTCGATGCGGTGGCCAGCTTCGTCGACAACGGCATGCTGATCGAGGCCAGCGATGGCCACTCGCTGGGCGTGAAGGCGGACAAGGCGGTGGCGCTGATCCCCGATTTCGCCGATGGCCTGCTTGATCTCAATGTGCAGGGCGGTGGCAGCGGCGCCAGCCTGATGGACTTCGTGCGCAACAGCCCGATCGGCCGCCGCCAGGCCGGCACGCTGGCCAAGCTGACGCTGGGCGGCAGCGGCACGTTCGATTTCCACCTCAGTCTGCCGCTGAAGCATGCCCAGGATCTGCTGCTCAGCGGCAGCGCGCAGCTGAAGGATGCCGACCTCAGTGCGCCGGCCTGGAACCTGCAGCTGGACCAGCTCAGCGGGCCGCTGCAGTTCGACGCGCATGGCATGCTGGCCGGGCCGCTGGTCGGCGGCTTCCGCGGACAGCCGTCGAACTGCAGCTGGCGCTCGGTGCCGCCACCAGCGATCCGGCCAGTGTGCTGTCGGCGCAGCTGCGCGGCAACTACGCGGTCGCCGAGCTGGTGCAGGGCTATCCGTCGCTGCAGTGGCTGGCGCAGATGGCCGACGGGCGCAGCCCCTTCATGCTCGGCTTCAGCATTGCGCATGTGCCGGGCAGCGATGCGCTGGCGCAGACGCTCACCATCGATTCATTGCTGAACGGCATCACGCTCACGCTGCCGGCGCCGCTCAACAAGCCGGCCGCGGCCAGCCTGCCGCTGCACTTGGCGATGGGCCTGCCGGTCGATGGCAGCGATCTGCAGTTCGGTCTCGGCCAGCTGCTGCGCGGCCACCTGCAGCTGCCCGATGGCGCGCAGCATCCGCTGCGCGGCACGCTGGCGCTGGGCAGCGAGATGCCGCAGGAGCTGCCGCCGCAGGGCCTGCGCATCCGCGGCCATGCCGATCAGCTGGACATCACCGGCTGGGTGCAGCGCGTGGTGGCCGGTGGCGGCAGCGGCGGCCCTGCGCTGGAAAGCCTCGACCTCAGCACCGCCCACAGCCAGTGGTTTGGCCATCCGCTGGGCGCCATCACGGTGCGCGCGACGCCACAATCTGGCGCATTCAGCATCGACGTGAATGGCACCGCGATGGCCGGCAACTTCAACGTGCCGACCCAGGAGATGGACAAGCGTGGCATCACCGCGCGGCTGCAGCGGCTGTACTGGCCGAAGGATGCGACGATCGGCAAGGCACCGGCCGTCGCCGCCGCTGCGGGCGCGCTGGCGGACAACCCCGCCAATACCGGCATCAATCCGTCGGCGCTGCCGCCGCTGCACCTGTGGGTGAGCGACCTGCGCCTGGGCGACGCCAAGCTGGGCGATGCGCGGCTGGAAACCTGGCCGACCGCGCGCGGGCTGCACATCGACCAGCTGCGCGCGTTGTCCAGCCGGGTGCAGATCACCGGCAGCGGTGACTGGGACGGCAGCGCCAGCGACAGCCACACGCAGATGCGCATCGAGTTCGCCGCCGAGAATCTCGGCGACATGCTGAGCGCGCTCGGCTACGAAGGGCTGTTCGATGGCGGCAAGACGCACGACCGGCTCGACGCACGCTGGCCGGGCGCGCCGTCCGCGCTGGCGCTGGCGAACATGGACGGCAAGCTCAGCGTGAACGTCAGCAACGGCCGCATTCCCGAGGTGCCGCCGGGCGTCGGGCGGCTGTTCGGGCTGGTCTCGGTGGCCGAGCTGCCGCGCCGGCTGACGCTGGATTTCGGCGACGTGTTCGGCAAGGGGCTGGCGTTCGATTCGATCAAGGGCGACTTCCGCCTGGCCGATGGCAACGCCACCACCGACAACCTGGTGATCCTGGGGCCGGCGGCCAACATCAGCATCAGCGGCCGCACCGGCCTGCGCGCGCACGATTACGACCAGCAGGTGCGGGTGGTGCCGCACATCGGCAACAGCCTGCCGCTGGTGGGCGCGGTGGTGGGCGGCCCGATCGGCGCGGCGGCCGGCTTCGCCATGCAGGGCCTGCTCGGTCACGGCCTCAACCTGGCCGCCACCGCGCGCTACAAGGTCACCGGCAGCTGGGACAAGCCGGTGATGACGCTGATCGAGAAACGCGGCGTGCCGGCGCCGGCACCCGTGCTCACGGTGCCCTACAAGGCCGGCCTGCTGCCTGCTGCCAGCGCCGCGCCCGCAGCGGCCAGCTCGGTCGGCCACTGACGGCGGCTTGGATCATCCCGGGCACCGGCCCGCCGCGACGCGCGCTTTAAAGCCTGCCGCGACAACCCCATATGCCATAGTCAGCCCCTGACCGCAGACGACCGACCACCGATGGATTCCCTGATTGCGCTCGCGCAGAGCAAGCTGCTCACCCCCGGCGGCCTCGCCACCGGCGACCTCGACCGCGTGTTCACCCAGCTGATGGGGCCTTCGATCGACGCCGCCGACCTGTACTTCCAGCATTCGCGCAGCGAGTCGTGGCTGTTGGAGGAGGGCATCGTCAAGGATGGCAGCCATTCGATCGAGCAGGGCGTGGGCGTGCGCGCGATCAGCGGCGAGAAAACCGGCTTCGCCTATTCCGACGAGATCGTGCTGCCGCAGCTGCTGGAAGCGTCCCGTGCCGCGCGGGCGATCGCCCACGATGGCAAGGGTGCTGGGCGGCCGCTGGCGCTCAACGGTGCGCGCCAGCTGTATCCGGCGATCGACCCGGTCGAGAGCCTGCCGAACCCGGACAAGATCGCGCTGCTGCGCCAGGTCGATGCGCATGCGCGCGCGCGCGACCCGCGCGTCAAGCAGGTGATCGTGAGCCTGGCCGCCACCGTGGACACCATCCTGATCGCCGCCTCCGACGGCACCCTGGCGGCCGACGTGCGACCGCTGGTGCGCATGAGCGTGCAGGTGATCGCCGAGCAGAACGGCCGCCGCGAGCAGGGCAGTTCCGGCGGCGGCGGCCGCTATGGCTATCGCGAGCTGATCGAGCACGGCCGTGCGCTGGCGTTCGCCGACGAGGCGGTGCGCCAGGCGCTGGTGAATCTTGAAGCGGTCGACGCACCGGCCGGCAGCATGACCGTGGTGCTCGGCCCCGGCTGGCCCGGCGTGCTGCTGCACGAGGCGATCGGCCACGGGCTGGAGGGTGACTTCAATCGCAAGGGCAGCTCCGCCTTCGCCGGTCGCGTCGGCCAGCGCGTCGCTGCCAGGGGCGTCACCGTGGTCGACGACGGCACCCTGAGCGGCCGTCGCGGCTCGCTCAGCATCGACGACGAGGGCACGCCGACCGAGTGCACCACGCTGATCGAGGACGGCATCCTCAAGGGCTACATGCAGGACAAGCTCAACGCGCGCCTGATGGGCGTCAGATCCACCGGCAACGGCCGCCGCGAATCGTTCACCGCACTGCCGATGCCGCGCATGACCAACACCTACATGCTGGCCGGCGCGCACGATCCGGCCGAGATCATCCGCTCGGTCAAACGCGGGCTGTACGCGCCGAACTTCGGCGGCGGCCAGGTCGACATCACCAACGGCAAGTTCGTGTTCTCGGCCAGCGAGGCCTACCTGATCGAGGACGGCCGCATCACGCGTCCGGTCAAGGGCGCCACGCTGATCGGCAGCGGCCCGGAGGTGCTCAACCGCGTCTCGATGATCGGCAACGACCTCAAGCTCGACGAAGGCGTCGGCGTGTGCGGCAAGGACGGTCAGAGCGTGCCGGTGGGCGTCGGCCAGCCGACCCTGAAGATCGACAACATGACGGTAGGCGGCACCGCGTCGTGATGTCCACGGCAGCAGCGAACGGCGCAAGCCTCAGGCGCTGAGCGTACGCCGTCCACAGCTCAGCACTGCACGCGGCCACCGGCAAGCTGAGTGCACGGATGGAACACCGGCTGCAGCGGTGGGCCGGACTGGTCGTGATCATGCTGCTCATGCTCGTGACCGTAGCCCGGATTCCAGTACGCGGGGGCACCGTAGTAGGCCGGCACATTGCGGTAGGACGACTGCGCCTGCTGATCCCGATACTGGTCGATCTGTTGGCGCAGCGCATCGTTTTCACCCTGCAGCCGGCCGCGGTTGGCGGCCTCGTCGACCTGCGCCTGCTGCCGCGAAGCCTGTTCGCGCCGCTGGTCGGCGAGCGCCTGCGCGGCCTGCTGCGCGGCCTTGGCCTGCATCCGCTGCCGGTAGGCTTCGCGGCGCTGCCGGTAGAGCGCGTCCAGATGGTGCGCGTCGGCATAGCGCCTGGCCAGTGCGTCCTGGCCGAGGTCGAGATACTGGTCGATGATTTCGCTGTCATCGGCCTGATGGATCAACTGGCCCTTGGCGCCGGCGCAGGGATGATCGGTGTATTCGATCCGCCCGGCCTGGGTGCACTTGTAGATGTTCTGCGCACTGGCGACCGGCACCGCGATCAGCAGCAGCACGGCGACACAGCCGAGGCGCATGCGGGGAAGCGGGTTGCTCATCGTCACGATCATTTTGCACCGTCGCTGCGTCATGAAAATGTTGCTGCGGAAGCCGGGACGGGTTAAGCGTAGCGCGCCCGCGCCCGCAGCGGCTTGCTGTCCGGATGCGCGGTTAAGGTGGCATGCGGAAACGTCAGCCCGGCCGGCGCGCCAGCCGCTGTCCGATATGGCCGCGCCATTCCGCCGACAGCTCCGGTAGCTCCAGCGCCTGCGCCAGCAGCTTCCGGGCATCACGATCGTCGGGCTTCAGATAGGCATCGAACAGCGCCCGGATCGACACGCGGCCGTGACCGCGGGCCACCACCTGCACCGTGTCGCCGGCCTGCACGGTGCCCTCCTGCAGCACGCGCAGGTAGCAGCCGGTGCGCAGCGATTGGGCGAACAGCCGCGGCATCTGCCCGTCGCCAAAGCGGATGCCGAGCTTGAAGCACGGCACGCGCGGCTGGCTGATGCTGAGCAGCGCGTCGCCGATGCGCAGCTGATCGCCCACACACGACGCGGCCTCGTCCAGCCCCGCCAGCGTGAGGTTCTCGCCGAACTGGCCGTACGGCATGGCAGCGCGGCCAAGCGCTGCGCACCACCAGGCGTAGTGATCCAGCGAATACGCGTAGACGGCCTTGGACTCGCCGCCGTGATTGACCCGGTCGGCCTGGCCATCGCCGTCGAGATTGAGCCGGCGCAGCGCCACTGCGCCGGCGACCGGCTGCTTGAAGATGCCGGTGCTGACCACGGTGTCGCCGTGCACCACTTCACGCGGCTGCGCCACGTTGACGGAGATCAGGGTCATCGGCATCGGGGTGCTCCACGGCGGCCAAAAGCGGATGGAACCAGACGGCCGAGGCTTCGGGGCCGCACGCCACTCAGGCGGGTGGCGTTAGCTTGCGCCGGCGTCGTGGCTTCTGCTCGGCGGCGGCGAGCAGCTGCTGCAGGTAGGCGATGCCTTCCTCTTCGGGGAAAAATGCCACCACGTCGGCCACGGTCAGGCCATGGCGCGCGCGCACGGCGAGAAAGTCCGCGCGTGCGCGTGCCAGCCGTTCCGCCGCGGCGGCTTTCTTGCCGGATGGCTTGGGTGTCTGGATGGGTGCCTGAACGAGGGCCTGGGCGGGTGTCGGGGAGCGATCCAGCGAGGCCAGCTCGGCCTGGAACTGGCGGAAGTCGTAGTTGTTCGATGCCATGGAGAGAACAGAAGGGACGGAGTGACTATCTTCGCACGGGCGGGCGCCGTGCCGGTGCCTGCCGGCATTCGGCGCGTCGTTGCGCGCTCACGCCGGCGTGGCGTCTGCGGCGGCGCGCTGCCAGCTGCGCAGGCCGATCGCCGCCAGCACGATGAACGCGGCGTACAGCACCGAGGTGATCAGCAGGTGCTTGTAGATGTATTCGCCCACGTAGATCACGTCGACGATGATCCACAGCCACCACGCGGCGGTGTGCCGGCGATCCTGCCACCACTGCGCGACCAGGCTGAAGCTGGTGAGTGCGGCGTCCAGCCAGGGCAGCGCGGCGTCGGTCCAGCGGTGCATCGCGAAGCCCAGCGTCACCGCGCCGAGCACGCCGACCAGCAGGTGCATCACGGCCTCGCGCTGCGGCAGCGGCGCCACGCGCACGCGGCCGCTGGCGTCGAGGTTTTTCACCCAGCGCACCCAGCCGTAGACGATCAGCCCGGCGAACGCCAGCTGCAGCAGCGCGTCGGAATAGAGCTTCGCCTCGACGAAGATGTCCACGTAGACCAGCACCGACAGCAGGCCGATCGGCCAGCACAGCGGCCGCCGCCGGGCGGTCAGCCAGACCGCCCAGGCACTCAGCAGCGCGCCGCACAGTTCGATCCACGACATCTCAGAAGGCGACCGTCAGCGAGAGCCGGGCCAGCCGCGGCGCGCCGGGGAACAGGTAGCTGTCGCCGCCGGAGTTGCCGGTGTCGCGCCAGTAGAAGTGGTTGAACAGGTTGTCCACGTTCAACCGCCAGGTCAGCGCGTGGCCGTTCCACTGCGTGACGTAGCGCAGGCCGGCGTCGAACACGTGATAGGCCGGCACGCGCGTCAGCCCGTTCGGCGTGGCGTTGTTCGGGCTGCTGTAGCGCCAGCCGCCGAGCAGGCTCAGGTCGGCCGCGAGCGGCAGCCGGTAATCCGCGAACAGCGCCGTGCGCAGGCGCGGCACGTTGTCGATCTGGTGGCCTTCGTAGGCGGCCGTGCCGGTGTGCTGCGCGCGCGCCTGGATCAGGTTGACGCTGGCGGTGAGGCGCAGGCGGTCGGTCACGCGCCCGGCGGCGTCGAGTTCGATCCCGCTGTGCACCTCGCTGCCCTGCTGCACGAAGCTGAAGCCCGCGGTCGAGCCGTCCGGCTGCGCAAACTGGTACGGCTGGTGGATGCGGTACAGCGCCGCGGTCAGGTTCAGGGCGTCGCTCCAGGCGTACTTCACGCCGGTCTCGAGCTGCCGCGCCAGCAGCGGTGCCAGGATGGTGCCGCCGTTGGAGGTCCAGTACGGTGCCTGGCCGCCCAGCGAGAGGCTTTCGCTGTAGCTGACATAGGCCGTCACGGCGGTGGTGGGCTGCCACAGCACGGCGGCCTGCGGCAGCGTCTGGGTGAGGCGCGTGTCGCGCTGCAGGACGCCGCTGCTGTCGTAGGCGCGCTCGTGCAGGCGCACGAAGCGGCCACCGGCCAGCAGCTGCCAGTGCGCGCCCAGCTGCACGCGGTCCAGCGCGAACACCGAGCGCTGCCAGCTGCTCAGGGTGCGCGCCGGCGCTCCGGGCTGGTTCGGCGAGGGCGCGAAGTACGGCGGATCGGGCTGGCTGATGTTGGCGGTGCCGACGTAGTCATACACGTACGGGCGCTGGTTGAGCGTGCGACGGAAGGCGTCCACGCCCACGGTGAGCTGATGGCTGATGCTGCCCGTGGCGAAGCGGCCCTTGAGCGTCGCCTGCGCCTCGTCGTTGCTGCGCATGTCGTCGGGGCTGCGATAGTCGTAGACGTCGTAGTCGCCGTTCGGCGCGAAGAAATAGCCGGGCGTGGCACCGCTGGCGCAGGCCGGCGAGTAGAAGCAGCCGTAGGCGAAGGCGACGTTGTCGTTGATCACGCTGCGGCTGTGGCCGGCCGACAGCTGCGCCTGCCAGTCGTCGCTGAAGCGGTAGCTGAAGCGCGCCGTGCTGTTCCACGCATGGATGCCGACCGGTTGCTGCCACGGCTCGTAGCCGAGCATGTGGGTGCGGCTGGCGTGGCTGGGGATCACCGTGCCGCCGAGCAGCTGGTAGCCGGAGACCGAGCGCTGCTCGCTGGCCTGGTAGTCGCTGTCCAGCTGCAGCGTGGCGTTGCGGCTGATCTTCCAGTCGGCGTCCAGCGAGAGGAAATTGCGGTGGCCGTCGGCGTGCTGCACGTAGGAGTGCATGTCCTCGTGCGCGACGTTGACGCGTACGCCGAAGCCCGGCGAGAGCCAGCCGCCCACGTCCAGCGCCACGTAGCGCGAGCCGTGCTAGTCGGGGCCGACGGTGGCGGTGTGCACATCGGCCGGACGCTTGCTGACGAAATTGACCAGGCCGCCGGGAGCGACCACGCCGGCTTCGATCCCGGCCAGGCCCTTGAGAATCTCCACCTGCTGCTTGTCTTCCAGCGTCACGTACTGCTCGCCGGCCATGCTCATGCCGTTGAAGCGGAAGCTGGTGGCCAGGTCCAGCGGAAAGCCGCGGATCGCGATGTCCTGGTAGTAGCCGACCGCGGCGTAGCTGTCGCCCACGGCGGCGTCCATGTGGCCGAGGTCGCTGAGCGTGCGCGGCTGGCGATCATCGAGCTGGGCGCGGGTGATCACGGTGATCGCGGCCGGCGTGTCGCGCAGCGGCGCATTGCCGAAACTGCCGACTTGGGCGCTGTCGGCGCTGTAGCCGGGCTTGCTGCTGGCCTGCACATGCACCGCCGACAGCTGCTTCACTGGCAGCTGTGGATTGCGTG
>VFSW01015373.1_pt1 | contig 10521 bp, 9 predicted proteins | sample 5358111 | NCBI WGS metagenome assembly VFSW01 (sample SAMN11554181, study PRJNA540505) | mine drainage metagenome | isolation source: sediment from site ElyBrook_90M | place: USA: Ely Copper Mine, Vershire, VT | collected 2017
TATCCTGCCTGAGTACTTTCATTTTTACTAAGAATTAAGGTGCTATCAAGCGATCTATTATAGATATCAGCCGATAATGAAGTTGTAACATTTGATTCGACACAGTATGTAAAGGTTATCTGGTAAATACCTTGGGGCAACTCTCCCACATGTATTTCAACGATTAAGAGATAATCTCTCATATATGAGGCGTATCCGTGATGCACAAGAATATTGTCAAAAAGATCAAGATGTCTTATATCTGTCAAGCTTATCTCTTGTATCTGGTTCTCTTCCATGGTGTTCCTTTACCTTTACCAATTCTAGGACTTTCGCTCAAGGCTGCTTCTCATGGTATTGACATGGTACTTGGTGCATGTTGCCCCAATTCATATCTTTGAACGAACAAGCATCTTCGCAAGTCTTAATAGATTACCACCACTCTAAGCTAACCTCACCCAGCAACCCCCCAAGTTTTTCTTGCCAGTTGCTTTCTAGGTGAGAAATCATGCACAACAATCTCTCGATTCAATACCAATATGACCTGGCTGACGCTGAGACAAATAGCAAGGGAGAGCCCGGGAAAGCTCTTGGACTGATTCAGGCCGGACATGGCAAGAACCCAACAAAAAAGAGCCGAAGAGCCGCAAAACCACGGACTATAGGCGACAACAGGTCGCGTCCATGGCGCACGCCGCCCACACGGCAGTAGGATGCCGCTGGGGCCCTAATTTCCTCGCGGACACTCGAACACAGGAGCTGATGGTCCTGTGCCCTTGTGCTGAGGTCGAGGATCTGCGCTTGCTGTTATTGCGACTCATTTCACCATCTTCACCACACGACGGTTAAAGTCTGGCCCGCCGCCAGCAAGATCAGCCGCTCCGTGAGGCCAACTGCCCCGAAGGCCAGGGCGACATCGGCTTGACTCTGGGTGAAGTGCGCCCAACTATCGCAATGGATCGGCATGACGGGGGCCTGCGGGCAGACACTGGCAGTCTCGATCGCATCGTTGGTGTTCATCGTCAGGTAGAACGGGCCGCGCGTCCGCGCCGCGCCGACGAAGGGCACAACGAGCGTGATCGGAAAGCGGCGCGCCACTTCGGCCACCCCGCTGAAATAGGTCGTGTCGCCAGTCAGATAGATCGCGTGGTCTGGCGCGCCCTCCAGCGTTAGAACAAAGCCAATCACCTCGCCGACCAGCGGTTCGATGCCCGCTGGACCGTGCCGCGCGGGCGTCGCAGTCGCGCGTAGGACTTGCCCGGTGGGTGTGGGCAGTTCGAAGACCTCCCATGGCGCTAGCCCGCGGACATGGCCACCGAGCCGCGCCGCGCCTGCCATCGTGGTGAACACGGTCGGTACATGCGCGAGCAGCGCGCGACCTGCGTGATCCAGATTGTCCGCGTGGTGGGCGTGGCTGAGTAGTACGACATCGATTGGAGTGATAGCATCGATATCGAGCGCGGGGCCGGTCGTCTTGGTCAGGGTGACTGCGCCAGTTGTATACGAACCTGGCGCGTCGAAGGTCGGGTCGGTCAGAATGCGCAGACCCGCTACCTCCAGCAACAGGGTCGGGCCACCAATCAATGTCACTCGCACTTCCATTGGTCATCCTCTTCGCTCGCGTGCCTCTTGCCCGCGTTCAAAATACTATCAAGAGTCGTACGGTATGATGCTGTGCTCTGTCAATAGCCCGATGCAATGATCACCTATGCCGCGTGCTTGCGGTGGCGCGGAGGTCCGTGCTACACTCGAAAGGTAGACTGGTGATTCCACGATCGCTCCCATGGCATCCTTGGCAGGGGCGCGGCGTGTGTGAGGAGTTCAACTAATGGCAACACTCGCTGGCGAAGTGATCAAATTGCAATTTGGCACCGTCGTCGAAGCCACAGATGGCGAGGCTGGATCCATCACGCATCTCGTCATTCAACCCGGACAACGGACCGTGACCCACATCGGCGTCCGTCTCCCCGGTGGAACACGCGTCGCTATCCCACTGAATCGCGTCCTCGACGCAACCGCTGATCAGATCTTTGTGAGCCTGACCCGCGAGGCCATGCTCCAGACGATGCCACCGCTACCCACTGATCAGATCGTGCTCGCGAATAACACTCGCGTCACGGCGAGCGGCCGTACTGGTAACCTGACGCATATCTCGCTCACCGCGAGCAACGCGAAGTTCCACACCATCGGCTATCGGCTGGGAATGAATAGCGCCTTTGTGGCAGATGCGCGCTGGATTACTGACATTGCCGATGATGGCAGCGTGACGGTGCAACCACCGCATGGCAATGAACCGCGGCCATACCGCGCGGATGCTGATGTTCTGCTCGATGCCCAGACAGCGCTCTTCAACTATCCGCGCCTCCGGCTTGATCTTCGCGCTGTCCAGTTGCGGGTGATTGATGGCGAGGTCTGGATGACGGGGAATGTCTCATCGACATTAAATCAACGCGTCATGGCAGAACTCCTGGAGAGTGTCAAAGGCTTGTACACGATCCACAATGCCCTGGTCGCCGATACGGATCTGGCGGTGACGGTGGCGCGCGCGCTCTCGCAAGATCCGCGGACCCATGGCCAACCGATCGGCGTATACCCGCTACTGGGCAAAGTCTTCCTGCGCGGACGCGCGCATGATGCGAGTATCGCGCAGGCGGCGACCGAGGTCGTGTCACGCATCAGTGGCCACCAGGAAGTCGTCAACCAACTCGCGATCCAGCCGTCAGCGACCTTCATCCCCGTCCTGGCTCCTGTCACCGGCGATGAAGATATCATCCCAGGCGGCGATTAGCGGCGCGACAGGGTGATCGCGGCAGTCTGTCCTTGCTGTTTCGCGGATGTTGCGAAACAACTCGCGAGCTGCCTGGCGCGATCACCAGGTGGTCGGTTTACTGGCGTGCCGTCAGATCATTGGCTGAGATATCACAGAGACACAACAAAGGCCAGCAACCACGATCTTTCCTTGACACCCTTGATAGCCATCAGATACACTGATCTTGTGTCCTGGTGTCGCGCGACAACGAGCAAGGGGAGGCAGTTGACCCGCGCCAATAGGGATGGTCAGACCTGGGAAGCTACCATGGGTGAGCCGTCGGCTCACCCAGAGCACTGGACGGGTCTCTGCTATCCTCGACACGCGTCTGCACACGGTTGCGCGCGCTGATAACCCTGGCTATGGGGAATCCGAGTGCCTGCTCCGCGCCATTTCACTCCTCATTACCGACTTGTCTGTGACCTTGCTTGAGGCACCGCGGGATCCTCGTTGCGAGCTGTATCGCAACGCTTTCCCTCTTTAGAAAGAAGTTCGCACCATGAGTAACGATCAACGTCCACCCCACACGACCAATGACGCTGGTATCCCGATCGCCAGTGATGAGCATTCCCTCACCGTTGGCCCCGATGGCCCCATTCTGTTGCAAGACCACTATCTCATTCAGAAGATGGCGCAGTTCAATCGCGAGCGCGTGCCCGAGCGCGTCGTGCATGCCAAAGGCAGTGGCGCCTTCGGCTATTTCGAGGTCACGGCGGATGTTACCCAGTGGACGAAGGCGGCATTTCTGAACACCGTTGGGAAACGCACTCCGGTCGTCGCGCGCTGCTCGACCGTCGCTGGTGAGCAGGGTTCGGCCGATACCGTCCGCGATCCGCGTGGTTTTGCCCTAAAGTTCTACACCGAAGAGGGTAACTATGATCTGGTCGGCAATAATACGCCGATCTTCTTCGTGCGCGACCCTTCGAAGTTCTCGGATTTCATCCATTCGCAGAAACGTATGGGTGATACGGGGATGCGTAGCAATAACGCCCAGTGGGATTTCTGGTCACTCGCCCCCGAGTCGCTGCACCAGGTCGCTTTCTTGATGTCGGATCGCGGCACACCACGCACGTATCGCCATATGAACGGTTATGGCAGCCATACGTTCATGTGGGTCAACGCGGGTGGCGAGCGCTTCTGGGTCAAGTATCATTTCAAGACCGAGCAGGGGATTGAGAACTTCACGGATGCCGAAGCCGCTGAGATGGCGAAACAGGATCCTGATTTTCATCGTCGCGATCTGCGTGAATCGATTGCCAGTGGCGACTTCCCGGTCTGGCGGCTCGAAATGCAGATCATGCCCTTCGAGGAAGCGGCCGCCTATCGCTTCAATCCGTTCGATCTGACCAAGGTCTGGCCGCATTCGGATTATCCAGGAATCACGATCGGGCGACTCGTGCTCGATCGCAATCCGGCCAATTACTTCGCGGAGATCGAGCAGGCTTCATTCGAGCCCGCTAATATGGTACCGGGCATCGGGCCTAGCCCAGATAAGATGCTGCTGGGCCGCTTGTTCAGCTATCCCGACGCGCATCGCTATCGCATCGGCACCAACTACTTGCAGCTGCCAGTCAACCGCCCGCAATCGCCAGTGCACAGCTATTCCCAGGATGGCTCGATGCGCTATGAGCACCATGGCGCGCAGCCGGTCTATGCGCCGAATAGCTACGATGGACCACAGGCCGCGCCTGAATACGCAGCCGAACCCACCTGGAGCGCCGACGGCGAATTCGTGCGGAGCGCGTATAGCTTGCATACTGAGGATGATGATTTCGGCCAGGCGGGAACCTTGTTCCGCAAGACCCTCTCCGCCACCGACCGTGAGCACCTGATCAGCAACATCGTTGGCCATATGAGTCAGGGCGTCGAGCGGCACATTCAGGAACGTGCCGTCGCGCTCTGGCGCAAAGTGGACGCGAACCTGGGCGCAGGCATCGCTCGCGGCATTGGCTTGAGCAGCGAAGCTGCTCCGTCAGGCCACAACGGCACGAGCGGCAAACGCGCCAAAAAATAAACAGCGCAACGCGACGTAGCACAGAGTGCCAGCTGATAACTCCTATCAGCTGGCACTCTGTACTGTCATGCAGGCGCTACAAACTGACCTGACCGGAATCTCATGTGGCACTGTACTGAGCGCAGTGACGAGAATCCGCATACGAACAATCACCCAACATTGTTGCCAGCAAACTTAACATTGTTTTGACCTATCCATAACAACAATCCACTATGCTGAAAAAGCCCAATCAAACAACGCTGGCGATTGCACATGCAGTAATCAAAAATCTACCCGTCGAGGTGGTCGTGCGCATGGCATCTCAAGGATATAAGCAGGGTGGGATGGTGTGGAGAGTCGCGGTATGTATCCTGAGCCTGAGCCTGAGCGCGTGTGCGGTGTTTCCATCATCCAGTGCGCCTCTCTCTGGCACTTTGCGCGTCTGGGGCTCGTCGGCGCTTGACCCGCTGGTGCGCGACGCGGCGCAACCATTTATGCAGCCCCATCCGGGGGTGACCATCGAGGCCCCGGCTATCGGCAGCTTCAAGGGCCTCGATGCCGTCACTAAGGGCTATACTGACACACGCATCTCTGGCAAAGCAGAGATTGGAACCTCGGATGTGTATGCCGACCCCGCGTTATATCCGCAACCCGATCTGACTGACCATCTGGTCGCGGTGATCCCATTCACGATGGTCGTCAACCCTGGCGTCCCAATCACGACCTTGACAAAGCAGCAACTTATCAATATTTTTTCGCTGGGCACGATCACCAACTGGAAACAGGTGGGCGGGCCGGATCTCAAGATTATTCCGGTCGTCCGGCCCCCGACCTCGGGCACACGCGCGACGTTTCGCAAATATATCCTGGATGGTCGCGACGAACATGGCTTGCTGAGCACGTACGTTTCGGCGACCATTCGCGACACCGTCGCCAAAACTCCTGGGGCGATCAGCTATCTGGCTAAATCTTACCTGGATGGCACGATTACGCCCATCTCCATTGACGGCTATGACGCGACCGCCGCCAATATCGCCGCGGGTAGTTATAATTTTTGGAGTTTCGAGCATATGTATACGCTCGATGACACTCCGCCTCTGATCGCCAGTTTTCTCAATTTCATGCTGAGTCCCACGGTTCAGGCGCTGGCCACAAAAGACGGCTATCTGCCCATTGTGAGCATTCTGCCTGTGCAGACTCCCTCCGCCAGCGCCTTATTTCATCAGCAAGAGGATGTGCCGCGATGCATGTGCACCAAGTGAGCCAGGCCCAATCTGGGCGACATGCCAGTCGTCAGCGTTTGAATCCTCTCCTGCGTCTGCCGATCGCCACGCAATTGACGATTGGTTTCTTGCTGGCCGCCTTGATCGCCGCCGTGGGGGCGGGCACGGCAGGCGCGCGGCAAAACCAGACACTCAGCCAGGAAGCCGCCTTCTATCGATCGCTCTCTGATAACAATACGACGTTGACGACCGGGACGTATTATCTGGAGATCACGCAGCTGGCTCTGCAATCCGTCGTGGACGATGTCTCTGGTCCCATCGTCTCCGCCGAGAATCTGCAAACAGACACAGTCGCGCTCAATAATGATATCGCGCTCGTCGATCATATTACGCAGACGAATGTGACGCCTGGCCTGGATCAGCAGTTTCCCAGTGTGCAATCGCTCATCTCCTCACAGACGCATGCTGATGCCGTCCGCAACTTCGCGATTTATTCTGCCAGCGCCAATCGCGCCTGGCAGGTCTATCGCAACGCGGTCAATGAAGTGCAGAATCTGGCGCATAGCGGAGCCGCCGCGGATCTCGCCAATGCCAACCAGTTGGTCAAAAGTCAGGCGGAGCCGCTCGACGCGGAGGCGACCAGCGCATTGCGCGCCATCATCCGTTTCAATAGCCAGTTGGGGGTCCGCATCCAGACCGAGAGCGCCAGTCAATCGCAGAGTCAAATCTTGTTGACTGGTCTGGCGGCAGTCTTGGGGTTCATTTTCATCCTGATGGTGGGTATCTTTATCTCGAATGGCATCGTGCGCCGCCTCGGTCAGCTCCAACGCGTCGCGCTGGCCATCGATGGCGGCGATGTGGAACAGCGCGTCCCGGTCATTGGTCGCGACGAGATCGCGACGGTCGCACGCTCCGTCAATGGAATGCTCGACACAATCGTCGGCTTGTTGGAAGAGACGCGCCGACAACGCGATGCGTTGACCTCAGCGGCGGATCGCCTCTTCGCGGATATGCGAGTGGTTGGGGCAGGCGATCTGCGCGTGAATGCGCCGGTCAGCAATGATCCCATCGGTATGCTGGGCAACGCATTTAATCTCACGATCGGTCGGTTTCGGCGTTTCGTCCTCCGTACGCAGGGCATCTCCGAACAATTGGATGTCATTGCGCGGCGGCTCGCAGGCCGCACCCAACAGTATTATCAGGCCGTCATGCCGGGTACGCCATCGCAAAGTCGGCCAGGCTCCGCTGGTTTTGGCCCCGCGACCAATGGTCGCGAAGTCCTAGAGGGCACGGATACGCTCAATCAGTCGATCTTTCAGGCGCGGTCGGTCGTCACGATGCTCGCCAGCGAAGGCAAGTTGGCACAATTGCGCCAGGTGCTTGAGGTCGCGGAAGAGGTTTTCCTCTCGGCACGTCGCTTACGCCAACTGACCGCAGGCTTCAGCGAAGCTCGCAGTAGTGGGACGCTGGACCGTCTGGCACACTTACAAGAGCAAGAGATCGTTCGACTGGAAGGGACACTGCAGCAATTGGGAACGATGTCCTATATGCTACAGCGGCAGATGGGAAATGAATTACGCGATCTCCATCACACGCTTGACCAGATCGAGCAATCTATCTCGACAGTCGTCAATACGCGCACGGCGCAAGCCCTCCCGCAAGGCCGCGAGTCACAGGTCCTGCAACTCGCGACGAATTATAGCCGGGAAGTGCATGAGATTACCCAGGAATTGTACTTGCTGACGCAAGACTTACGCGGAGGCGCCATCCCCTTCCGCACTGAGGGTGAGACGATGGACCTCCCCATGGATCGGGCATTTAGCCGCGCAGAGCCATGATAGCTTGCCAGGCGAGGCATCCGCGCATGCGCATATATCGCGTGCCCCAACCAACCGGCCAGCAATCGGCCACCACAGGCGGATTGGTGTATTAGAGATACGGTTCGGGGGGGGCATCAGACGGAGTCTCGGCAGATGGTGACGATGCATCTGCGGTTGGCCGGACGAAGTCACCACTCCGGCCACCAGATTTGCGCTCCAGTTGAATATCGCTGATGATCATCGCGCGGTCGATCGCCTTTGCCATATCGTAGATGGTGAGAGCGGCGGCGCTCACCGCTGCCAGCGCCTCCATTTCGACGCCCGTCTGGTGGAGCGTCTGGACGGTCGCGGTGATCGTGACCGCATGCTGCGCGGTGTCCAGCGTGAAATCGACAGTGACGCTGGTCAACGGCACCTGGTGACAGAGTGGAATGAGCTGGGGTGTGGCTTTGGCAGCCATAATGCCCGCCACGCGCGCCACGGCCAGCGCATCGCCCTTTGCCAGCGCGTTATCGCGCAGCGCCGCCAGGGTCGTAGGCGCCATCACCACGCGCCCTGAGGCGACGGCGATTCGCCGGGTGAACATCTTGTCGCCGACATCCACCATGTGCGCCTGGCCAGCCGCGTCGACATGTGTCAAGTGGGGTGTGTCGTCCTCTGCCATATCTCCGCCTTCCGCGTCGCCGCCCCGAAGCGGGCGACATTGTTTCGGTCGACATCACCATGCCTCCCGCCTGGAAAAACCCCCGTTGCTATATGCCTCGGGGGGATCTGCTCAGCTCGTAGGCAAGCACGTGGTATCGACCTCCCGTATCATATCACGCGCGCCAGAGAGGGACCAGGAATGCTGATTCCTCGACGTATTATCAGGCGCCCGCAAGCCCTCGCATACTGGAAGGAGCGCGGACGCATCGCGTATGATGATGAGAGCAATCTGTGCTTTGTGAACCCATCGGTTTGATTTCCCTGAGATTGTGTACGAGCGCATGCTCTCCAGATCCAGTGGAATGGTCCGCGTGGAATTTTGTAACCAGAGGATGTCTCATCTATGTCAAATCAATCAGGTGGTGCGGATGACGATGCCCCGCAATCGTCGACGAATCCCTCCAACTTCCGCCAGGAACTCGACGCGATTCTCCTGCGGCGTGACCCGGTGGCACTACGCGCTTTCCTGGTGGAGCGCGGCCAGTGGGACGAAGATACGACCATGGATCCTGAAGTAGCCATGTGGATGATGCTTGCCGCCAGCCCTAAACACGCCCAATACCATGCTGAGGCCAAGCGCTGGCTCACATTACATGGGCGTGGTGAAGACGCCGCGGCGATTGGCGGTGACCAACCTGGTAGCGCGAACACGCCGCGCCGCGCAAAACCTCAGCACAAGCGGCCTCCCCAGCAACCCGGCGGAGGCAGGTCACCGCGCCGATAATCACAGGTTGATCCTTGCCTGATCGCCAGACCAGGCAAGGATCAACCAGCCTGACCATGTTCTGCCGAGTTTGATTTTTTGCGACGGGAGCAATGCCAGCGTGGTTAGGCGGAGGTCTAAAGCAAGCATATCACCGCATGATTGAGCAAAAAATGGGGATTTCAGCGGAGTGGAATAGCCCAAATGGGGAAATTGGGTCGCTTGTACGACATTCGTAGGTTATAGTGATGATACGGAACGTTGTTCTCCCCACCTCTTCCGGTGGGCATTCTAAAACAGAAACGGAAATACAGAAGATGCCACTGTCAAAATCGGACCTGGTCAAAAAGGTTGCCGAGAAGAGCGGCAAATCGGCCAAGGAAGTTCAGGCCATCACTGATACCCTGCTGGATATTGTCCGCGAGACGCTGGTCGCTGGCGACACGGTCCGCCTGATCGGATTTGGCGCTTTCTCCACCGCCATGGCGGCGGAGCGCGAGGCCACCAACCCACGCACCGGTGAGAAGGTGAAGGTTGAGGCGAAGCGTCGCGTCAAGTTCACTCCCGGCAAGGATCTTGTTGACGCGGTCAACGAGAAATAAAGCGCATCCCACTCAGGCTTGCCGCGTGAGTTCGCGTATCCCTCTCGAATTCACGCGGCCAACGGAGTAGCAACATACGCAAGGGGATTCTGGCCACACCAGAATCCCCTTGCGTATGTTGTGGATGGGAAATCGCGGACTAGTGTCGCCGCAACTCATTTTCCAGTTCAGCGCGCATGCGCACGAAAGTTGGCGCGTCAATCTCGCCACGCTCCAGGCGTTGACGGAGGATCTCCAGCGGAGGGAGCGCAGGGACGCGTTGCTGCGCGACCGGGCGCTGTTTCAACCAGCGATATGCCGTGATGCCAATGGCCACCAACAGAGCAGCCCAGAGCAGCATACTGCTGATCATCAAGACCCAACCCATACCTGTAACACCAACAGCCCCGAGTGCCATAATAGATGCTCCTCTCCACGCTTGACGAACCAATGCCTAGCTATACCATAGCATGAACGACATCCGCTGCCAAGGGCTTCCATCACGACTTCATCGTCCAGGTTGATCCTTGTGAGGTATCTTTGACTTCCACACCAAAACGTTCGTCCAGTTCATGTCGCAAACGATCAGCTTCCGCCCACTGTTTGGCCTGGCGCGCCGCGGTGCGTTGCGCCACCAATTCCTCGATCGCCTCGCGGGTCGCATCATCGATGGCCGCGCGGATATCCAGAGCCGGAGCGAGGGCGATG
>VFSW01015374.1_pt1 | contig 10521 bp, 7 predicted proteins | sample 5358111 | NCBI WGS metagenome assembly VFSW01 (sample SAMN11554181, study PRJNA540505) | mine drainage metagenome | isolation source: sediment from site ElyBrook_90M | place: USA: Ely Copper Mine, Vershire, VT | collected 2017
TCCCATCGCAGCAGTCAGAAACAAACCAAGGAGGCCAATCACCGCGATCATGATCTTTGCACGTGAACCTTTGTTCGGAGGTGGCGGACAGGTGGGGCTCGCTCCACTAGCCGATGCCGGGGGAATCGATGTGAATTGCGGAGCCGCGGCTTCTCTGCCTAGCCCCGATTCGTCGATACCCGAACCCGGTTCAGAAAACTGAGGAGTTCGATTGAGACACGCCGTCCGCGATGGCGTTGTCGTTCCGTCTGCGGCAACTTCGCCAACCGTCGTGGGAACAGCGTTCTCTGCCGGGGAGCCCACACGCGCCCCACACCTCGTGCAAAAGGCGGGGACATTTTCTAACGGCGATCCGCAGGTGGTGCAAAAGCGGGATACAGACTGCGCAGCGGTGAAATCTTCCCGCCGTGTCCCGCACGAGATGCAGAACGCCTGATTCTCGACGAGAGATGTTCCACAGCGTTGACAAAGTTTGCTCATATGCTCATCCTGTGCTGCTCGCTGCTTTCGGACTGCGGCTCAATTTCAGCCCAACTGTAAACAGCGTTAGCTCCGATCACTGGAATGCGGAATTCGCGCGAGGCCGGTCCGGAAGAACTAAGACTTTCGACCCAAGGTATTCCCTGGCCACGGTCCGGCGACGCACCCACTTGCCAGGATTGAATACCCCACCGCGAGCGATCTGCGCACGCACCCTCCAAAGTCTCCCACCTTATGTGCGTCCCGCTACGATTCGTGCTAGAGCGGCCGTCTTCTCCCGTCCGGGAACGAACTGCTGGAAACCCAGTAGAAAGAAGGCGTCGTTCTTCAGCACCATGATGGAATGGCCTGCGGGCAATTCGATTGCCCGATCACCTATGCCGTCGACCGATTGCATTGCCACTCCGGCAGCGCCCGCCCCGAACGCGTCTTTGGCTCGCGTCTGCGCCAACTCCATGTTCTGCCACTGTTCTTTTCCATTCTTTGGCCAGAGCTGAAGACTGAACGCGTAATCACTATCCTTGTTCGCGCTATTGGCTTCGTTCAACGCGCCCGCAGCTCCGCCGATCAGGTTCTCGATAGTAGGCTCACCATTTTTGGTGTCGGCTTTGCCCAGTCCCGCGACACTCGAAGCCATCTCTTCTCCGATCAACCGTTGTCGTTCGGCGGCACTCACCCAATATCGGCACACTGAACTTCCATTCGGGCCGTTGGGGTCGTACTCCGCGCGGGACACGGCAACACCCAGGACCTGTGCTGCTTCCTGCCCCTCAAGCATCTTGCAGCCACTGCCCTGCGACGGGGGAAATTTGCGGGTGCTCAAATTTGCGCCGCCGTTGCCGGTGTTTTCGATTCCGTACTCCTGCCCCAATTGCGTGATTTTTTGTTTGGCGCGATAGGCGACGTATGCGACGGTTCCGACCCCCATCCCACCCAGCAACAACAGACCACCCAAACCGATGAGCAAAATCTTTGAGCCGGCACTCTTGCGCGGGCTTGGCGCTGCTGCCGGGACCTGTGTCTGAGCGGGCGCTTGTTGACCCGCTGCCCCGCATTGCGTACAGAAGCGCCCGCTTATAGGGGAGCCACAACTTGTGCAAAAGTCCGCCATGCATTCCTCCTCTCACGCTATTGATTGATCGCGAACATCCACGGACTCGGAGAAGCGTTGCTCTTCTGCGCGGAGTCTGAGGCCGAAGCTTTCGCATCGAGAGCCCCGGCCAATTGATTCACATCGCCTGTTTTGTAGGCTCTATGCAACTGCTCCGCTTTCTTCTTGACCCGATAGCCGACGTAAATACAGCTCGCCGCGATGCCGGTAAGCAGCAGTCCCAAGAGACCGAGAACTGCAATCAAATCCGTTCACAACTCATTCGAAACGAAAATTGCAAGGTCATTCTGTTGCTTTTCCATGGGCCTAGCAGGGTCAACCTCGATGTAGAACCTCACCTTGCCTTTTAACACGTGGATTGCGCCTTCACCATCGATATAAGCGGAATCGCCGATGGCCGGCTTCGATTTCGGCTGAAAATACATGGCTAACCTGTCGAAGTTTTCCTTCGCCTGCGCCGCTGAAGCGTCCGCATAGGCGATCAAAGTCACGTGAATTTGCGCTCCTTCATTCGTCGAAGAGAATCCGCAGTTCATGCCTTCGGGCTGGTTCCGGAACGCAGGGGGAGCTGCTTTCTTTTCGGCCATCGTGAATGGTCGTCCGATGGTCTTTTCGAGCTGCGCCGGAGTAAGGAGCGAGCAAAGGTCCGAAGGCGGTTCTTTTGCCCAAGCCGCACTGCTCGTGAGCACCGAGGCGAAGCCCAAGATCGCAAGTGAAAATCCTGAAGTAAGCAGTTGTCTCGTTCGCATTTGATCCTCCTCAATAGTCTTATTGCAGTTCCGACTCCGTGTTCAGCAAGCACCGACCGGTATCACTTCGTGACCGTCCCTTCGGAATGGTCTGCAGGCAGCAGGCATCACATCCTCCGCTTGGAGCCTTGCTCCTCAGCATTGCAATCCGCTCTTAACCCAACTGGTTCGCGGCAATTGCTCCAATAAAAGGAATGCGGAATTCGCGTTGGCTGTACGCCTGATAAATCGCGTAGAGCCATAGCACAAAGAAGGCCAGGGAGATCAACATGCGGATAGGGAATGTCGCTAGCGCAAGCCATCCGCTGAAGCCCGACAACACTCCGACCACGATCATCCAAGCGATGTTGAACACTACGACGGCCGAGAAGTACAGCACCGATTGCATGGCGTGGAAGCGCACGAAGCGATCGTTCTTGTATGGCTCCAGCACCAGGAAAAGAATTCCGGTGACAATCCCCAGCACATAGGCCAGCGCTGCAGCCAGGTTCGTGGTGAGCCCCGAACCCGCCGCCGCTGCCGGGGCAGTTGCGGAGGCTGCTGGTGCTGCCGCAGCATTCGCTGGAATGGCCACGAGATTTCCCTGGACAACAGGGTTCCCGCAGGTTCCGCAGAAGCCCGATGATTGAGTCAGAGCTGCGCCACAATTCGTGCAACACGCCATGTGAGTCTCCTTTTTATTCCCGTTTCTATCTTGAATCGATGGCGGACCCTAGAGCCGAGATCGCAGAGCCGCCCCCCGCCCGGCTCATTTCTTAGGCTCACAGCCCTTGATGGCCGGGATCAGAGTCGTCTTTTCTTTCTCGAAGACTTTGACCGGGTCTTTCTTGTCCGCCGCGAACTGGATGTTCCCGAGCAAGTCCTTATCCACATTTGCCTGAGCCAGGAAGGTCAGATAATACTGCTGGCACGGAACCGGACTTATCAGGCCCGCACCCAATAGGCCGGCGCCTGCGTACGCCACCGATGTAGCCCACTGGACCCAAGCCGCGCGTGGGAGCTCAAAGAAATTGTCCGCCGCTGGGTACTTCATGGTGTGCTTACTCGCGTAGGCCATGCTCATTTGCGATTCCAGGCTGTCCGCGTAATCCGCGCCTTTCGTGTTCAACGCCCCGGGCAGCCGGTTCCCCAAGGCCCAGAGGAAGCTGTTCGTGCTGAACGACATCGCAAATTTCGGTGCATTGATGGCTGCAACTACGCCGTGCGCCGCCAGAGCCGAGGATGTCGTGCTTGAGATGTCGGCTTGCGCGTCCATTCCGTCGTTCACGGGTTGGCCGCTGTCGAATCCCCCGTCGCCCTTGTACGTCACTTTGAAGTGCCCCTGCGCTGCCGCTTTCTCTCCGAACCCTGGCTGAAAGATCAGGTTTGCGTAGATCTGGAAGAGGAAAGGAACGTCATCCGCGCTGTCCACCAGGCTGGAAAACAACGGTGGCAGTCGGAGGCGGGTTTCGCCGATACCTTCCCCCGAGCCGCCCGTTTGGACGACCCAGTCCACGTCCAACGTGCCGTCAGTCGGGACCGTATAGGTCAGTTGCTGAAGTTTGTCGTCGGGAATCACCGCTAGAAAGTTGTAGCCGCCGTTCACTTCTCCCTTTGCGTCAATGTTGGCTGACAGTCGGCCGTTCTGCTTAGAAGCGGTAAAGGAATAGTTGTTCGCGGCGCCACTTACTTTGTATTTCCACGCCGGTTCGTCCGGCTTCTGGCCCTCGAAAGGCTCGGCCGCGTCCGCCCACGGGTTCGCGGAACCTCCGGAGCCGCCGGGCTCCGACGCAGGTTGTAACTGTTCCTTATAAATCTGCATCGTGCCTTCATTGATGAAATCCGTGATCGCCGCGGAACTCACCCCCACGGCAACTCCATTCTGTGGCTGACCCGTGCTTTTACTGGACTTGAGCGTGGCGAGCTGCTGGGCTGAGAGGGGCAGATCACTGACCGGAACCTTTTTGATTGCCCCAACCTTGAGGACGCCATAGTGCTTGAGGAACATGACGCTTCCCGCCACGAGAGCGTTAGCACAGTCTGAAGGTTCGAGAACGACCACTTGTGCGTCGTGGCTTACCCCCACGATCGTGCTGGGATCAATCCGGATGGTTTGGCTCGTGTACCGGCTGGTCGAATTGTTGTTCGGGACCACCTGCAGAGACCCGTTCGCTGGTTGTTCCCAGGTAGCCGTAATCGTGATCGGGAGATTATTCGGTCCCATGTCGCAGGAGGTTGCGGCGGGGGCAGAAGCATTCGTCACGAAATTGGACGCAGTCGCCGTGAATGTTGCAGACATCTCTCCTGGCGGTATCTGCACGCTCATCGGCACCTGTACGGAACTGTTGCTGCTGGTAAGGACGACCGTTGCACCCCCTACTGTCTGCTGCCGTTCATACTGCGCCGGTTGGCCCACAATGGCTACGTTCTTGTAGTAGTCCACGGTTTGCGGCGCAGCGTACTTCAGAGTCACCACGCCGCTGGTTGTACCCCCTGCCTTTACGGTGGACGGTTTCATGGAAACGGAAGCCACCCCCGTTGGTTCCAGAGTGAAATTGGTGGGTGTGGTGACGTTGTTGCAAGTTACGGCTACGGTGACGACCTCCTTCTTTTTTACGGGTGAGGTAATTATCAAAAAATCGACGCTGCTGGCCTGCGCTTGAATGGTCAGGGACTGTGGTTTCAGCGGCGCTATTTTGACGTCCTTCGTGAGAGCGCCATCCGCGCCATTTACGGTGATTTTGGTTGTTATCTTGGCGGTCACACTCGTTGGCTGGCTTAATAGAATGGTCCCGTTTGCTGCCTCTCCCCCCGCCACATCAAAGCCTCCGGGAATCTGCTTCCATTTGGGAATGCTTAGCGTAACGCTTGCGATGCCGCCGCCGGTCCCTACTGCGGGCGCCGATGCCGCTCCGAGCGACGTTAGAAGCGCCAGAACTGCCGCCACGATCCATCGGATTTTGCCCGCGGGCCGAGTTTGATTTTTTGTGTTCCCCATCGTTACCCCCATTTTGTTCAAAGAGCGGGTCTGCAGCGCGATGTTATTTCGCGTTCACTCCGCCGACTCCGACACCTGGAACGTCCAAACCAGGTCAAACATCAAGCCATCTCCCTGAGCACGAGCCACGTCGCCGCCGGAGAACTTCTTGGATTTCGACACCGGGCGCAGCACCAGGGCGTACTCGCCCGGCAACAGTTCCGAAGCAGGTGAAATCTTGTACTTGCCCGTGCCCTCCTTATCCGGCCGGGTTGCCGCAGGCTCTTCGAGGAAATGCGAGTACATCTCCCAATCGGCGGCGGGACTGGAGCGCACATCCTCCTTGCCTTGCGTCGCGCCGATGATGCGGCACACGTTCTGTGCCGGGGTCAGCTTTACGATGGCTGGGGCGTAGTCCTCGGGGTTGACCCCCGGTGTGCGAGAGAAGTCCACCAAGAAAGTCGGCGATGCGGTCTGCAAAACATTCGCCGATGCCGGACCCGGCACTCCCCAGACGTAAGTCACGGTCGGCGTGCGGTGCGACATGATGGTAGTGACGATGCTTCCCGCCTCCTCGACCGAAGTCCCGGCGATGCCGGAGTTCATGTGGGTCGCGGCGCTGTATGCCCCCGTGTTAATGCCAGACTGCATCCCTTGCGTCAAAACCGTATCCGCGGCCAGACTCTTCATCGACGATGGCTTAGTCTTGGTCTGCGCCAGTTGCGTCTTCTCAATCGGCAGTTCGCGAGAGGAGTTGGCCTGCACTATATATGCCTGAGGCATACGGGATTTTGCGGACGACGCAGGACCGCCTCCGGTTGGCGAAAGCGGAGGGATGGAATCGTTTGAAGGGCGCGACGGGCCAGCGCTCGGGCTGCCTTTTCCGGATGCTGCCAGAATGGCGTTCAACTCACTCTCCGTAGCGCCTGCATTGTGCAGTGCGATCAGGCCATTGGTGGACGTATCGAATTTGCCAGCATGCGACTGCACCGCACCTATAATCACGGATTCCGGCAGCTTGCTCTTCACCATATTGATCACGTCAACATTCGTTAGCGGCCTGTCGGCGCTCTGAGCGAAAGCCGTCGCGGAAGTACTCAGAGCCAAAATGGTCCGAAACACCGCAGTTTTAAAGCTCATCGAGTTCATATGCTCATCCTTTGATTGCAAAACACGTGCGCACTCACTGCTGCGATACCGGCTGATTCGTGATCGGATCCATACCCCGGGGTCCGTTAACCCAGACTTGTAGCGCGTATTGCGAACCTGTCCAGTTCTGATAATTGACCCACGGAGACGGAGGCAGTATCCCGGAACAGGTTGTGTCCGACAGGAAGACGATGATGTTATTAGGATTGACGTCATCCCAAATCCAGTTCCATTTTCCGAAATCCTGCTTGTAAGTGATCACGTATGGGCAGCTCTGCGGGTAGGTGGTCACCTGAAAGGAATCTGTGGTCCAACCCGGGGCGAGATGGCTGAAGTCGTAGTAGTCGGCTTGGGACGTGGGATCGAACTTCTTCCCATTAGCAAAGCGGCTCACGTACGCGGTTGCTGCGATGGAAGGATTCGTTGCGGTAGGCGGAGCCGAATACTGGTTGTTAAATCCAAACGGGAACTCTGCGAGTTTGACCCAGGAAGATGGAATGCTGCCGAGCGACACCTTTTGACGAGAAGCATAGAAGTTAAAGCCTTGTTTCTGGGTCTGCTGTCCGTCTCCGCGTTGGACGACGAGCGACAGATTGGTTAGGTCCGGATGGCCTGTGATCGTAGGATCGAGGGTGATCACGATCGAGTTGTCGCTCCAGAAATTGATTGAGAAGTTCCCTTGAAAACCGCCGGCACCGTAGATATAGACTTTGTCGGCATTGCCCGGAGTGCCGAACGAGCAACCGGTGATTGTGTACAAGTTGTATTGATCGATCGGCGTGAACGTCGCCGCGCCGGCGCTGCCGCTGACGTTGAGAATCCGGAAGGTGGGATCACCCGCGCAGATGGCGACTGTCGCATTCAAAGCAAGATGGGTCACCGCCGGTGATATTTTCCCGGCGGAGGCCTCATTGTTAAGAGCAGCCGGCGACGCTGATTGGCTGATTCCCGCGCTCCCCGTCGCAGACATCAGCTGCGAGCTGCCATTCAGTCCGGTCTGCGGTGCGGGAGCAAGGCTGAGTTTCATCTGCGACGCTTCTTGGTCAGCTGCACTTCTCTGCTTCTGTAAAACAGCTATAGAGGCGGCATTCAGGCGAGTGGCAACCTGATTCTTGACCAAAGATCCGGTTTTGCCCGGGCCAAGCTTCGTTAGCAGCGCAGAATCGATCGGCTTGCGCCCCGGCGGATACGGCTGTGGATTCAAATCGTCTGCAGCTTTTCCTCCGGCGCCGCCGGTGGCTTGCGAAGTACACGGCTGAACGCCGCCATCTCCCATTGCACTCAGAATGTTCGCGCTCACGCGTCCCTGCTTCAAAGCACGGCATCCATCTGGTCCAAAATCGAAGTGTTTCGTCCCGGAACGGATTGAAGAAATGATGACGGATTCCGGAACACCGCCACCCACCATTTTTAGAATGTCGCCATTGGTGAGAGCTTTCTGAGTGGATTGGCTTGATCTTCCATTGTTGCCTTGACCTTGTACTGCCGGCCCCGGCGACTGAACCGTCGGGACCGTGGTGAATTGGCCGGTTCGACCATTGTTACCCTGACCCTGTACTGCCGAACCCGGCGATTGAACTCCTGCGACCGAACCGGTCGCGAGCATGCCCGCAGGAGCAGAGCTGAGGCTTCCCTGAGCTGGACTTGCTAAGAGTCCTTGCTTCCCACCAGCAAAGTTGGGTGAACCAGAACCGGAAGGTTGAAGAACAAAGTTCACGTTGTAAGCGAAATTCCCGCACGTCCGCCAATTCGAACCCAACACGGCTGGAGAAGGAACTGCGGGCGGCAGATTGTTGCATTTCCCACTGGCGATCTTGATCGGAGTATTGGGATTGTTCGCACTCGGAGGTGTAACGGCGGCCACCCCTTGCGAAAACACAGAGGAAGACACCATCACTTGCACTCGCAGGTCTTGGCCAACCGGCACCTTCACTGTGTATGCACATACGCCAAGTGGGCTGCCATTATTCAGATAAGTGAATTTATTGAAGTTTCCGAGCGGAGTGAACTGTTCAAAAGTCGGCGTGGATCCGGTCGGTGGAGAGCCAGCACTAACCTGCACGATCAACCCGTCGCAGGCACCTGGGGGATTATGCTGAACAGCGCTTGTGTCCCAGAAGACGTACCCGCCCAGAGTGCCCTGATAAGCTGGTTGAACAACAGTTGAGCCCGTTGGGGTTTTCGCTATTGTATTCGGCGTTGGCTGGCGACCGACCGGAGGGCCCCCCGGTCTCTGGGCTCCCTGTGGCGCTTGGACTGGTCCCGGCGCTGGTACCATTTGAATCGACTGCGCAGAAGCACCCGAGCCCGCCAGGGCTAAAGCTAGAAACAAATTCATCCAAGGATTGCTCATTCCCGGACCCCTCCGAACTCGCGAGCATGAATAGCGCACCATGCTTTGGTGGTCAAAGGAACTGCGTCTTATTTGGAACTTACCCGCTAACTCTCGGTAGCTGAGTGGGTTGACTCGAAAGATGACCTGCGCTGGGAGGCTTTCAAAAGGAGAACAAGAGAGGGAAACAGAAGGACTCGCGGTGTAACCTGACTAACGCGCGGCTTGATTGCGCGCCGATGTCGACGTCCCGAAGGCGGTAACGGCTTGGTCCGCCTGGTGAGCCAGAAATTCAAAGCCATGACTGCGGCTCTCAGAGGAAAGAATGGTCAATTGCGTTCTGGCTGCCTCGGGATCCGTCATGGCCTCCAGTTGACCGCGGACGAGGCGCGCCTCGCACTCAAGACTGTAATCTCCAAGGTTCCTGGCGGTGGCGATGGCAGCTTTCAATTGTGTTCGAGCAGAGGTCAAAGTTGGCGGCTTTCCTCCACTCCCCATTTCTACTCGGGCTGCCTGAATGATGAGTGACGATTTCAACACAGGATCGGAACTGTCCTTTGCAATTTCTCCAGCCTGCTGAATCGTGGCCCTTGCTTCTTCCACCTTGCCTTGCGTCAGTAAAATGCGGCTTAACGTGGTGTAGGCGCTAATGATGTCGGGCGTCGCTTTTTCCTGCTCGAATTGAGCAATGGCCGAACGGATTAACTGCTCCGCCTCTTTCGGTTGGCCCTCGTCCAACGCGAGATCCGCAAGAGCCTCCTGAGTTTCGGCGACGCCTTCCGCGTGACCAGTCTTTTGCAGAATGGTCAGGCTTTCCTCATACTGTTTCCGTGCCCCGGGGAGATCGCCCTCCGCCTTCAAGACATCTCCCAACATGTTCATGGCGCCCGTCAGATATTGAAAGCCGCCCTGGTTGGGGCGGATCGCGTCAATGGCTCGCTGCGCTAACTGGTGCGCTTCCCGTGTCCGGCCTTGTGCCAAGTACACATCACTTAACCGATAGAGGACATAACCTGAAGGGCCATGATCGAGCGAGCCCTGCACATCGAGGACCTGTTGGTACATCTTTGCAGCTCCCTTGAGGTCCCCTCGAACATACAGAAGATCAGCAATGTTGCCGATCGCAGTGGACGTCATATCTTTGTCGCCGGCCTGTTCGAAGTGAGATTTAGCCGCGCGATATAACTGCTCAGCGCGATCAAACTTGCCCTGGTTGGCAAAGTTGATCGCCATATTATTCAGAACCGTTCCGATCTTTCGATGTTCGCCGAGAGTCTGCAGAATATTGAGCGCTCTTTGATAGGTGGCAATTGCTTGTTCCATGTGGCCCTGCGATCCTTCATAGTCCGCGATCCGGCGAATCGCATCGGCGGCTTCCAGCCGATTTCCCGCAGCCATATAGATGTCGTAAGCCTCCTGACAGGCAGGGGGGCCCTGCTCAGGATGCTCACTATAGATCAGAACCAGGCATTCGTCCTTGCGAGCCTGGGCGTAGAGCATCTTCTTGCCCTGCGCTGAAGCCTTGCGCATGGCGTTTCTAATGAGCGCCAGGCGCGCCGGTTCATTCTGAGCACTTGCATGCACGTCCATGAGATCTATACGAGGATCGTCGGAGGCTGGCGCTGGCAGAGAGCGAAGCTGAGACAGCGTGGATGAGGCTTGGCTGCTGTGGCCTGCCGCGATCTCCGTTCCAGCTAGGAGCAACCCATATTCAACACTGTCAGGAAACATCTGAAACAGCGCG
>VFSW01015375.1_pt1 | contig 10520 bp, 9 predicted proteins | sample 5358111 | NCBI WGS metagenome assembly VFSW01 (sample SAMN11554181, study PRJNA540505) | mine drainage metagenome | isolation source: sediment from site ElyBrook_90M | place: USA: Ely Copper Mine, Vershire, VT | collected 2017
GCTGTTGGTAAACGGGCAGGAGATGGACGCGTGGACGGCGGAGATGTGGCTCCCTTCGAAGCAGCCGGATGCGAACACGAGCGCGCGGCGGACGGTGCGCGGGGTGGCGCTGCGGCCGGGGGATGAGATTACGGTGGAGGGCCGGCCGGACGGTGGCGAGCGGGCGGTGGTGGATTACGTGGAGGTGGTGCGGTAGGGAGCATTCCTCAGCACCATGGAGCCGCCGGCGGTATGCCGGGCGAGTTCGGGGCGAGCGGCGATGATAGGTGGCGGCGCTTGCTGGCAGGGAAGAGCCGTGAGACCTTTTGCTGCTTCCCGAATCGTCTTGCGCAGCCAATGGTGCGCGGCGTCATTGTTCCTGCGTGGATCCCAGGCCATCAGGTAACTGAAAAATGGGAGCCTGGGTCACTAGCTGTGTTTAATGGATTCAATACTGCCCGGCTGGCCCACGATTACGTATATCTGGACCTGGACGCCTGAAGTTGATGAATCGAGACGGCTTGAGTGAAATCGAAACCGGAGTTTTAATAGGCTCCCGCTAGCGGTCTTCGGTTTCGGCAATCAAGACACGGAAGGCGCCCACTTCGCAGCGCATGGCCACACAGGTGACGATCCGTCCGCCACAGACTCGCAGCGTGTAGTCTGAGCCTTCCACCACCGACGGCATCGAGATGGCGCTACCGTCGGGCAAGACGGCCTTGAAGTTTCCCGCGACCATGTTGATGATCTCCCCGAGGCTGTCCCGAACGTCGTCGCGCGTCAGTTCAATGCCTTCCGGGAGCAGGCGCTGGGCGAAATCCTCCGCCTGGTGGGCCAGGCATTCCAGGATCGCGCCGCCACGCCACGGCCCGGCGAAATACACGGCGGCGGAAAGGATTCCCTCCGGACCGGGAGCGGCCAGGACGTCTTCGGTGGGAGAAACATCCAGCCGCAACATCTCCGCGAAAACGTCGTGTACAATTCGCGCGGCCTCCACCGCATGTTCGCCAGCCGTCGTCAACATCGTTAGACTCCTTACTCGCCGCTTTGATAGAACACGGCGCCGTTCAGCGGTTTTCGCGAGAACTTCTCATCCAGCCCGAAGGTCGTTTCGGCCGCGCCGAGCGACAGATATCCGTGTGGGCTCATGCAGCCGCGGAGCTGCGCGAGGATCTTCTTCTTGGTATCCACGTCGAAGTAGATCAACACATTCCGGCAGAGTACGACATCGAACGGGCCGAGGCCGCGCAAATCATCCCGCAGGTCGCGCTTTTCGAACCGCACCAGCCGGCGCACTTCCTGTTTCACCTGCCAGTCCAGCCCGGCGCGGTCGAAGTACCGCACGAGGAACTTGGCCGGCAATCCACGGTTGACCTCAATTTGCAGGTATTTCGCGGCCCGCGCCCGATCCAGGACCTGCTCGGAGAGATCGGTGCCGTGAATTTCGATCTTCCAGCTTCCCAGCCCCATATCGAGCAGCATCATGGCGAGGCTGTAAGCTTCCTGCCCGGATGAGGCGGCCGCGGACCAGAAGCGCAACGATTTCGTCGCAGCGTTACGTTCCAGCAACTCCGGCAGGATCAGGCTCCGCAAGGCGTCAAAGGGCGCCACATCGCGGAAGAACAGGGTCTCGTTGGTGGTCATGGCGTCGATCACCTTCCGGTCGAGCCCGGCCCCGTTCGTCGCACGCAGGAGATTGCAAAGGTCGTCAAGAGACTTCAGGCCCTCTTCGCGCACGATGGGCGAGAGGCGGGCATCCACGAGGTACTTTTTGCCGTCATCGAGAACGATGCCCGAAGACCGGTGCACCCATTTCTGAAGAAACGCGTAGTTCTCGTTCGAGATTTCGCGCGGTCCGCGCTCGGCTTGGGCCGTTGTGGTCATGCCCTGCATGCCTTGGCTTCCCATTGACGCGTGATCGCCGGAACGACGCGATGCAGATCCAGGACGGCGTCAGCCAGACCGGAACGAGCGACGAAACCCGGCATCCCCCAGACCACGCTCGAGGTTTCGTCCTGGGCGATGATATGAGCGCCGCGCGCCTTCAGCAGACTTGCTCCACGAAGTCCGTCCTGTCCCATCCCCGTTAATACCGCCGCTACCGCCGCTCCTCCGTAACACTCGGCGACAGAGCGGAACAATACGTCGACGGCGGGCCGGCAGGAGTTCTCGGGTGGGCCCTGGTCAAGGGTGACGACAAATCCCGGACCCTTCGGCCGCAACCGCATGTGGTAGTCCCCGGGAGCGATCAACACCCAGCCGGGTTCGACGGCCATCCCTTCCTGGGCTTCCTCGACGCGCAACCGCGCGTTCCTTTGCAGGCGTTCGGCCAACAAGCGCGTGAATAAGGGTGGCATGTGTTGGACGATCAGGATCGGCGCCGGAAAATCCGCGGGGAACTGGGGCAGGATCTCGGCCAACGCTGTCGGACCTCCCGTGGAAACACCGATTGCAACCACCGAGCGCTCCCGCGGGCGCGCGGCAAATCCCGACATGGTCACCGGAGGCGGTGCGAGCAACGGAAGCGGTTCCTGCGTATGGAAGAACTGCCGGATCTTCGGAACCAGTTCCTCCCGCAGCTTGGCGATCGCCTGGTCGACGCCTCCCCCGCCGGTCATCCCGGTGCTCGAAGCCTTCGTGATGTAGTCGTTGGCGCCCCGCGCCAGTGCCTCCAGAGTTGCGGACGCGCCGGGGCCGGTCAGAGTGCTGAACATGATCACGAACACGTCGGGATATCGTGTTTGGATCTCTTTCAGCGCATCTAACCCGTTCATCTCCGGCATCTCGATATCGAGCGTGACGACGTGCGGACGAAGCTGGGCGATGCGGTCCAGGGCGATCAAGCCGTTGGAGGCGATACCAACCGTCTCGATCCCATCGACGCCGGCGAGGGACTGCGTAACGAGCCGGCGGATCACGACCGAGTCGTCTACAACCAGCACGCGGATTTTGTCGCCGGGAGCGATTACGACGCGACCCATTTCTTCACCCGCCTCTCAGGCCGCCAAACCCAGCAGCCGCAACTTCTCCGAGATCACCTCTGGCGTGAACGGCTTCATGATGTATTCGTTGGCTCCGGCCTCGAGCGCCGCGATCATCATGCCGGTCTGCGTCTCGGTTGTCACCATCACCACGGTCACCTGGTGATAGCGCTGATTCGCCCGCAGGGCGCGGATAAAATCGAAACCATTCATCTCGGGCATGTTCCAATCCACCAGCACGAGTGGGATCACGTCCCGCTCCCGATCCATCAGATCGAGCGCCTGGTGGCCATTGCCGGCCTGGTCTACCTTGTAGCCAAGCTGGCCGAGAATGTGCGCCAGAATCATCCGCATCGATCGGGAGTCGTCAATCACGAGTGCACGCATCGAACTCACGGAAATAAGCTCTCCAGTCCGGCCCGTTCAAAGCCTCAATCGGCCCGCGCGACGGCGAGCACGCGTTCGGTGTTCAACACCATCAGTAAACCGTGCGGCAGTTTGTAAACGCCGTCGATCAACTCCCTGCGCGCCCCGGGTACGTTGTCCGGCGGCAACTCGAAGCTGTCTTCTGGCGCCTCGATGACGTCGCCGATCTCGTCCACCAGCAGGCTGGCGGCGCCGTCATCGGTTCGCACGACCATGTTCATCGGCGACCTTCCGGCGGGCCGCCGGGTGAGCCCGAACTTCTGCCGCATGTCGACTGCGGTGACGATCTGGCCGCGGAGGTTAATTAACCCTTCGACCACATCGGGCGCCAACGGGATCCGAGTCATCTCCTGATGACGCAATACCTCCTGAACCCGGCAAACCTCTACGCCGAAAAAGAGATCGTCGAGAAAAAACGTCGCATACTGACGGCTAGCCTTACCCATCTCAGTTCCTTTCTCCGGCAAGGGCGGGCTCCTCCTCAGACCGGAGAGCCGCTCCTAAGGCGTCTAGCGAGACCGGCTCCTCTTCGGCCGCACTTTGCATGACCGGTTCCAGATTGAGCAGGTCCGTCACCCGGCTTCCCACCACGACCGAGCCGAGGATGCCGGGCCGGCGGGTCTTGCGCATCTCCGAGACTTCTTCCTCGAGAATGTCGAGGATGCGGTCCACCATCACGCCGACGGTCTTGTGTCCCTCGCCGAACACGATGACCTGCAGCGGATCCTGGGCGCTGTCCGGCTTGGTGTGTCCGTCGAGTTGCTGTCCGAGATCGACGAGCGGGAGGATTCTGCCGCGGTACTGCACCACAGGCCGCCCCGCCGCCTGTTCGATGCGCGACGAGGGAAACTCCTCGAGCCTCGCCACCTGCGACAGCGGCACCGCCAGACGTTCGAAGCGGCCACAACGAAACAGGAGAAGAGACTGCCGCAGTCCTGCCTGCTTCGATGTTTCGGCCTGGGCCGCGCGCGCCGATTCCCGGCTCTCGGTGCAAACCCCGGACCGCTGCGCCACACCCAGGACATCGAGAATCAAGGCGACCCGGCCGTCGCCCATGATCGTAGCGCCGGAGTAGCAGTCCATCCCCTTCAGAAGCTTGCCCAGCGGCTTCACGACGATCTCCTGCGTATCGCTGATGCCGTCCACCACGAGCCCGAACTGCCGGTCTTCCGCCTGCAACACGACGATGTTCACCACGTCCGCCGCACTCTGTTCCGGCGCCAGGCCGAGGACTTCATTCAGATAGGCGATCGGCAACAGCATGCCGCGCCGGCGGTAAACCGGTGAGCCCTGCACGCGCTCGATCTGGCGCAGGCCCGTTTCTCCCTCCAGACGCACCAGTTCGAGCAGGCTCACCTGCGGAATGACGAACCGTTCCCCGCCGCCATGCACGACAAGTCCCGGAATGATGGCCAACGTCAGCGGGATCTTGATCTTGACCGTGGTTCCCCGCCCCGGCGTGCTCGCCAGATCCACCACGCCACCAATCTTTTCGATGTTCGTCTTCACGACGTCCATGCCGACACCGCGCCCCGAGATGCTGGTGACTTTCTCCGCGGTCGAGAACCCCGGCAGAAACACCAGTTGAATCACCTCGCGGTCGCTCAGGCGCTCGGCCTGCTCCTGGCGAATCAAGCCCTTCTGCAGGGCTTTCGCCTTGATCCGCTCCGGATCGATGCCGGCGCCGTCGTCGACGATTTCGATGTTTACGTGCCCCCCCTCGTGATAGGCGCGGAGCGACAACCGGCCCGTCCCCGGCTTGCCCATCCGCTCGCGCTCGGCGGGCATCTCGATGCCGTGATCGCAGCAGTTTCGCACCATATGCGTCAGCGGGTCCTTGATGGCTTCCAGAATGGTCCGGTCAATTCCCGTATCCGCGCCGTCCATGTAGAGGGTGATCCGCTTGTTGCAAGAGGCCGCCACGTCGCGCACCAAGCGCGGCAGTTTGTTCCAGACCACCCCGATCGGCTGCATCCGCGTCTTCATGACGCTCTCCTGCAACTCAGTGGTGATCAGGTTCAGACGCTGCGAATTGGCATTCAACGCCGCATCCTCGTGCCGAGCGTTGAACTGCAAGATCTGATTGCGGGCCAGCACCAATTCGCCGACCAGATTCATGAGTTTGTCCAGAAGTCCGACGTCCACACGGATGGTCGAATCGGCGACGGAGGGAGCCCGCACGCCAGCCAGTTCCTCGACCGGGGGCACTGGCGCCGCCGCCTCCGCCGGTTCCTCCGAAGCCTGGGTCCAGGCGGGCGCCGCGGCGTTGCCTTCACAGGCTACGCGGAGGCGTTCCCGCAGCTCCGTGTATTCCTGATCGCCTTCCTCCCCGGTGGCCTCGAGCGATCGCAGGACCTGCTTGATCGCATCGATCGTCTCCAACAGAAGCGAGACCAGCGCCGGGGTCAGATCCCGTTCCCCATTGCGCAACTGGCTGAGAATGTTCTCGGCCACGTGCGTGATCGCCTCCAACTTGGAGTAGCCCAGAAACCCACACGTACCCTTGATCGTGTGGAAGGTGCGGAATACGCTTGCCAGCAGGTCCGCGTCCTTCGGGTTTCGCTCCAGCAGGACGATCTCTTCGTCCAGCCGGGCCAGATTCTCGGAGCTTTCAATCAAAAACTCCCGGATGATGTCCTCATCGTCGATAGCAGCCATAATTCCGTCCGTCCTCACTTCACTCCAGATGAGCCAGCGCGTGCGCCGGCTTTCCTGGCGGCCGCTCTGCCGCCAGCGCCAAAAACATGTGGATCTCGAACTTCTCGTCCAGGCACTGGAACGGCGCCACGAGCCAGTCCCGCGCGGCGCTTGACCGCGCCCGGTAGTTGCGTCCAAAAATGACGGTCGGCAGGCCCAGCGCCAACGGACCCTCGGTGGCCTCCAGTTCCGTCTTGACGTTTCCGATGATCATGTTGGCCAACTCGCCCACGGCATCGAGGACTTCCTCGGTTACCGCGGTATGCTCCGTCATCAGCATCGCGGAGGAAACCTGACAGGCCAGCCGCGCTCCGCACACCACCCGCCCCGATCCGATTAAGGCGCCACCGAGCGGGACGAGCGCGATCACCCCGTCGTAGCCGTCCGAGGTTGGCTCGACCCGAAGTACCGCGCCCGGCTCAACCGGCAGACCGAGCATCACGGAGAAAACGCTCTCTGTGGCCTCGCGGATCAAGCGTGCCAATAACGTATCGTCCAATTTCTGTCTCCCGTACCGGCCTCCGGCCGTCTTAGATGATCCCGGTCAGTTTTTCTTTGATCTGCTCGGCCGTGAACGGCTTGCGAATGTAGCCGCTGGCGCCCAACTGAATGGCCTGCATCACTTTTTCCTGCCCGCCTTCGGTGGTCACCATGATCACCGGCAGCTTGCTCCAGCTCGCGTTGGACTTCATCTGGGCAAGGAATTCCAGCCCGTCCATGTTAGGCATGTTGATGTCGGAGAACACGAGGCCAATGTCGGTTGCGGCAAGTTTGGCGAGTGCCTCCCGGCCGTCCCCGGCTTCGTGCACGTGGCCCAGGGGAAAATCAGCGTGACGCAACACGCGCTCCAGAATTTTTCGAATCGCCGCAGAATCATCCACAATCAACACGTTCAAGGCCATTTATGTCCCCGTGGTACATATCGGCGCGCTAACACTGCCGGTTTAAGCCGATAACGCCGGGAAGGAAGGATTTTCTCACCGGGGACCCGCTACGGCGTAAAAGCGGAACTCCCGCCGCGCGTCGCGGAAAATCAGGGCCGGCCGCGTTTGCGGGTGAGCCGCAAGCCAGGCACGCCCGGCCTCGGTTTCCCGCAGGAGGTCATACGCCGTGGCTTCGAGCCAAAGCGGCGCACGCTGAGACCGGGCATAGGCAAGGTCCTGGTCGAGTTCGACGAAATCGGCGCGCTCGAACCCGATCCAAGCCGCTTGCGGGTTGAAGTAACTGATTGTCCAGAGGTCCGGATGGAAGCGGTGGAAGAGGATCGGGGTTCCCGCGGGCCACTCGGGCTGGAAGCGCAGCGCACAGGCCAGCGGGGGATTGCGGTCGACGCGGGAGTCCGGGTAAAGCAGCAGGGCAAAGTTCACACTGAACAACAGCATTACGGCCGCCCGCGCGATTTCCTGGGTGCGGCTCGGCCACGTCAGGTGTGCGCCGAGAAGAACGAGCGGAGGCAGGTAGAAGAGCCGGTAAAACGTGTTCTGCGGCATCCAGACCAACAAAAACAGTCCATACACGGCGGCCCAGGCGACCAGCGGCCTTGGCGGCGGCGCGAACCGGGGCCGTCCCTCGGAGCGCACGAGAACGCCCAGGGCCACGGCCGCCAGGGCCGCGGCCACCACAAGCGACCCCGTCAGAACGCCAGGAACCATTGCCGCCGGCTTCCCGCCGAAGAACAAGCGCAGCGTGCCCAGGAGGCTCATCCCGACGTCCCGCGCGGGTGAGAAGGAGAAACTCGCATCCTGGGAGTGCGAGACGACCCAGGAGGGAAAGCCGGCCAGCGCCCAGGCCCCCTGCACGATGCGGTACGCCCACGCATAGGCGGCCACCACCGGCCCAAGCACTACCGCCGCGAAATGGACCCGGCGCTTCGGTGCGGCGCAGAGCAGGGCGGCGGGAAGAATCAGAATGGACAACTCATGGAAGAGCATCGCCGCAGCCAGCGCAAGAGCTGCAGGAAACCAGCGCCCGCGCTTAAGCAGCAGCCACGCGCCCAGCAAGAAGAAGATCGCGGGGATGTAGGCGTCGCAATCGGTGGAATACTTCCACCAAGTCGCCGAAAAGGCCATTGCCAGCGCTCCGGCGATCGCCGTGCCGCGCTCGACGGGCGTCGTGCGCAGCAAGCGGTACATCAGAATCACGCTCGCGAAGGCGAGCATGCTGTTGACGCGCTGGAGCAGGAACAGCGCCCGCGTGTGGAGGCCGAGGCCCTGGGCGACGCTCCACAAAAGCCGCCCGAACGGCATGTACAACAGATGATTCGGATGCAGCAAGCCGCGCAGCGGGTAGCCGTGCTCGATGGCGATGGCGAAGGCGAGGCCGTCCCAATAGTACGCGCGCGTCGGCAACGCCAGATACACCAACAGCGGCATCAGCAGCAGGAGGTGGGCAGGTCGCGGCCGAGGCAAGCTTCAGTGTAGCTGCCACCCAGGTGCGCCTACAGATGGACTCGCCAGGTGAGTTGCATGTAGATCTGCCGCGGGTCGGCGTAATGAAGCCCGCCGAAGGTGAGGCTATTGTCGAGAAGGAACCGGCGGTTGGTGACATTGAGTGCCGTCAGCCCGAGCGTGAGATTTTCTCCGATCGGCCGCGACAAGGTCAGATCCGAAGTGACGTGCGGCGGCAGGTGTGCCGGCACTGGGCTCGCTCCGTTGGTGAATCCCGATCCGAAGTAGACGTCCCCGGAGAGCAGCACCTTGGCCGGCAGGTCCCATAAGAAGCCCGTGTGCAGGGTGTGCCGCTGATCGTGGTCGAGAAAGAAAAACCCGTTCTCCGGCGGCGTGAAATCCGTCAGGCCGCCGGTCACGGCGCCCTGGCCGAGCGCGTGTTGGTAGGAATAAGCGATGTGAACCTCTCCGCGGTGCATCAGGCGCGGCGAGCGCAGCGTGAACTCCCAACCATAGAGCCGCGCGCCGGCGATAGTGAGCGGGAAGAACACGTTCGAGTTGCCGATCGCGTTGTGATCGAAGTAATTCCGCGCGTTGATGCGGAAATTGTTCACGTCGAACGCCCAGCCGCGCATCGGAATCGTCAACCCCACCTGATGTTCCTCGTCCCGTTCGCCGTTGAGCGGCAGGAAGCCGAGACCCTGCGTGACGGCGTAGTTGAGCAGCGGCCCACCGACCGTCACCAGGGGCGGGGCCTGGTAGTAGCGCCCATAGAAGCCGTGCAAGATCCAGTGCAGGCGTGGGAGGCGCAGCGCGGCGCCCACTCTCGGGTCGGCCGCGTTCTCGTTCAGTGCTCCGGTGAAATGCGTCAGGCGCACGCCGGCGGTGAGCGTCAGCCAACTTGTCGCCTTGAACTGGTCGCTCAGAAACAGCGCCTCGAGATGCCCCGTGGCGAGGTTGCGTTGCTGCAGCGCGGCGCCGGATCCATCGTTGGCCGCAAGGGAAATGAACTCGTCTTCATGCTCAGAAAAACAGTAGACGCCGAACTCCGCGTTATGCCGCGCGCTGACCGCATTCACCGACGACTGCGCCCCTGCGTACACCGAACCGGACTGCTGCGTCGCACTGACCGGGACATCGAGCGCGCCCCCGTCGTAGTTGGAGCGGTTGTAGTGATAAAACGGCGAGAGCGTGAACGTTACTCCCGGCGAGAGCGTATGAATCCAGGTGAAGTCGACCGAGGCGTCGCGCTCGAGTTCCTGGTCGCTCATGCCCGCGGTCTGCTGCAGCGGAGCGTTGGGGATCTGGTAGTCGTCGCCGCGGAGGCTCGCCACGAGGCGGAACTGGTTCGCCGGACTCGAATTGAACAACAGGGAGGCAAAGCCGCCGAGCCCGTTCGCCGCATCGTGCAGGATCTGGGGGCCGGGGGTGGAAAGGCCGTAATCGCTGGTGTTGCCATTCAGCGCGGCGTACCAGGCGAGGCGCTCGGTGTGGTTGCCGAAGCTGATCTCGTCATTGCTCTGGTTGAAGCTGCCGTAGGTGGAGGTCAGTTCGAGCTCGCCATTGCGCTCGAAGCCGGTGCGCGGCACCACGTTGAACACGCCATAGGTGCGGTCGCCGTACTCGGCGTCGTAGGCGCCCCGTTCCACTTCGAGATAATCGATATCCTTCGGATCGATCTGCGGTCCCACATTGCTCGCAATGTTCGTGTTCGGGATCGGCACGCCGTCGAGCGCCCAGGTTACCTGATGGCCGCCGCGGACGTGAAGTTGGTCGTGAACCATATACGCGCCGGGAACGTAGTCGGTGATCATGTTGAGACTGTTGGTCAGGCTCGCGCCGGGCGTCTCCTCGATCTGGTGCCGGGTGATGGTGGTGGTTGGCGTGGAGGAGTTCGGATCCACCAGATCCGGGCTCTCACTCACTTCCACCGACTCGCTGCGGGCGGCCAGTTCGAGTTGAAAATGCAGCACGCGCGCGCTTCCCGAGTTGATCCTGATTTGCTGCTCGGGCGCTTCGAAACCCGGGTACGACACGGACACAACGTAGT
>VFSW01015376.1_pt1 | contig 10519 bp, 13 predicted proteins | sample 5358111 | NCBI WGS metagenome assembly VFSW01 (sample SAMN11554181, study PRJNA540505) | mine drainage metagenome | isolation source: sediment from site ElyBrook_90M | place: USA: Ely Copper Mine, Vershire, VT | collected 2017
GGCCCCCTTCTGAACCCGTCCACGCGATCGATCCGGCTGCGCCGGCGCCTCGCCACCCATGCCCGTCAACGCAACACGGCCCGTCAACGCAACACGGCCCGTCAAGGCACGCATCCGGTTTCCGCGCCGCCAATCCGCGGCACCGGCCTGGAAAACGCCGAAGAGGGCGGGAATCACACCGATTCCCGCCCGACCCCGTCCGTTAACCCGACCGCCCCGGCCTTGCCGCCGGGCCGCCCCGCCACGCAGTGGTCAATCAGCGTCCTTCCGCACTCCGCCGCTACTTCACCTCGACGGTCGCGCCCTGCTCCTCGAGCATCTTGCGCAGCTTCGCGGCCTCGTCCTTGTTCACGCCTTCCTTCACCGTCTTCGGCGCGCCCTCGACCAGATCCTTGGCCTCTTTCAGGCCAAGCCCCGTGATCGTGCGGATCTCCTTGATCACGTTAATCTTCTTTTCACCGGCCTTGGCCAGGATCACGGTGAATTCGGTCTGCTCCTCCACCGGCGCGGCGGCAGCGGCCGGGGCCGCCGCGGCTGCGACGGCAACCGGCGCCGCGGCCGAAACACCCCATTTCTCTTCGAGCAGCTTCGACAGCTCCGCCGCTTCGAGCACCGTGAGGCTGGACAGCTCGTCCACCAGTTTTGCCAGATCAGTCATCGTCCTGTGTCCTCTTATCTAACCCTTGATCGGTTCCGTTCAAGCCGGACATGTCCGGCCCGCGCTCCGTCCGCCCTGTCAGGCCGCGATCGGCTCGCCATCCGGCGCATCGCCGGGCTCGCCGGCCTTGGCATAGGCCGCGAACACCCGCGCGAGTTGTCCGCCCGGCGCCTGGAGGATCCCCGCGATCCGCGTCGCCGGGGTGTTCAGCATCCCCAGCAGCCGGCCGCGCAGCACATCCAGCGACGGCAGTTCGGCCAGCGCCTTGATCCCGGACGCATCCAGCATCTGGGCGCCGAGCGCACCACCCACCACGACGAACTTCTCGTTGGTCTTGGCGTAGTCCACGGCGGCCTTGGCCACCGCGACCGGATCGCGACACCAGGCGAGCGCGGTCGGCCCGGCCAGCAGCTTGCCGATGCCATCGAACGCCGTGCCCGCCAGCGCCCTGCTGGCCAGCCGGTTCTTGGTGACCTTGTAGGTCGCCCCCGACGCGCGCATCCGTCGCCGCAGATCCGTCACCTCCGCCACGGTCAGCCCGTTGTTGCGGGTAACCACGACCATCGACGTCTCGGCGAACACGGCAGCGAGCGTGGCGACGAAGGCCCGTTTTTCGACACGGTCCAAAGTCGGTCTCCACACTGGGCCTGGCGCGTTTGGACCGCGCCGGGCCGGTTTGCCCATGGACCGCCCGCTCCGACGGACGATCCGGTTCGCCTGCCCTCAAGCCGGAACCGCCAAGCCTCTCCCCGCAGCCAGGCCGCGGGGGGAACCCCTGGCATCCCCGTCTTTCGCGCGCGGGCCTCACGGCCCCTTAAGGTCCCGGTCGCAACCGGAACCACGTGCGGTCTGGGACAGGATCGGAAGAACCCCGGCGGCTCCGCGCAGACGCGACAGAGCCTCCGGAACCCCCTGCCCGCCTGCCGGCCGATGGCCGTGCAAGCGTATCTCGTTCAGCCGGCGAGCGAAGCCACGTCCACCCGCACGCCCGGGCCCATCGAAGAGCTCAGCGCCACCTTCTGCACATAAGTGCCCTTGGCGCCGGCCGGCCGCGCCTTCTGCACCGCATCGACCAGGGCACGGGCATTCTCGACCAGTTTGGCCTCGTCGAAACTCGCCTTGCCGATGCCTGCATGGATGATGCCGGCCTTCTCGGCGCGGAACTCCACCTGCCCGCCCTTGGCAGCGGTCACCGCGCCCTTCACATCCATCGTCACGGTGCCGAGCTTGGGGTTCGGCATCAGCCCGCGGGGACCCAGAATCTTGCCCAGCCGCCCCACCAGCGCCATCATGTCCGGCGTTGCGATGCAGCGGTCGAACTGGATGGTGCCGCCCTGGACCAGCTCGGCCAGGTCCTCGGCACCCACCACGTCCGCGCCGGCGGCCTTCGCCTCCTCGGCCTTCGGGCCGCGCGCGAACACGCCGATCCGCAGGGTCTTGCCGGTGCCGTTGGGCAGGCTGATCAGCCCGCGCACCATCTGATCGGCATGGCGGGGATCGATGCCCAGATTCATCGACAGCTCGACCGTCTCGTCGAACTTGGCCCGCGCATTGGATTTCACCAGACGGATCGCCTCGTCCAGCGGATAGGATCGCGCCCGATTCACTGCCGATGCCGCCGCCGCGTGCCGCTTGTTGTGCGCCATCGCTCAGCCCTCCACCACGGTCAGGCCCATCGAACGGGCCGAGCCCGCCAACATCCGCACCGCGCCATCGACATCGTTGGCGTTCATGTCCTTCATCTTCTGGGCGGCGATCTCGCGCAGCTGGCTGGTGGTCACCCGCCCGACCGGCGCGCCCTTGCCCGGGGTCGTGGTGCCCTTGGCGATGCCGGCCGCCTTCTTCAGAAAATAGGTGTTGGGCGGGGTCTTGGTGATGAAGGTGAAACTGCGGTCACCGAAGGCGGTGATCACCACCGGCACCGGCATCCCCGGTTCCATGCTCTGGGTCAGAGCATTGAATTCCTTGCAGAAGGCCATGATGTTCAGGCCGCGCTGCCCCAGCGCCGGACCCACCGGCGGCGAGGGATTGGCCTTGCCGGCCGGAATCTGCAACTTGATGTAGCCGACGATCTTCTTCGCCATATCCCTGGTCCTTTGCGGTCTGCCAAGGGACCGCGGTCCATGCGACACCCGCCACGCATGCGTGGCCGGGACGTCTCCCGCGTTCCGATAGAGCGCGGGCTGTTAGCCGAGACCGGCCCGCCTGTCCAGGGATTTCTCTCGGCGGGGGGCAGACGCCTGGCCGGGGCTCGGTCCATCATCAGTTGGATCAAGGCCAAACCAAAGGGCTCCGCCCTTTGGAAAACCGCTAAGGGCCAGCCCTTGGAACCCTTTCGCTGCGGGGTGCCTGTGACGGAATGCCGGATCTGGAAATCACCGACCCGCCAACGCCTCAGGCATCAGGCACCGGGCTGCATGCTGCAGCGGCGACGCGGGCCAGCACCAAGGTCCGCCGTGCTGCCACGCTGGCACCGGCGACATCCCCCGCCAGATGCTGCAGCAGCGGGTTGGACAGCACCGCGCGGGCCAGCGTGTCCACCGCCAGATTCGCCGCGGCGGTCCCGGCCGCGGACAGCAGCGCCCGGCGCAGCAGCGCGAACGTCCCCAGCAGCCCCGGCCGCAGCCCGTGCAACACCGCGACCTGGCGGACCAGCCGGATCCCGCGCCAAGCCACCAGCAGCCCATCGAGCGCCGGCGAGGGAATCGCCGCGGTGGCCGCGAAAATCTGCACCGCCGCTTCCCGGCCCAGCGCATCGGCCTGGCTGCGCAGCATCGCCACCGGCCCGGCCCGCAGCAGCCCGAGCAGCGCCGCCGGCTCGGCCGAGGCGCCAATCATCGCATACTGGTCGCCCTCGGGCAGCCGTCCCAGCCAGCTGCGCGCCGCCATCCGCATCCGTTCGGCATCGCCGCTCGCGAAGTCCGCCCGCAGCCCGTCCACCGCGGCGATCGCGAACAGCCCGGCGATCTCGCGCCAGACCGCAAGGCCGAGCAGGCCGAGGCCGCCGAGCGCGATCGCCAGTGTCAGCGTCCCGAGAAGCGGGCCGCGGGCGAACTGGTCGGCGACGAAATTGGCGATCTGCAGCAGGGCGAAGCCCACCACCAGCACCGCCAGCCCGCCCAGCATCAGGGTCAGGCTGCCCGGTGCGGAGCGGCTGCGCGGCAGCGGCACAAACGGTTCGAGCCGCGGGCTGGTCGCCGGCTCGATCTCGATTCGCGGCCTGGGCGTGGTGGCAAAGCTCATAGGACGTCATCCAGCAGAAAGCCGATCAGGGCGTCCAGTCCGATCTGCGGCACGCCGGCGGCCCCGCCATCGGGCAGCCGCATCGGTTCGAACTGTGGCAGTGCCAGGAACGGCTGCGCCCAGAACGCCGCCCCCGGAAGCCGGTCGGGCACCTCGCCCGGATAGGAGCGCGTCAACCGCTCATCACCCAGCACCCTCCCCCGCACCGCAGCGACGTTACCCCCATCGAGCGTCCAGACAAAATCTTCCGCGCAGCGCACCGCGGCGATCGCGAAGACTGCCGCGCGCGCTTCGCCGGCGGCGTCCGGCAGCAGCGTCATCGCCCGCATCAGCGCGGCGAGACTGGCACGCTGCCGCTCGGCGACATGGTCGGCCTTGGTCGCGGCAAACGCCACCCGGCCGATCCCGCCCGGACCGAGCCAGGCCGGCAGGCGCAACGTGCCCAGTTGCGGCAGGCGCAGGGTCCTCGACCGCCGCCAGCGCAGCGCTTCCGCGATGCTGCCGAGCGCATCCGCCATGTCGGCGAAGGCCGCCGGGCCGGCATGCAGCGCCGACAATACATCGGCCAGCACCACCAGCCGGTCGAGCCGGCCGAAACCCGGCGACACGAGGTCCCGCGCCACCGCCCGCCGATAGGCATCATAGCGCGCTGCCAGCAGCCGGAAGAGCCCGCCACCACCCCCCTGCAGCGGAAAGAAGGCCATCCAGGGCGGCTCCGGCCCGGGCGCGGGCATCAGGAAGCGGCCGGGCTGCAGCATCGCAAGGCCGCCCTCCTCGCGCAGCCGGTTCAGCAGGGCGCGATACAGCCCATGGCCGGTCTCGGCCAGCGGTTCATCGGCCCCCGCCCGTGCCGGCAGAGCGCGCAGGAAATCCAGGAAGGCCCGCGCCGGCAGCGGCGCCAGCGTCTGCAGCCGGGCCAGCGCGGCTTCCGACCATTGGCGGAAATCCTGGCCGAGCAGTGGCAGATCGAGCAGCCACTCGCCGGGATAGTCGAGAAATTCGAGCCGCAGCCGCCGTGGCGGCAGGGCGCGCGCGAGCCCCGGGCGGGCGATGTCGAGATCGAGCGCGAGCAGCGAGACCGCCTCGGTGCGTGCCGGCCAGCGCGGTGGATCGGCGGCCAGGGTCGCGAGATGACGGCGGAAGTCGAAGCGCGGCATCGACTCCGCCCCGGCCGGGGCAATGGCAACCCTTACCAGCCGGCCGGCCAGCCGCCGCGAGAGCACCGGCAGACCGGTACGCGGCGCCAGCAGATTGGCGGCCGCCGAGCTCAGGAACGCCGTCTTGCCGGCGCGGGCGAGGCCGGTCACCCCGATCCGCAGAACCTGCCGGCCGCGCGCGGCGGCGGCGGCATCGGGTCCCACCCCGGTGACCGACCGGGGCGCCATCCGGGGCATCATCCCCCCGGCCGCCAAGGATGCCGATCAGACGGAAACACCCGTCCGATCAGCACCACCGGCCTTGGTTGGAGGAGCCGATCCCGAGGACATCGTCCCTGGCCCATCGGCACCATCCGTCAGGATCGGACCAGGCGCGTGCCGGCCGGCTCAATGGCGCTCGACGAGCTCGATCTTGTAGCCATTCGGGTCCTCGACGAAGGCGATGATGGTGGTGCCGAACTTCACCGGTCCCGCCTCTCGGGTGATCTTCGCCCCCGCCGCCCGCAGCGCCTCGCAGGTCGCTGCGACATCGGCCACGCCCAGCGCCAGATGACCGAACGCGGTGCCCTGGTCGTACTGGTGCACCCCATAATTATAGGTCAGCTCCAGCACCGTGCCGGTGTCTTCGCCCTCATAGCCGACGAATGCCAGCGTGTATTTGCCATCCGGCACGTCAGTGCGGCGCAATTCCTTCATGCCGAGCAGCTTGGTGTAGAAGGCCACGCTCTCGTCCAGATTGTTCACCCGGATCATCGTGTGCAGATAGCGATACTGACCGGTGGTCATGCAGGGTCTCCCGTCTCTGTCATTTTGTTCGGATCGAAGCCGAGCAGGAACAGCCCCGCCGCGTCGGCCAGGGCAATGGTGTTTGCCCGATCGGCGAGGATGGCGCCACCGGCCTCGAAGGCAAGCCCACGCAGTCCGGCGTCACGGGCGCGGCGCACGGTGTCGGGCCCGACCGTCGGCAGATCGGCGCGACGATCCTGTCCCGGCTTGACCAGCTTGACCAGTACCCCCCCGGGACCGGGCAGAGCGAGACCGGGGCAACGGGCCAGCATCGCATCGGTGCCCTCGGCCGCCTCGACCGCCAGCACGATGCCCTGCTGCACGACGCAGCCCTGCCCGACATCGGCCGCACCGAGCGCGCGGGCCACCGCGATGCCCCGGCGGATATCGGCCAGGGCGAGGGCGTCCGGCGCGCACCGGCCGAGCTGGCCCGGTGGCGCCAGCGCCTCGGTCAGCACCTCGTGCACGCCCAGCACCCGGAAGCCTTCCTCCGACAGCACCCGCACCACCGCCGCCAGCAGGCCGTCATCGCCCGAGAAGGCGGCGCGGCCGATGCGGGCCAGGATGCGGGCGCTCTCGGCATCGGGGCGGACATCGAAGAAAGATGGCCGCCTGACCGGCCCCACCAGCACCAGATCCTGGCAGGCATGGTCGCGAAGCAGCGCGAGGATCCGCCCCGCCGCGCCGATCCGCGCATAGGCATGCGGGAAGGGCGCCAGCACCGCGGCCTCGGCGAAGCCCTCCAGCCCCACCAGGAACACGGCGCGCCCGGCGGCGCGGGCAGCCTCGGCCACCCGCCCGGGCAGCGTCCCGCCCCCGGCCAGGATGCCGAGCCGCCGCCGCTCCGCCGTGGCGCTCATGGCCGGAAGCGGAAGGGGAGGAGCCGCGCCGGAAGCCCGCCCCGCGCACCGCCGCGGGCGCGCCGGCGAGCCCGCGCGGCGGGCGGCGCCAGAACCATCCGCCCCCGGACCATCGGCCCCAGGTCGATCAGACGGGGGCTGATCAGACGGGGACCGATCAGATGGGGACCGATCAGATGGGGGGCGTCCCGCCGCGGCACAGGCTCATGCCCCATCGCTGTCCTCGGCAAACGCCTGATCGGTGCGGATCAGGCCGCGCCGGCTCGGCGCATCGATGAAGGCCAGTATCTCCGCCACCAGCTTGTCGTCGGCGAAGCACCGGCGGGTTTCGGCCAGCCGCGCGGCGAACACGCCGGGGCCGCGGAACAGCAGCCGGAAGGCCGCGCGCAACTGCCGGATCTGCGCCTTGTCGAAGCCGCGCCGCTGCAGCCCGATGACGTTCAGCCCGGCCAGCCTGGCGCGGTTGCCGATCACCGAGCCGAACGGGATCACATCGCCCTCGACCCCCGAAACGCCGCCCACCATCGCCGCCCGCCCGATCCGCACGAACTGATGCAGCGCCGCCGACCCGCCGATCACGGCGTGATCGCCGATCGCGACATGACCGCCCATCACCACGTTATTGGCGATGATCACGTTCGACCCGATCACGCAGTCATGAGCGACATGCACCACCGCCATCAGCAGGCAATCGGCACCGATCCGGGTCACGCCATGGCCGGTCGCGGTGCCGCGATGGATGGTGCAATGCTCGCGCACCTGGGTGCGGGGGCCGATCTCGCAGCCGGTGGGCTCGTTCTTGTATTTCAGATCCTGTGGCGGCAGCCCCACGGTGCAGAACGGATACAGCACCGCCCCGGCGCCGATTCGGGCCAGGCCATCGACCACGACATGAGAGACCAGCCTGGCGCCGTCTTCGATCACCGCCGCAGCGCCCACCGTGCAGAACGGTCCGACCGTGACGCCCTGGCCGAGCACCGCCCCGCGGGCGACCAGGGCGGTCGGGTGGATCACGGTGTCGGCGGCCCGCGCCGCACCCGCGTCGGTCAGTCCGTCCATGTCGGCATCTTTCGAATCCCCGAAGCCACTCAAGTCTAGAGCAACACCCGAACAGATGGACTCATCTGATCGGATAAAGTTTCTCGTTAAAACAAAGAGCTAGAGCGATAACTGATCGTCCACCGGATCGGCTGGCGCTTTCGGCTCAGATCAAGACTAGACGCAGGACCACCGGACGGCAAACTCAACGATTATTGCCGTAAATTTCGCCCGCAGCATCGGTCACGAATACTTCGCACGCGGCGGCGGAAGCAGCGCCGATGCACGGTATCCGCGCGCCAGGCGGGCACGCCAGCCCATCATGCCATCCCGCAACGGCCGGCCCTGCACCGGCCCGGAGCGCGGCACCGGCGCCTGATCCTTCCAACCCGGACGAGAACCCGGCGCGGGCTGATCCCCGGCTTACCTGGCCAGCGCCCGGTCGGGCCCGGCGCGGCCGTGCGACCCCTATCCGCTACGGGCCGAGCCAGGTCGGACCGGACCTCCCCGACAGACCGCCCGCGAGCGCGACATCGCATCAGGTTGACGTCAACCGCGATGAAGCTGCTCGACAAAACCGAGAGCTGAAGCGCGATCGGACGGGAAAGTCGAGTCCACCGGCTCCGCCCGCGCCCTAGAGGCCCCGCCCGCATTCCGCGCCGCCCGGGCCAGGATATCGGGCCATCAACGGTCCATGATCATCGCGGCATAGGTCGCCTCTGCGACCGAGACCCCGTCGACACGGGCAATGGCACTGAACTTCCAGACATTGCCGCGGTTGCGGTCCTTGGCGACATGGATGCGCAGCTGGTCGCCCGGCACCACGGGGCGGCGGAACTTCGCGCCCTCGATCGACATGAAATAGACCACCTTGCCCGCCGAGTCCGGCCCCAGCGTCTCGACCACCAGCACCGCCGCGGTCTGCGCCATGCTCTCGATGATAAGGACCCCGGGCATCACCGGGTGGTTCGGGAAATGCCCCTGGAAGAAGCCTTCATTGATCGAGACGTTCTTCACCCCGACCGCGGACCGGTTGGGCACCAGATCCACCACGCGGTCGATCATCAGGAACGGATGGCGGTGCGGGATCGCGCGCATGATGCGGGCGATATCGACCAGCTCCACCGTTCCATCCTGCGGCGTTGTTGCCGCGTCCTGCATTGCCGTGCCGTCCATGGCAGCTCAATCCCTGCCCGTTTCCCCAACCGCAGCCTTGTCCGGCCCGCCCCTCGGATCGTTCTCGCGGGCCAGCCGACGCAGGATGGCCATCTGCCGGAAGAAGGCCCGCACCGGCTCCGCCGGGCTTCCCACCACATCGGCCCCTGCCGGTATGTCCGACATCACCCCCGCCTGGGCGCCGATCCGCGCCTTGCGTCCGATCTTGAGATGCCCGGTCAACCCCGCCTGACCACCGATCATCACGTGATCGTCCAGGACCGTGGAGCCCGAGATCCCCGCCTGAGCGACGATCACGCAGGCGCGACCGAGACGCACGTTGTGCCCGATCTGCACCAGATTGTCGAGGCGCGAGCCCGCCCCGATCACCGTGTCGTGGGCGGAGCCGCGGTCGATCGTCGTGTTCGCCCCCACCTCGACATCATCGCCGAGGATCACCCGGCCCAGTTGCGGCACGCTTATCAATCCGCCGGCACCGATCGCGAAGCCGAAGCCTTCCTGGCCGATGCGCGCGCCGGGATAGACATAGACCCGAGCCCCGACCAGCGCATGGCTGACACTCGCGAGCGCCCCGATCCGGCAATCCGCTCCCAGCACCACCCCCTCGCCGATCACCGCGCCCGGCCCGATCCGCACCCGTGGCCCGATCTCCGCCCGCGCGCCGATCACCGCCAGGGGCCCGATCTCGGCCGTGGCATCGACCTGCGCGAGGGGATCGACCACCGCCGCCGGATGCACCCCCGGACGGATCGGCGGGCGGGGATGGAACAGGGCACAGACGCGCGCCCAGGCCTCGTAGGGCTCGGCGGTCACGATCGCCGCGGCGGTGGCGGGCACCCGGGCGGCCAGATCCGGATGAACGATCACCGCGCCGGCCCGCGTCTGGTCGAGCGCCGCGGCATAGCGGCGGTTGTCGAGAAAGCTTACCTCCGAAGGCCCCGCAATCTGCAGCGGCGCAATCCCCAGCAGCATGACATCCGCCGGCCCCCGCGCCGCGCCCGACGCAGCCGCCGCCACGGCGGCGAGATCGTGCGGGCCGGTGCGCTGGTAGAATCGCGGATCACCGGCCCCCGACGCTTCGCCCGCCATGCTCAGTTCGGCGCGGTGGCCGGCTTGTCGGCGGCCACCGCCGGCGCGCTCGCCGCCGCCGGCGTGGCGCCCCCGGCCTTGGCCGCCGCGGCCGCCGCGGCCGAGGGGGAGACCCCATCGGGGGGGACATCGACCGAGGGCAGCAGCTTGTTGAGCTGCTCGGCCACCTGGTCGGTGATGTCGAACTCATTGACGTTCAGCGCCACCTGGGCGCGGTGCAGCACCAGGTTCATGCCGCGGCTCTCCGCCACCTGACGGATCACTGCCACCAGCATCCGTTCGATCTGCGCCAGCGAATACTGCGCCGCCTCCTGGATGATGCGGCCGCGATCGCGGAACAGCTTCTGCGCATTGGTGATGCGGTCCTGAAGTTCCCGCTCCTTGGCCCGGATCTGCTCGGGCGACAGCCCGTTGGGGGGGGCCGCCCCCCCCCGCGGGGTTTAAACCCCCCCCGCCAACGACAGATTTGCAAACAGGTTGAGAGATTTAAGCCGCCGGGGCCGGGGGGTTTT